>Ga0082212_10000071_pt1 | contig 144654 bp, 128 predicted proteins | sample TergutNt197P3_FD_71548 | JGI IMG/M metagenome (GOLD analysis project Ga0082212, IMG submission 71548) | Neocapritermes taracua P3 segment gut microbial communities from Petit-Saut dam, French Guiana - Nt197 P3 | ecosystem: Host-associated > Arthropoda: Insects > Digestive system > Gut ... | reverse complement strand
GCCAGGTTGAATTCCCAGGCACTGTCCTTGGTGGTCAGGTAGCTGCTGTTGCCGTTCGGCCTGAAAGCGAAGATAGCCTGACCGTTAGGAGCCGTGTCGGGATTGTTGATTTTTTGGACTCCCTTGTTGGAATTGGTGCCGCGGTAGTAGGCTATGCGCACATTATGCTTGAGATCTTCCAAAAAGGTCAAATCCTTCAACTGGGCCATGATGCCCCAGGTGCCGTGCACGCCGTTCCCGATGCCGTTGGCCGGGAAGACCCAGGAGTAGGTATCCTGGCCGAAACTGGTCAGCTTGGAATGAGGCCGTATAGAGGGCATCATGCCGGAGCCTTTCTTCCAGTTGCTGCCGTCGCCCGAAGCGTACCAGAAGGCCAGGCCGGGGGTCATGAAGTCGAGCTTGTATTCGGCCAGCGTGGTCACAATCCAGCCCTGGCGCTTGTTTTTCCATTCAGCGTCGTTGGGGTAGGCGGCAGCATAGGCAGCGTCGGCGGGTCGGTCGGTCCTGCCCATATTCACGGAACCATAGTTGAAATCCCAGGCCAGACGGAAGGGATTCCACAGGGTGAGTTCACCCGTCAAACCGAGCCACCAGCCATTGCCCTCGCCTTTGCTGGAGCCTGTCATCCCGGCGAAGCTGGCATTCCAGATCGGAAGTGTGTAGACCGCATGACCGGTGGAACGGCCAGTAACGATGGCATCTTGGGTTGCGCCTTGGTTGAACAGGGCATCGCGGCCGATGGAGGCGTACATGCCCCAGGGGGTGACTTTCACGCCGTCAAAAGACAGCGGCACGGCCAAGCCGAAGGCATCGATGTCGTTGAAGCGACGGTCTTTGATGACTCCGCCCGCAGTGCTGCCGTAAGCGACGCCGTTTTCAGCGTAGGGACGGACCCACCAGGCCACGGCGCCGACATTGGGCGTGAACTGGTAGCTCGTGGTGATGCCGGCCATACGGTCGCCGCCGAAGACCTGGAAGCTGTCCTGCACGAAGGAGGGGTTGGCGACGAGCTGCAGGCCCATGCGCACGCGCAGATCGGTGTGCGGAGGAATCCAGTCGACATAGGCGTCAAGCAGTTCGATGTTTACGCCTCTGGTGCCGATGGCGCCGCCTGTGCCTGATCCGGCGTTGGTGTTGTTTCTGCCCCAGACAGTGTTGCCTTCCAGGCCGATCATACCGCGCACAGATTCCGAGGCGGTGATGTCAAAAAAGAGGCGGAAGCGCTGGGCGAACGTATGATTCTTGCTTGATCCGCCGGCGCCATTGCCGGGCAGGGCTTTGTCTCCGCCGATGCTGCCCCAGTTGGCCACAAATTCGAAGCCGCCCGACGGCTTGATATCTATGGCTTGGGCAGCCGTCGTTCCGCCAAGCATCAAGCCGGCGGCCAACAAAAGTGTTGCGATTTTTTTCATGCCTTTGTCCTTCCTTTCTGGTTTTTCCGGAACATGTTTTCGGTCTTCCCGATATCCCAGTCCAATACCCGCACGGAACCTATTTCCACGCGGCGGATTTGTTTGTAACCCACCTACAAAATTATGGCAAGTGTTTTGGTAAAAAAATTTTTACAAAAAAAATTCTTGGAAGGTTTCTTGACTCTTTGCCTAATATACTCATTATATTGGATTATTTTTTTCAATTTCCGGGCAAGGCCAGTTTTTCAGGCGAGGGAGGGCAAAATTTTTTTTCGGAATGTTTCCGGTCCTGATCAAAAAGTGGCACGATCCAGGTTTTGCAGCCAACATGGCACATGCGGTTTATGGCGCAGAACCATGTGCGCAGATCGGTGCTGGAATCCTCGAAAATTGTTCCCTTGAAAATAGAGAAGTCGTTGTCGCGGTTGCGGCAGTCAAGCACGTCGCTTTCCCCTTATTTCTTGGGCGGGTATATGCCTGTTTCGGATTCTGTTCCGCAACCGGGCGCGTGCGTGCCCGGCGCACGTTTCAACTGGTGATCGACTGCTCCAAAACAAGGCGAATGTAGCGGGTATAGGGCATCCCCTGCGCTTTCGCCCTGATTTTCACCGCGGCAAGCAAGTTGTGCGGTAAACGCATATTGAGAACGGCCGTTTTCGGCTCAAACTCGAATTGCACCGGCGCAAACCCCGACAAGTCATATTCCGACAGATCGGCAGATGCCACAAACGCTGCGGCATCCGCGTCACTTTTGAGCGAAGGCATCGGTCTGATCGCGTGATGTTTCATAGTGGTCGATCTCTCTTTGGTGCATATAGCGGGCACTGACAGGCCGGATGAAGGTTTGCCCGCCAATTGAGCGCAACATGTAGACAAGAAACAGATAGCGCCCGGTCCTTGTTTTCCCGATGGCTCGCATACGCGGTTCATCCGGATGTGGATCTGACATGACAGAGGGCGCGCACTGAAAAAACTCTTCGATTTCTTCTTTCGTCACGCCATGTTTGCCGCATTTCGGCCAGTTCCCGCTATCCCAGTCAAATCCTGCAGCGGTGATCGGCATATACCTTTCCTACACAGATGTATATACATTTTTCGTGTACAAAGCAAGCCCTCACCCTTGTTCGGGCGAGCGCGCAATGTGCCCGTAATACTCCCTGTACCAATTCACGAATGCCGCAATGCCGCGCTCGATCGGCGTATGCGGGGCAAAGCCGGCGTCGCGGGCCAGGCCGTCCACATCCGCCCAGGTGGCTTCCACATCGCCCGGCTGCATGGGCAGATCTTCGCGCACGGCCTTGCGCCCCAGGGCGCGCTCCAGAACGTTGATGAAGGTTTCCAGCTCCACCGGCGTGTTGTTGCCGATGTTGTAAATGCGCCAGGGCGCGGAACTGCCGGCCGGGTCCGGCCGGGCCGCGTTCCAGGCGGCGTCCGGCGCGGCCTCGCGCCACAGTATCCGGGCCAGGCCTTCGATGATGTCGTCGATGTAGGTGAAGTCGCGGCGCAGGCGGCCGTGGTTGAAAACGCGGATCGGCCGCCCCTCCAGAATGGCCCGGGTGAACAGAAACAGCGCCATGTCCGGCCTGCCCCAGGGGCCGTACACGGTGAAAAAGCGCAAACCCGTGCACGGCAGGCCGTACAGGTGGCTGTAGGCATGGGCCATGAGTTCGTTGCTGCGCTTGGTGGCCGCGTACAGGCTGACCGGGTGGTCCGCGCCGTCGTGCTCGGAAAAGGGCAGCCTGGCGTTCGCGCCGTAAACGGAACTGGTCGAGGCATAGACCAGGTGGCGCACGCTGTTGTGGCGGCAGCATTCCAGCATGTTGGCAAAACCCGTCAAATTGCTGCGGATGTAAGATTCCGGGTGTTCGATGCTGTAGCGCACCCCGGCCTGGGCCGCCAGGTTGACCACATACTGCGGCTTATGCTCCGCGAACAGCCGCGCAAGACAGTCCGCATCCGCCAGATCGCCCCGCACGAAGACAAAGTCCGCCGCGCGTTCTTCTTTGCCCAGTTCGGCCAGCCTGGCCTGTTTCAGGCTCACGTCGTAGTAGTCGCTGAGATTGTCCAGGCCGATCACGCGGCAACCGTCGCGCATGAGCCGCCGGGCCAGGTGAAAACCGATGAATCCGGCCGCGCCGGTAACGAGCACGTTCATAGAGTTGTCGCTTCCTGGTGGCACAGTTGCAGTGAATCTGCTCCTCACCTGATAGCCGCCCGAACAAAAGCGACCAACTGCTCGCGGCGCGGGGCGGTCATTTCGGCCACTTCGGCCAGGTCGGGCAGCAGGATGAATCTGAAACCCCCGCAGGCGGCAAGCTGGAAGTTGACGGAAGGCAGACCAAGCCCGGCCAGATCGGCCACGGCCCGGCCGCCGGCCAGGAGCACGAGCCACGGCCGGAAGCGGGTCAGGCCGGCCAGAAACATCTCCGGCTCGGGCGCGTTGTCCGGGGGCAGGCAATAGGGCCAGAAGGCGTGGCTGCCTTTGGGCAGGCGCAGTGCGCCAAGCAGCGTTTGCAGAACCTGCCGCCGTCCGGCGTCGGCCCGGCCGCGCAGGTCCGCGCCCAGTTCCGCGTAAGTCCAGACGGCTGCCGGGCGGCTGCCGGGAACGGACACCTGCGTCCAGAGGGCTTGCCAGGCATCAGGCCAGATCGATGCCGCCGGGTCGCGCTGAGCCGGATCACAAGGGGCGGGACGGGAGAAAAGGGATCGGCCGTTTTTTTCTTTTCCGGCCACAGCCGCGACGGAACGGGAGAGCGGCGCGTTTTTTGTAAGCGCTGGCGCCGGAAGCGGTCGCGCGGCCGCGCACAGCGCCCCGGCCAGGGGCGCGTTCAGCAAAAGGTGCGTGATCCCGGCCTGCCGCCAGGGCCGCAAGCCGGTGGCCACATTCAGAGCGACAGAAGCCACGTCAGCACATCCCAGGCGCTCTCGGTTTTGGGGCGGTCGTCCCAATGTTCCGACCGGCCGTCGGCATCGGTCACGAAGGTGGCGGAGCGGGTCGTGCCGAAACCGTCCGCGATCAGGTTGCCCACGATCAGATGCGCGCTCTTGGTGCACAGTTTGCCGCGCGCGGCTTCTTCCAGCTTGTGCGATTCGGCGCAGAAGCCGACGATGCGCTGATCCGGCCGGCGGGAGGCGGACAGGGCGGCCAGGATATCGCGGTTGGGGATGAAACGCAGAGAAAAGCCGTCCGGCGCGGAAGATTTTTTGAACTTGCCCGGCTCCTCCGGCGGCTCGGGCTTGAAATCCGCCACGGCTGCCGCGAAAATGCCCGCATCCGCATCCGGCCACAGGCTTGCCGCCTGATCCGCCATCTGATCCGCGCTGCACACATCGTAACGGTGTATGCCGCCGGGCAGCCGGGGGCTGCCCGGACCTGTCACGGCATGCACTTCGGCCCCGCGCAGCCAGGCGGCCACGGCCAGGCTGGCGCCCATGACGCCGGTGGAGGGATTGGACCAGTAGCGCAGGCCGTCCCAGGATTCGCGCGTCGGTCCCAGGGTGATCAGCACGCGCTTGCCGCGCATGTCCTGGGGGGTCAACGCGCGCAAGACAGCCGCGTGGATGTCTTCGAGTTCGGCCAGACGGCCCTGGCCGCGTTCGCCACAGGCCGTGTTTCCCCAGCCCGGCTCGACGATTGCCGCCCCGCGCGCCCGCAGGGTGTCAATGCCGGCGCGGGTGGCCGCGTGCGCCCACATCTTGGGGTTCATGGCCGGAGCAAGCACCAGCGGGCCGTCAAAGGCCAGAGCCTGGCAGGCCAGCAAGCCGTCGCCAAGACCCGCGGCCAGCCGGGCGATGGTTGTGGCCGAGGCCGGGGCGATGAGCATGGCCTGGGCCGTTTGTCCCGGTTCCAGGTGAGCGAAGGGCGAAGGCGCTTCCCGGTCGTCGAACATGGAGGTGTAGACCGGGGCCGCCTCCAGGGATTGGAAGGTCAGCGGCGTGATAAAGCGCGCGGCCGACGGCGTGAGGGTCACACTGCACGCCACGCCCGCCCGGCGCAGGTTGCGCAGGATGTCGGGGGCGCGGTAGGCGGCAATGGAGCCGCAGACGCCAAGATGCACCCTTTTGCCGGGCAGGCGGAAGCTCAGATGCGCATCCACGGGCGTCTGCTTATTTGCCCAGCGGGGTCTGCGGGTACACAGGCGTGGGTTCAAGCTGGAACGGGGAAGCGCCGAAACCCGTTGGAGAAACGCCGTCGTTCAGGCGTTGGGCGCCCCATATTTCCATGACCGTGCTGAACCATTCTTCATAGGTATAAATCACCGCATACTGGAAGCCCTTTTCATAAATCTGCATCGTTTTCACGCCGGTGGTCGCGGCCCGCAGGGACCAGCCGTGGCGCATCATGTTGTGGACCGTGGCCTCGTTGAGCGAACGCAACTCCACCCGGCCGGAAACCGTGAGCAGGCCTATGTTCAGGCCGTTTTGCGCCGTGGACACCAGGGTCCGCTTGCGATCCACTTCCATGTCGCGCGGAATCGGAATGTCGCCGAACAGGTCGAAGTACACATCGCTCGGCGGCGGCGTGGCGACAGGTTCCTCCGAGGCTGTGGATGACGAGGAAAACATGTTGCGCATATTCGCGCAGCCGGCCATGACGGCGATCAGGCCGAGCAAAAGAAGACAACGTGCCAATGCTTTCATAGATCGCTCCTGACAGGATTTAGAAAAATTCTAAACGACCTTGGCCGGTATGGCAATACGCAAACGATGCCACGGCGCTCTTGACTTGGAGGCCGGCCGTGCTAGCATCTGCTATGAATACCAAGCAGCGGAAAACCTTGGAAGCCGTTTTTGCCAGACCCATTCCCAAAAATATGATGTGGAGCGATTTGGAGTCGTTGTTCAAAGGACTTGGGTACATGGTGATAGAAAGCGGTGGTTCGAAGGTGTCGTTTGAAAAGGATGCGGCTTCCATATCGTTCCACCGCCCGCATCCGCAAAAAGAGGCCAGGCCATACCAAATACAGGCGGCTCGCGTTTTTTTTGACGAAATGGGAGAAAAGCCATGACAGACAATAATACTATGAAATATAAAGGCTACACGGCTCTTATTGAGTTCAGCGACGAAGACGGCTGTTTGATAGGCAAAGTGACCGGCATACGGGATTCTATTGTCTTTGACGGCAATACGGTCGAAGAAATCCGCATGGTCTTTCATGACATGATCGACCATTACATTGAGGCTTGTGCCAAAGCTGGGCGGAAACCGAATGATCCTGCCACGGAAATCATGGTTCCCGTTTCTCCGGTGCTTTACGCCAAAGTCTCCCGCAAGGCCGAATATGACGGCGTTCCAGTGCGGACAGCGATGGAAACCGCTTTGCAAAGGTTTGTCACCCCACACGCCTGATCTTGTATCTTCTTGCAGCGTACAAATCCGCCAACCCGAAGTGGCCCAGCTTGCGTTCCATTCTTCGGGCCTCTCCCGGCCCTTGTCAGGTCCGGTACATCACGATACCGTACACACGCTTTCACACAGGAGGATGAACATGACGCAGCCGATACAGTTCACGCCCGATTTTGCCAAAGGCGGCGGCCTGGTGGCCGCCATCGCCCAGGATCACCTGAGCGGCGATGTGCTCATGCTGGCCTGGATGAACGCCGAAGCCTGGGAACGCACCCTGGCCACGGGCGAGGCCCACTACTACAGCCGCAGCCGCGACGAACTCTGGCACAAGGGCGGCGTTTCGGGCCATGTGCAGAAAGTCAGGGCCATCCGCCTCGACTGCGACGCCGACGCCGTGCTTTTGCTCATCGAACAGGTCGGCGCGGCGTGCCACGAGGGCTACCGCAGTTGCTTTTTCCGCGAACTGCGCGACGGCGCGCAGTCGGTCTGTTCGGCCAGGGTTTTTGATCCGCAGGAGGTTTATCCGTCATGAGCAGCCTGCGCGACGATCCGCTCAAGCTCGGCATTCCCAAGGGATCGCTGGAAGAAGCCACGATCAGCCTGTTCGGCCGGGCCGGTTGGAAGATCCGCGTCCATCACCGCAACTACTTTCCGGACATCAACGACGGCGAAATCACGGCCCGCCTCTGCCGGCCGCAGGAGATTCCGAACTATGTGGCCGAGGGCGTGCTGGACGCGGGCCTGACCGGCCGCGACTGGATGGTGGAAACCGGCGCGGACAAGGAAGTGGTCATTGTTTCCGATCTCGTCTATTCCAAGGCCTCTGCCGCCCCGGCGCGCTGGGTGCTGGCTGTCGGCGGCGATTCGCCGTACCGTGAACCCGCGGATCTGGCGGGCAAGACCGTGGCCACCGAACTCACCGGCGTGACCGGGGCGTTTTTCCGTAAGCTTGGCATCCCGGTCAAGGTCAACTACTCTTGGGGCGCCACCGAGGCCAAGGTTGTGGACGGCCTGGCCGACGCCATCGTCGAGGTCACGGAAACCGAAACCACCATCAAGGCTCACGGTTTGCGCGTTATTGCCGAAGTCATGGTCACCAACACGGTGTTGCTGGCTAACGCGCGGGCTTGGGACGATCCTGTCCGGCGCAGGAAAATCGAGCAGATCGATCTGCTGCTGCAAGGCGCCCTGCGGGCCGAAGGTCTGGTCTGCCTCAAGATGAACGCCCCAACGGCCGGTCTCGACCACATTCTCGATCTTTTGCCCTCCCTCAATTCGCCCACAATCTGCCCGTTGCGCGACGAGCGCTGGCTGTCGCTGGAAACCGTGGTCAGTTCCGGCATCGTGCGCGATCTCATCCCCCGCCTGCGCGAAGCCGGCGCCGAGGGGATTCTTGAGTATTCTCTGAATAAGGTGATTTAGGTCTGGGGCAAGCAAGAAGACACTGCGCCCCTTCTTGCGGTGCGAGGCCGCGCGAACCGGCTTGCCGCCTGGAGGAACGACGGCTGCCCAAGCCATTGATTTCAAAACATTCGGCACGTTCGATTTTGTGGCCCAGTGGGGCGGCAAAACTCCCAACAAAAACCAGCCCGGCGCGTACAATGCCGCCGGGTCGAACAATGCGTTTTACCAGCGCACCAACATCTTCTTTGAATTCCTGGCTTCCGAATCCCTGCGCGGCATCGTCGGCTTCGAACTCGGCGACTACACTTGGGGCAAGACCACCGCACAGGCCAATCGCGGCGTGGGCGGCGGCCTCGGCGCCGACGGCGTGAGCGTCAAGGTGAAGCACGCCTACATCGACTGGATTCCCCCGCATACCGATCTGCGCATCCGCATGGGTCTCCAGCCTGTAGCCAACCCCACCTTCGTGCAGAACAGCCAGCAGATCTTCAACGACGACGCGGCCGGCATCACTCTGAGCTACCAGTTCACGCCCAATGTCGGCTCCGCCCTCTGGTGGGTCCGTCCCTTCGCCGACAACGCCAACAGCGTCTATCTGGACGGCCAGGGCAGATTGGCCCGCCGCTTCACCCAGTTGGACGCCTTCGGCCTGGCCGTGCCGCTGTCTTTTGACGGCGTGAAGGTCACCCCCTGGGGCATGTACGCCTCCCTCGGCCGCGACATGCTCACCGGCTATCAAGGTCCCTCCGGCAGCGAACTGAGCGGCATCCTTCCGGCCTGGTTCCTCATGGGGAACATGGCCAGCCCCGGCATCGCCGCGTCCAAGGACGGCCAGAGCAATGCCTGGTGGCTCGGCCTGACGGGCGAACTCACCCTGTGGAATCCCTTCCGCCTGGCCTGGGATTTCAACTACGGCTACCTCAACATGGGTAAAGTCGCCGGGACTGGCACCGATTGGGACGGCACGAAAATCAAGCGCCAGGGCTGGCTGGCCAGCATTCTGGCCGAGTACAAGCTCGACTTCATGACCCCCGGCCTGGCCTTCTGGTACGGCTCGGGCGACGGCAAAAACTGGGAGAAAGGCTCCAAGATGATGCCCACCGCGTTCAAGCCCTATTCCAAGCTGACCAGCTTCGGCCAGGGCGGCGCGACGCAACAGTTCGCCGCGCGCAGCATGGAATCCAACCTGGCCGGCACCTGGGGCATCATGGGCCAGTTGCAGGATCTGACCTTTGTGCAGGATCTCAAGCACAACGTGCGCGTGGCCTACTATCGCGGCACCAACTCCCACAAGGGCGTCAAAGACGCTCGGGATAACGTCGGCGGCACTTTTGCGACCCCGTGGGTGACCAACTCCCTTGTCAACGACAACATCTACCTGACCACCAAGGACAGCGCCTGGGAATTCAACCTGGACACTTACTACGACATCTACAAGAACCTGCAGCTCGGCATCGAACTCGGCTACATCAAGCTGAGCATCAACGAAGGCACCTGGGGCAGAGCCGTCAAGGACAACACCGAAAACATGTACAAGGTCGGCGTGGGCCTGCGCTACACCTTCTAAACCACATGCAACACGCCACTCCGGTGGCACGGGTTTGAAAGAGGGGGGAGCCTGCGGCTCCCCCCTTTGTCGTGGCTGTGCTCACACATGGCGGTACTGCGTCAGTTTGCAATGACAGAAGTTTTGACTTACCGCATTACGGTGCCGCATCATTGCCTGACAAAGCAAGCAAAAGCAAATAAAAAATCAACACGGTGCGGATAGGGCAATGGTACAGTGGCGTTGCTCTGGCGAGGAATCTGCTGGGGTTGCACGCGCAAACGGCCGAAGCGCCGATTGACCAGGCTCCAAATTTTGTCTAAATTTGGAGCGTAACTATGAGCCGCAGGAAGTAGTATGCGCTTGAGCCAATACTCCAGTAAAAAAACATACCACATGAGTGGTAATCTTCTTCTTGATAGTGGGCATGGATGAATGATAAAACATCGTATATATCTTGATAACTGTTGCTTCAATCGTCCTTATGATGATCAGACATATTTGACCGTATATCTGGAGACAGAAGCTAAACTATTTGTTCAAAAAGAGATTTTGCAAGGTTCTTTTGAATTAGTATGGTCTTATATGCTTGACTATGAAAATTCAATGAATCCATATGAGGAACGCAGAAAAGCGATTGAAGATTGGAAGAAAATTTCCGTATGTGACGTTGATTTCTCTATAGATGTTAATCTATTGGGTAATAAAATTTTATCTCATGGCTTGAAAAATAACGACGCCTTGCATATTGCATGTGCCATTGTGGCAAAATGCACCTATTTCCTTACTACAGATAACAATGTGCTCAGCAAACATATCTCTGAAATAATTCTAATAAATCCAATTGATTTTGTTAGAAAACTTGGAGCATAGCCATGAATACCGATAGTGTCATCCGCAATGAAGGAATGAACGCGCTGATTGAACGCCTGGGTATGGTCGAGGCCGAGAGGTTTGTCATGCTCATGCGAAGAGATTCTTTTGATTACACCAAATGGCGGGAGAATCTTTTTGGTGAGTTATCTCTGGAAGAATTATCCCAAAAAGCCAAGGAATACCGTCAAACGCTCAGGGCAGAGCGGGTGTAAAAGCTCCATCTCCGCCGCAAGCCGACCGACTATACATTTTTAGCCATACATACGTTTAAGGGGGGAGCCGCCGGCTCCCCCCTTGTCGTTCAAATCAGCCCCACCGAAGTGGCGCGCTGCATACTGTTTAGAACATGTAGCGCATGCCGATGGTGATCTTGTACATGCTTTCGTTTCTGTCCTTGAGATCCTTGCCCCAGGTGGCTCTGTTCATGCTCGGCTTGATGTAGCCGAGTTCGACGCAGAGCTGCAGGTTCTTGTAGATGTTGTAGTAGCTGTCCAGGTTGAATTCCCAGGCGCTGTCCTTGTCGGTCATGTACCTGGTGTAGAACTGCTGCTGCTGAATGAAGGGGAAGGCGGTGCCGCCGTTTCCGTTGATGTCCTTGACGGCCTTGTTGGAGTTGGTGCCGCGGTAGTAAGCCAGACGCACGTCGTGCTTGAGATCCTGCACGAAGGTCAGGTCTTTCAACTGGGCCATGATGCCCCAGGTGCCCTGGATGCCCTGGCCGATGGCGGCGGCCGGGAAGATCCAGGAAGTGGTGTCAAAGCCGAAGCTGGTCATCTTGTTGGTAGGCCGGACCGCGGGCATCATCTTGGAGCCTTTCTCCCAGTTTCTGCCGTCGCCCGAGGTGTACCAGAAAGCCAGGCCGGGGGTCATGAAGTCGAGCTTGTACTCGGCCAGCACGTTGAGCAGCCAGCCCTGACGCTTGGCCTTCATAGCGGTTTTGTCGCCGTTGACGGTCACCTTGCCCAAATCAGCGGAGCCGTAGTTGAAATCCCAGGCCAGGCGGAAGGGATTCCACAGGGTGAGTTCACCCGTCAAACCGAGCCACCAGGCGCTGCCCTGGCCGTCGCTCGTCGAAACAGTGGCGCCCGCCGGGACGCCGAGGGCTGCCAGCGTGGTGGGCTTGCTGAACCAGACCGGGACCGTGTAGCCGGGCCAATCGCCCTGGGCGCGGCCGTTATAGCCTCTATGGGCGTCACGGCCGACCGCGGCGTACATGCCCCAGGGGGTGACTTTCACGCCGTCAAAGGACAGCGGAATAGCCAGCAAAAAGGCGTCCACGTCGCTGAACGTGCGGTTGGCGGTCGCGTTGCCGTTGCTGGCGGTGTATCCGAGGTTGTCGGCATAGGGGCGGTACCAGGCGAGCACGGAACCGACATTGGGCGTGAACTGATAGCTGGTGGTGATGCCGGCCATGTGTTCGGCGCCGACGACGTTGGAGCCGCCCTGCACGAAGCCGGGGTTGGCGGCGGGCTGCAGGCCCATGCGGATGCGCAGATCGGTGTGCGGGGGAATCCAGTCGACGTAGGCCCACAGGATTTCAAAGTCCGTGCCTCTGGTGCCGATGCCGCCGCCCGAGGCTCTGCCTACAAGACCGCTGCCGCCTACCTGAGTGTTTTTACCCCACTGAACGTTGTTTTCAAAGCCGAAAAAGCCGCGCAGAGATTCGGAGGCGACAACATCCAAATAGAGGCGGAAGCGCTGGCCGAACGAATGGTTCTTGGAAGAACCGGTGCCGCCTTGCAGGCCGCTGTGAGGAGTGCCTTTGTCGCCGGTGACGTTGCCCCAGGTTCCCGCAAATTCAAAGCCGCCAGAGGGCTTGAAGTCGATGGCTTGGGCAGCCGTCGTCGCTCTTTTCGGTTCTGAAAACGTGTGGTAGGGGATACGCCTTTGCGCCCGTCCGCCCTTGCGGACAGCGGCGCAAGCTCGCAATGTTCTAGAGCGGCTTGACTGTAAAGTGTTCAAGCGCTCCGCAGGGCTTTGTCCGCAAGCCCTTGCAGCGAGATTGGCGCAGGCGGGTTGCACCCGCCGTCAACGACAGTCTCAAACACAAAATGTCTTAGGGAGAGAACAATGGCTACGGTTTTGGACGCATGGAAGGTGTACAGAGAACTCGTGCTCGATACGCGCAGCACAAGAGAGAGGAAAAGCACAGAAGGACGGTGGGCGCAACATCTCGGGCCGGCCTTTGCCAGCATAACCCTGGGCAAGGTCAACACCTTGAGGGTGCTGCGTTTTCGTCGGGGTCTGGAAGAAAAAGCCTTGAGTCCGCAGACGGTGCAGCACTGCCTGGCCCTGCTCCGCCGCATTCTGCGCAAGGCTCTGCGGCTCGGACTGTATGCCGGGCGGCTGCCGTATTTTGACATGCCCAGGTTCGACAACCGGCGGCAGCGCTTTCTTTCGCCGGATGAAGCCCGGCAACTGCTCGGCCTGTTGCGCGACACCTCGCCGCTGTGGCACGAAATCAGCCTGTTCGCGCTGCAAACCGGCCTGCGGGCCGGGGAAATTTTTCAACTCACCCGCGAACAGGTGTCTTTCCATTCCCAGCACATCACAATTTTTGACTCCAAAAACAACTCCTCGCGGCATGTGCCGCTCAATGCCACGGCCAAGGACATCCTGCTGCGCCGCCTGCCGGAAAACCCGGCCGGGCTGTTCTTTACCAGCAACGGCCGCCCGATTCGGGAAGCAGGCACCGTGTTCCGGCGCGTCGTCAGCCGCTCGGGCATCAACCGGGGCGTGAGCGACAGGCGGGTCAGGGTCGTTTTTCACACCTTCCGCCATACCTTTGCCAGTTGGCTGGTCCAGGCTGGCACGCCGCTTGCAGTGGTCAGTACGCTGCTCGGGCACAAAACTGTCGTCATGACGCAACGTTACGCGCATCTGGCGCCGGATCAAGCCCGGCAGGCAGTGTGCAGCCTGCCGGTTTTGCAGGACGAAACACCCCACGATGAAGAAGCCGGAAACGACTTGTCAATATATTGGCGACATGAATGAACATACCGGGAATGCAAAACAAGAAGGCATGACATGAAAATACTCATCACGTTCGTACTGGCCGCCGGGCTGGCGCTCGGCGGAGCGGCAGGCGCCGGGGCCATCGACATCAAGGCTTCCGGCCAGTTCGACTTTGTGGGGCAATGGGGCCAAAAGGGCGGCAACAAGGCGGAACCGCTCAGCTACGACAGCGGCACGAATCACTCCTTCTACCAACGCGGCCGCATCCAGCTTGACCTCATCGCCTCCGAATCCCTATGCGGCGTGCTGGGTTTTGAAATCGGCGAAATCACCTGGGGCCGGAGCGGCAGCAATGTCGGCCCGAGCACGGGCGGCGGTCTGGGCACAGGAGGCACGAACCTGGAAGTACGGCACGCCTACCTGGACTGGACCCCGCCGCGCACGGATCTGAAAGTCCGCATGGGCCTCCAGTCTTTCGCCAATCCTTCGTTCGTGTATGACAGTTCCCAAATTTTCGACGATCAGGCGGCCGGCGTATCCGCCAATTACCCGTTCACGGAGCATGCCGGGCTGACCGCCTGGTGGTTCCGCCCCCTGTCCGGCAACAGCCCCGTGTACACCGAAAGCAACGGCAATCCCACCGCCCGGCGCAAGTTCAACGACATGGACATGTTCGGCCTGGCCCTGCCGCACACCTTTCCCACCGTGAAGGTCATCCCCTGGGGCATGTACGCTTCCATCGGCCGCGACAGCATCACGGGCTACGACGGGGCCACCAGCATCAACCAGCTCAAGGCCCTGTTCCCGAGTTGGGTCGATCCCGATCCCGTCCACAGTTCCAAAGGCCGGGGCAATGCCTGGTGGGTGGGCCTCACCGGCGAAATCACAACGGCGGACCCCTTCCGCTTCGCCTGGGATTTCAATTACGGCAGCGTCAACATGGGCAGGGCCGTGCAGCGCAATGACGACGGCACAAGCACGGATCGTGATGGAAACATCAAGCGCGCCGGCTGGTATGCGGCCCTTCTGGCCGAGTACAAGCTGGACTGCGCGACGCCGGGCCTGGCCGGCTGGTACGGATCGGGCGACGGCAAAAACTGGAAGAAAGGCTCCCACATGCTGCCCATGATCGCGGCCTCGTCCAAGCTGACCAGTTTCGGCCAGGACGGCGCGGACTTTGACATGCCCTGCACCGGCCTGCAGACCGGCCTGGCCGGCACCTGGGGTCTGGTGGCCCAGGTGAAGGATGTCAGCCTGCTTGAAGACCTGTCGCACACCCTGCGCGCGGCATACTACCGCGGCACGAACCACACAAACAACGCGGGACGGCGCGGCGGCCCCATGCAGTCTCCCTGGGCGAACACGGACGCGGATACCGCGTACCTGTATATGACCACCAGGGATACCGCCTGGGAATTCAACTGCGACACGAGCTACACAATCTACGAAAACCTGAGCGCGGGCCTGGAACTCGGCTACATCAAGCTGAACATCAACGAAAGCATCTGGGGCAAGGACAATAAAAAACAGTCCAGAAACATGTACAAAATCGCCGTGGGGATGACCTATTCCTTTTAGCCGCTGCCGCAGTAAAAAGGGGCTTGACACACGCCGCATGAGCGTGTAGTGTTTTTTGCGCACGGAAGGGAGCGGTGTCCGCAACGCTCCTCTACATCCTGACTGACCGCGAGCGGTTGACCGGGGGTGGCCTGACAACGGCCCCCCTTTTTTTTACCGCGTCCGGTTTTTGGCCTTTGCGGATCAGGCACAAACATGGCGCACAGCGATCGTGTCACAGCCATAACGCGGCATGCCGCGCCCCTTGCCGCCGATCTCGGCCTTACGGTCTGGGGCGCTGAAATTGTCGGCGCCCACCGCCCCGTAGTGCGCCTGTTCGTGGAAGCCCTGCCGGACGATCCTGCGCGCCGGCGGCTGGCGGAACGGGCAGAACTGGCAGAACCGGCCGATCCGCATGGCGCGGGCGTGGATATTGAGCAATGCGCCGAACTGTCGCGGCGGCTCAGTCTCGCGCTGGAGGCGGACGATCTGTTTTCCGGCGCCTGGACGCTGGAAGTTTCGTCTCCCGGCTTTGAGCGGCCGTTTTTTCAGGCCGCGCAACTGCCGCCCTATATGGGGCGGGAAATCGAACTCGCCCTGGCCGCGCCGCTTGCGGACTGGCCGGGCCGGAAGAATTTTCGCGGCAGCCTGTGCGCCGTGACCGGCGATCAGATACGCCTGCGGCTTGACGCCGCCCGTCGCCGCCCGGACGAACCCGAACTGGCGGACGTGCCCTGGAATTGTGTACGCAAGGCGCATCTTGTCCATATTTTTGCGGACCCGGAAAAACCGGGCAAAAAAAAGCCCAGGACTTGTCAGTGCCCAGGAGGGCGGCATGAACCTTGAACTCAAAAAGGCCATCGAGCAGATCAGCAAGGACAAAGGACTCGACCGCGACATGCTCGTGGATACCCTTGAAGACGCCGTGCGCACCTCTGTTGTGCGCAAGTACGGCGAAGAGCTGGACGTTGAAGTGACCTACAACGACGAAACCGGCGACATCGAAGTCTACCAGTTCAAGATCGTGGTGGAAACCGTGCGCGACCCCTTGTCCGAAATTTCTCTGAAAGACGCGCAAACTCACGATCCTTCCGTGCAGATGGACGACGAAATGGGTTTTCGCCTGAAAGTGGAAGATCTCGGCCGCATCGCGGCCCAGTCGGCCAAACAGGTGATCATCCAGCGCATGCGCGACGCGGAACAGGAAATCATTTACGAAGAATACAAGGACCGGATCGGAGAAATCGTCAGCGGCATCGTGCAACGCCGCGACAAGGGCGGCTGGGTGATCAACCTCGGCCGCACCGAGGCCATGCTGCCCAGAGAAGAGCAGATTCCCCGCGAGCATTACAAACGCGGCGACCGTGTGCAGGGTCTTATCATCGAAGTGCGCAAGGAAGGACGCGGCCCCCAGATCATCATCTCGCGTTCGCACCGCGACTACATGGCGGCGCTTTTCCGCCGCGAGGTGCCGGAAGTGGACGACGGCACGGTGCAGATCATGGGTGTGGCCCGCGACCCCGGCAGCCGGGCCAAAGTGGCCGTCATTTCGCGGGATCGCGATGTGGACCCGGTGGGCGCCTGCGTCGGAGTGCGCGGTTCGCGCATTCAGAATATCGTGCAGGAGTTGCGCGGCGAGCGCATCGACATCGTGGTCTGGAGTCCGGAAATCGCGATCTATGCCCGCAATGCCCTGGCGCCGGCCGTGGTTTCGCGCATCGTGGTGGATGAAGAGGAAAACCTGCTTGAGATCACCGTACCCGATGATCAACTCACCAACTCCATCGGCCGCAAGGGGCAGAACGTCAAGCTCGCGGCCAAGCTGCTGGGCTGGAAAATCGATATCTTCACCGAAACCCGCTACAACGAATCCAACGCCGTGGGCCGGGGTCTGGAACAAGTGGCCAGCGTGGCGGAAATTTCCGTGGATGAGTTGGTGCGCGCCGGCCTGAATACGCTGGACAAACTGCGCGCGGCCGATGACGACGAATTGTCGGATCGGCTGCACCTCACGATGGGCCGTATCGCGGACCTGCGGGCCGCCATCAATTTCCTCAGTTCGGTGGTGCATGGCGACGGCGAAACCGGCCCGGACAAGAAGCCGGACGAAGCCAGACCGGAACCGGACGACCAGACGGCTGACGCCGATCAGGAAGCCGGAGCGTGAAGCGCGGGCACGTTCCCATGCGCATGTGCGTGATCTGCCGCAGCCGCGCGCCGCAAGACGAACTGACGCGCCACACCGGCCGGATCGGCGTATTGTGCCCGGATGAAGGCGCGCGGCGGCCGGGGCGCGGGTGGTATGTGTGCGACAAGACGCGCTGCCTGGAAAAACTTGCGCGCTACGGCGCTAGAAAAAGGAAATAATTGACATCCGGAGCGGGCCTGTTGCCCGTTGCGCGGTCAGGAACAGCGCCCAAGCGGATTTCTCGGGAGATATGCATGAGCGACGAAAAAATCACGGTAAAAGACTTGGCGACAATGCTGCATGTCACGCCCAAGGATATCCTGCGGGTGTTGCGCGAACTGGATATTCCGGCACGCAGCACGGTCAGTCCCATTCCCCTGGCAGATCTGGGCAGGGTCAAAGAGCGTTTTGCCGGTGGTCAGGCCGGATCGGAACAGCGCCGGGAAGTGGGGTCCGGGGTTATCATCCGCCGCCGCCGCCACAGCGAAGAAGAAACTCCGGCGCCCGAGTCCGCTCCCGCCCCTTTGCCGGAAGCGCAAGACCCCATCGCATCCCAAAGCCCGACGGAATATCCCCCGGCAAAGGGCAGGGCCAAAAAGCGCGTCCGCCCCGAAGCCGCGCCGGCCAAAATCATCCAGCTTCCTGCCGATCCCGCGGCCGAAACCCCGCAACCGGCCACGGCCGGCATTGCCGCGGACCGGGCTGAAACGCCTCCGCCGGACGCCCCGGCCCCTGAAAGCGCCTCCCCGCGCCTGCCTATTATAAGCAAGGACGCGGCGCGCATGCGCCCCGAAAACCGGACGACGGATCGCCGCAAACCCAAACAAGAAGCCGCACGGATAATCGCCGCCCCGCCCTCTCCGGCCCCGGACGCGGCCCAGGAAGCGCCCCAGGGCGAAGCGGATACCGCCAAAGCCCGGCGCGCGCCGGCGGCTTCGGCCAGGCCCGAAGGTTCGTCCGCTCCGAGTCTGTTGCCGCCCCCCGGTGACGGCCGGGGCGCTTACGCCGAAGAAGGTCTCGGCGATCACGACGATCGCCAGCGCCGCAAGCGGCGTTCCCCCGAGCTTGCAGCCACTCCCCAAGTGCGGATCATTTCCCGGCCGGATTCACCCGGCGCCACACCCGGCGACGGTTCCGACCGTCCCCGCCCCGGTCAGGATCGTTCCGGGCCGGGCGGGGGCGATCGGCGTGACGGTTTCCGCCCCTTCGGAGCGCGTCCCGGCTTCCGTCCCGGCGGTCCCTCCGGCCCCATGCCCGGCATGCTGCCGGAAGGCAACCGCGAAGGACAAAGCAAGAAAAAGCGCAACAAGAACCGCCGTCCCGGCGAAAGCGTCGATTTTTCCGCGCTGCCGCGGCGCAGCGGCGAGGACGAGGGCGATATGTCCCGTCCGCGCGGCGCCCGCCGCCGGCCAAAGATCAAGGACCGGCAGCAGCCGCAGGTGACGCAGCCGCTCAAGGCCGCAAAACGCAAAATCCGCATTGAAGAAGCTATCCGGGTCGCGGACATGGCGCACCAGATGGGCCTCAAGTCGGGTGAAATCATCAAGGTGCTGTTCAACCTCGGGGTCATGGCCACGATCAACAAGGCTCTGGACATCGACACCGCCGGCGTGGTGGCCGCCGAATTCGGCTATGAAGTGGAAAAGGTGGGCTTTGCCGAAGAAAACTACCTGGCGCCGGTTGCGCCCGATACGCCGGAACAACTCCACTTGCGCCCGCCGGTGGTGACCATCATGGGGCACGTGGATCACGGCAAAACCTCGTTGCTCGACGCCATCCGCAAGACAAACGTAACCAGCGGCGAAGCCGGGGGCATCACCCAGCACATCGGCGCGTACCACGTCACGACAAAGCGCGGCGCCATCGTCTTTCTTGATACGCCCGGCCACGAAGCGTTCACCGCCATGCGCGCCAGAGGCGCTCAGGTCACGGACCTCGTCGTGCTGGTGGTCGCGGCCGACGACGGCGTTATGGAGCAGACCCGCGAGGCCATCAACCACGCCAGGGCGGCCAACGTGCCGATCATGGTGGCGGTGAACAAAGTTGACAAAGCCGAGGCCAATCCCGACCGGGTGCTGCGCGAACTGGCCGAACTCGGCTTGCAGTCCGAATCGTGGGGCGGCGATACCGTGACCGCGTTCGTTTCGGCCAAAACCAGGCAAGGCCTGGATGATCTGCTTGAACTCATCGCCCTGCAGGCCGACATTCTCGAATTCAAGGCCAATCCCGCAAAACCCGCGCGCGGGCGCATCGTGGAAGCCAAGCTGGACAAGGGCCGGGGGCCGGTAGCCACCGTGCTCATTCAGGAAGGCACGCTGCATCAGGGCGATACCTTTGTCTGCGGCGTGTTTTCGGGCCGCGTGCGGGCCATGTTCAACGACCAGGGCCGCAAGGAAAAAGAAGCCGGACCCTCCATGCCGGTGGAAGTGCAGGGTTTTGACGGCGTGCCCGAGGCCGGCGAAGAATTCATCTGCCTGACGGACGAAAAACTGGCCCGCCGCATTGCCGAAACCCGCGCCATCAAACAGCGTGAGCGCGAATTGGCCAAAGAATCCCGGGTCACGCTGGAAACCTTCCTGTCGCGCGCTTCAGACGGCGCGCAGGCCAAGGTGCTCAACCTGGTGCTCAAGGCCGACGTGCAGGGATCGCTTGAAGCCATCACCGAAGCCGTGCGCAAACTCAGCACGGAGAAGGTGCTCATCGACGTCATCCACGGCGGCGCGGGCGCGATCACCGAATCGGACATCCTTTTGGCCACGGCCTCGGAAGCCATCGTCATCGGTTTCAACGTGCGCCCGACCGCCAAGGTCAAAGAAATGGCCGAGCAGGAAAACGTGGACATCCGTTTTTACGATATCATTTACAAGCTTGTGGATGAAATCCGTAACGCCATGGCCGGCATGCTGGCCCCGGTGCAACGCGAAGTCTACCTCGGCCAGGCTGATGTGCGCGAAGTGTTCAATGTGCCCAAGGTCGGCGCTGTGGCCGGCAGCCATGTGTCCGACGGCAAGATCGCGCGCAACTCCGGCGCACGCCTCCTGCGCGACGGCGTGGTCATCTACACCGGCAAAGTAGGCTCCTTGCGGCGCTTCAAGGATGATGTGCGCGAAGTGCTCAAGGGCTACGAATGCGGCATCGGCCTGGAAAATTTCAATGACATCAAAGTCGGCGATATCATCGAAGCCTTTGAAACAGTTGAAGAAGCCGCAACATTGTAAACCCGGCGCAGGCCATGCCCACGGGCTTGCCCACATGCTGCAGTCATGGTCATTGCGCTTCTCACCGTCGAATACCATTTGCACGGCAACGATTCGCTCAAGGGCAAGCGCCGTGTCGCGAACAGCCTGAAGCAGAAAGTGCGCAACGCGTTCAACGTGTCCCTGGCGGAAACCGGCAGCGAGGATTCGCTGACCCGGTTGCGCCTGGCCGTGGTTTCGGTCAGCAACAGCGAGCGCCATCTGCGCGAACGCATGGACAAATGCCTGTCCATGATGGAAACCGTGTGCGCCGAAGAAATGGTTTCCAGCCAACTGGATTTTCTGCCCGGCGAATGGTAGAAATTTTTTACCTTGTATACCCGCCGAACACCGAGGATACGCTATGCTGCCATCATTGCGAACATTGCGAAGCCGTCTGCAGGGCACGGGGCCGAAAATTCTGGATGCGGCCATTCCCCTGTCCGGCCTTGAAGCCGCGCTGTGCGCGCGCTACGGCCACGGCCTGACCGTGAAGTGCGAAAACGAATCCTACGCCTTGCATCTGCCGGATATCGCAACAGACAGCCGGCAGGCCTGCCTGCTGCAAGAGGCGGTTTTCCCGAACGAAGAATCGCTCCTGCGCCTGCGGCGGCGCACCCGTCCGGGCATGATCATTCTGGAAGCCTGCTCCGGCTGCGGCGCGCGCTCGATTTTTTACGCCAAGTCCATGCAGGCTGGCCGGGTGTATGCTCTGGGCGGCGCCGAGCGCGATGTGTCCTTGAGCCGCAAGAACATCTTGCTCAACGACCTGGAAAATGTGGCCCGGCCTTATAGCCTGCAGCGCGGCAAAAGCAAGACGGGCACGCTGGACAGCTTCTGCCGCGACCAGAAGATCACCAAAGTGGATCTGATCAGCCTGGACGAGCCGGGGCTTGCCTTCGCCGGCCTGGAAGGCGCGGAGGAAATTTTGCGCCAGCATGGCCCGGCGATCATCGTCTGGGGACAAGGAAGTGAAACGGCAGCCAGAACGAAGGACTTTCTGGCCGGTCTGGGCTATGCCGCGCCGGAGGCCTGGACACCCGAAATTTCGTTCTGGGTGACGCGAATATGAGTGACGCGGCAAGCGCCCCGGCCGGACCCACGGCAACCACGGCCGAAGTTTTGGAAACCCTGCGCCGGAACGACCACATTCTGGTGGCGGCGCACGGCAATCCTGACGGCGACGCCATGGGTGCCACCAGCGCCATGGGCTGGCTGTTGCACGCCATGGGCAAGCAATTCGCGCTGTATAACGCGACAGGCATGCCCCGCCACCTGGAGTGGCTCAATCTGCCGGTTCCGCTGCATACCCGGCTCGATGCGCTGCCCTTCCATCCCTCCCTGATCGTCGCCCTGGACAGCGGCGATCCGTGGCGCCTGGGGCGCGAACTGGCCCTTGTCTTCGCCGGCTACCCTTCGCTCAACCTTGATCACCACCTGGGCAACCCCAACTACGCCAGCCTGGGCAACCTGGTGGACCCCGACATGGCCGCAGCCGGACAGATCGTAGCCACCCTGGCCGATGCAGCCGGCATTCCCCTGACCGGCGGCCTGGCCGAAGGCGTGTATTTGTCGCTCATCGCCGATACGGGTTCGTTCAGCTTCAGCAACACCTCGCCGGAGGTGTTTGAACTGACCGCGCGCATGGTGCGGCTTGGCCTGGACGTGGAAGATCTGCGTTCCAAGTATGACAGCCAGTGGACCCTGGCCAAGGCCAACCTGTGGGGACATCTGCTGCAATCCATCCGCCTGGAGGACGAAGGCCGCATCGCCCTTGTGGAAGTGCATCTGCATGACTTTGCCAAGACCGGCGCGGCGCAGTGCGATTTGGAACAATTTGTCGAACTCATGCGCTGCATCGTCGGCGTGCGCGTGGCTTTGCTGGTGCGGGAGGATGCGCCGGACACAATCAAGATCAGTCTGCGTTCGCGCGGGACGGACGATGTGCGCTCCGTGGCCGCGATCTTCGGCGGCGGCGGGCATCTCCATGCGGCAGGGGCCACCATCGACATGCCCCGCGAGCAACTTGTCCCGCTCCTGCTTGATCACATCCGCAACGTCCTGCACGGCGCACCGTAACCCCGTTTCGCAAAAACGCCGCGCAAAAACGGCAAAAACCATCGCGGGCCGGCTTTTCGCCGACAAAAAACCGACCCTTGCCTCCACAACAAACCTCTTGCCATTTCATGCCCGCGTGCGGTAGAATGTACAAAAGCGATCTCCGCATTCCTTTTTGAGCGGCTTTTGGTACAGCTTGTGAGGACAACACAACAACGCATAGAAGCACTTTTGCCGATGCAACCTATTAAGACCGTCGCTACAAGCAATAAAGGCATTGTAACAAAATCGCATGGAGAGGCGCCATGAGACAGTCCTTTGGCATTGTTGCCGTCAGTTCCGCAATCATTTCGTGCATAATCACAACGGGTATCCTGCTTGGCGCTTTTTCTTTTTTCGATAACAGTATGATCACTATCATCCTGGCAGGGCTTGCATCAGTCTTTCTGGTGACATTTGCCGTCTACCTGCTTCTGGCAAAATTTCTGGGCCAAGCCCTGCATACGCTCGAACAGGCGATGCTCTTCATGACCCAAAACGATTTCAAAAAACGCTTCGAGCCTATGGAGGGTTTTTACGGCGACCTGGAAAAACTCTCTGAAGCCCTGGAAGCCCTGCGGCTCAAAGGCAAGTACTGGCATGACTGGTTCAACGGCTTCGTGTCCGGCATTGCCCAGCCGTTCATCCTGACGGATACGGAAGAAAGGATCGTGCTCACCAATAAATGGCTGATGGACATGCTGGAAATCGACGGCCCCATAGAAAAGCAGAGCGGCCGCATGGTGGGCGATGTGTTCTATAACGAACCCGGCCGGAAGACCCTGATCGGCAAGTCCATTGCGACCCGCGAAGCTTTCCACGACGTGGAGCTTATCGTCAACGGCCATAAGGGAAAAAAGACGAATGTGATGACGTCCATCAAGTATCTCGCGGATTCCGATGATAAAGTTTTTGGTTGTCTTGGCGTATACTACGACATTTCGGCTACCAGAAGGCATGAGGAACAGCTCCAGGCCAACACCGAAAAATTCGCCAAGACCGCCCAGCAGAGCGAAGAAATCATCAACCAGCTCGGCGAGACCGCCTACAAGCTTGAGCAGGAAATTCAGATTGTCACAGAAAAAGCGGATGCGCAGCAAAAACGCACGGCCGCCTCTTCCGCCGCCATGACGCAGATGAGCAGTTCTCTGGAGCAGGTCTCGGCCAGCGCCGATTCCGCCTCCAAGCAGGCCGTTGTTGCCAGTGACCGGGTGAAAGAGGGCGCCAGCATGCTTGAGGAATCGGTAAGCACCATCCAGCACGCCCACGATTTGGCCGATTCCCTGCGCAATGACATGGGCGATCTCGGCAAAAAGGCCGAAGACATCGGGCAGGTGCTCAACGTCATTGCCGACATCGCCGACCAGACCAACCTGCTGGCCTTGAACGCGGCCATAGAAGCGGCCAGGGCCGGAGAAGCTGGACGCGGCTTTGCCGTGGTGGCCGACGAAGTGCGCAAACTTGCGGAAAAAACCATGGTCGCCACCAAGGAAATCGAGTCGGCCATCAAAGGCATGCAAGACAGCGCCAGGGGCAATGTGCACAGTACCGAAATCGCTTCGGACGCCATCCGCAAAGGCACCGAGATGGTCGTACGCTCGGTCGGCATTTTGCAGGAGGCGGTGCGCATTGTGGAAACAACCGCTGATGCCGTCCATGTGATTGTTGTGGCTACAGGGGAGGAAGCGGAAGCCGTCAACCACGCCACGCGGACAACGGAAGAAATCCACCAGTTGTCCATGGACGTTTTCCAATCCATGCAGAACAGCACGCAAGTCGTGCGAGGGGTGGAGGTAATTACGAAAAACCTGCATGCCCTCATTGCGGATATACACGCTTGACAATGTTCAAACCGGGCCGATCCCGGCATTGATCAAACCGGCTTGCCAAGCCTGGGAAAAAAGCCTATATGTCTGTGCCCGGCTTGTGCGGCGCGGCCGCGCGCCGGCCGGGAATGAGATTGTGCGAGGTTGCCATGAAAAAACAAATCCATCCGAAAGCGTATAAGGCCAAAATGGCCTGCGCCTGCGGCTTTGAGGCGGAAGTGCTGTCCACCAGGGGCGAAAGTGTGCATGTGGAAATATGTTCGCAGTGCCATCCGTTTTTTACGGGCAAGCAGCGCTTTGTGGATACCGCCGGGCGCATTGACCGTTTTCGCAAGAAATACGCCAAGTTTTCCGATAAATAGGCTCGTTCGCCTGTTCTGTTTCCGCCTCCCGCGCACCGTGGCACGGGAGGCCTTAATTGTTCTTCAGCCATCTTTTTCCCCCGGCCGCGTTGCGGCCTGGCAGGCGCCATGAGCCTTTTTTCCGCACCGGCAGCGTCTGTTTCCATCGGCGGCCAGGCCGTCATGGAAGGCGTGATGATACGCAACGGCGATATGTACGCTCTGGCCTTACGCCGGGCCGACGGCGCCATTGTGGCTGAACGCCTGCCCTGGTTCACGCTGACCAGGGGTTGGCTCAAAGCGCCTTTTCTGCGCGGCTTTCCCACACTGATCGAAACGCTGGTCAACGGCATCAAGGCTCTCAGCAAATCCGCCGTGCACAGCGCCGAGGACGAAGGCGAGGACATCAAGGGCTGGCATCTCGCGCTGACCATGATCGTGTCCATCGGCATGGCCATGCTGCTGTTTGTGGCGGCGCCGCACCTGTTTTCCATCGGCATGCAGTGGCTTGGTCTTGGCGGCGGGGTCGAGGGCGTGACCTTTCATCTTTGGGACGGCCTGTTCAAGTTTCTGATTTTCGTCGGCTACATCCTGGCCATTTCCTGTGTGCCCGATATCCGCCGGGTCTTTCAGTATCATGGGGCCGAACACAAGGTCATCCGGGCCTTTGAGTCCGGCGACGAAGTTTCGGCTTCAGCCGCCTGCCGCTTCAGTCGCCTGCATCCGCGTTGCGGCACGACCTTTCTGTTGTTCGTGCTGTCTTTGGCCATCGTCCTGCACACAGTCACCGTGCCGCTTCTCCTGCATGGCTGGACGCCCGGCAATGCCGCGGCCAAACACGGCGGCATTCTGATTTTCAAGCTGTTGCTCATGATCCCGATCAGCGCCCTGGCCTATGAACTCATCCGCTACGCGGCCAGAATTGGAGACCACTTCGCCGGCCGCACGCTGCGCGCGCCGGGCATGCTCTTGCAACTGCTTACCACCGGGGAGCCGGACATGCAGCAGCTTGAAGTCGCTGTGGTTTCGCTGGCCGTGGCTCTCGGCCCGGATGCGCCGTCCACCATGAACGTGCCCGCCTACACCCGGCCGGAGTGACCATGCTCGCCAAACTGGAAAACCTTGAAGCGCATTACCTGGATCTGGAAAAAGACCTGGCCGGACCCGAAATTTTCAACGATCAGGATCGCTACCGCAAGCTGACCAAGGCCCACGCCGACCTCAAGCCCGTGATGGAACTTTTTCGCAGTTACCGTGACGTTCTCAACCAACTGCACAGCAACCGGGAACTGGAAAACGATCCCGACCCGGAAATCCGGGCCATGGCCCAGGACGAGGCGCGTGATCTGCAAAGCCGCCTGGAAAGCATGGAGAACGGCCTCAAGGTGCTGCTGCTGCCCCAGGACCCCATGGACGGCAAAAACGTCCTGCTTGAAATCCGGGCCGGAACCGGCGGCGAGGAAGCGGCCCTGTTCGCGGCGGATCTGTTCCGCATGTACTGCCGCTATGGCGAAAAAATGGGCTGGAAGGTCGAGATCATGAGCCAAAGCGAGTCCGATACCGGCGGACTCAAGGAAATCATCGCCCTCATCGCCGGCTGCCGCGTCTACAGCCGCCTCAAGTTCGAATCCGGCACCCACCGCGTGCAGCGCGTGCCCGTCACCGAAACTCAGGGCCGCGTTCATACTTCGGCCGCCACCGTGGCCGTCATGCCCGAAGCCGAGGAAGTGGACGTGGACATCCGGCCCGAGGATTTGCGCGTCGATGTCTACCGGGCGGGCGGCGCGGGCGGCCAGCACGTCAACAAGACCGAATCCGCCGTGCGCATCACCCACATCCCTACCGGCATCGTGGCCATCTGCCAGGATGAAAAATCGCAGCACAAGAACAAGGCCCAGGCCATGAAAGTCATCGCTTCGCGCATTCTCCAGGCCGAGCGCGATCGCCAGGATGCAGCCATGGCCGATACCCGGCGCTCCCTCGTGGGGTCCGGCGATCGCTCCGAGCGCATCCGCACATACAATTTTCCTCAAGGCCGCGTGACCGACCACCGCATCAACCTGACCCTCTATGCGCTGGACCGGGTCATGGAGGGCGAAATCCAGACCCTGGTGGAAGGGCTGTCCGCCCAGGCCCAGGCCGAAGCCCTGCGCGCCAGCGCGGTGGCATAGGCAAAGATATCCTTCCGCACGGGCGCTTGGCCGTCCGGATTACGGCCTCGCGCCCGAAGCGCGTTCACAACGCTGGGCCAGATCAAGAAACAGAGCCGCACCCTGGAGTGAGGCCTCCCGCGCCTGGGGAGACTGCTGCAGGCGGCGATCGATCCACAGGGCCACATAGAGCAGATTGTCGTCGTCGAAACCGCGGGCGCCGGGATTGCTGCGGATGGCGCCGATCAGGGCGTCGCGCAACTGGTCGCGTTCCTGGGCAATCGTGCGGTAGGCGTCGCTGGCGGCTTCCATGGCCGCGCGCGCCTTGTCGATCAAGGCCTGGTTGCTGCCCTCCCGAGCCTGGTCGAACTTGGACACTTCGTCCATATACCTGGCGTTGGCGGCCACGGTTTTTTGCGACGCCTCCCGAATGCGAAGAACGCGGGCGCGCAGATCCTCAAGCGTGGTCGCGGCCTGCATGGCGCCGGACAAAGACCGCAAGCGCCCGGCATACAGACGGTACATCTCGGCTACCTGCTCCTGATCAAGCATTTTGCCGTTTTTGCGCGGCGCTGCAGCGGCTTCGGCCATGGCCAGCATAAATCGATCAATATACATGCGGTACAGGGCATCGAGCATGCCCGGCGTATATATGTAGCGCAAGGCTTCGGCCCGGCCGGCCGGCAGATCGTCGCCGATAAAGACCAGCCCTTTCATGCCCATGCCGTAGCGGGCATTGATCGACTGGATGCCGATGCCGATGCCGCCTCGCCCGCCCCGCCGGCTGGCCGGAATGTAGTTGCCCACCATCCAACGGGCCAAGTCGTCGATAAAGGCCGGGCGCACCACGGCGTCGTCCTTGCGGCCGGACAGCCCCGGCTCCTGAGGCGGCTGCGGCTCAGTGACCACGAGTCCCCGTGTGGTTTGGCCTTCCGCTTCGCCCGGGGCGGGAGCGGCCGGCACGGACAATGCACCGCCTGCGCCCTGGCTGCCGGTCTGGTCCGTGCTTTGATCGGCAATCCGGCTGCCGGTTTGGCTTGCGGCTTGATCTGTGGTTTGATCCGCGGCCTGATCCGCAGCCTGATCCGTAGCTTGGTCAACGATTTGGCCGGAATCCTGGCTGCCGATCCGGTCCGTGGTCTGATCGGCAGCCGTTCCGGCGGTCTGGCTTGAAACCTGGCTTTGCGCCGTGGCGGGCGCAGCATTTTCCGGCAGAGGCATGCGCGTCACGGGCGCGGCTTCCCTGGCCGCGGCCGGCACGGCTTCGCGTTTGGCCGGATCTTTGCCCATCCAGAACCAAACGGCGGCGCCGGCCAGAATCAGCGCCATCAATACGGCGGCCCAAGGGCGCTTGCGTTGTGCCGATGGCGCGGCATCAGCCTTTTCGGACGACAGGGGAAACGGATTCTGTTGTGACATGGCGTAATCCTGCAAAAAAGTTGGCGAAAAGGCTTACGCATCGGACAGCGGCACGACGCCCGACGGAAAAAGGGAGCGGCGCTCCGCGCGCCAGCGTTGCAGTCCGTATACACGATCCCCGCCGGGCTGTGAAGTGCGGGCTTGTTGCCTTGAATGTGCGAACAAGCTACCACAAACGAGCAAGGAGCGGAGTATGAAGTGCACATGCTGCGGGATCACGGCCGTTGTTGCTCTGCCGAGCCACACGGCCGGGTTCTGCGAACCCTGTTTTCTGGAATTTTTCCGCCGCCAGATGGAGCGCGGCATCGCGAAGCAGAAGCTGCTGGAACCGGGAGAACGCGTGCTGGTGGCCTTGTCCGGCGGCAAGGATTCACTGTCGCTCATGCTGGCGCTGAGCGAACTCGGCCATGACGTAACCGGCCTGCACATCGATCTCGGCATTCCGGAATCTTCTCCCGCGGCCCGGGCGGCGGTGGAGCGCTTTTGCGCCCGCCACGGCTTTGCCTTGATCGTCCGAAACATGGAAGAGGAAGAATTGGCCCTGCCCAAGGTGAAAAAACGCCTGCACCGCCCCATCTGTTCAGCCTGCGGCAAGATCAAGCGCCACTACTTCAACCGCGTGGCCATAGAGCACGGTTTCACCGCGCTGGCTACCGGCCACAACCTGGATGACGAAACAGCCCGTCTGTTCAGCAATACCTTGCGCTGGGACACGGCCTACCTGTCCGACCAGGGGCCGCGCCTGGACGCCGAAACCGGCTTTGTGCGCAGGATCAAGCCGTTCTGGCGTCTGACCGAGTTCGAAATCGCCAACTACGCATTTATGCGAGGCATTGAAAACCACTACGCGCCTTGTCCCTACAGCGCGGGCGCAAGTTTCACCATGTACAAGCATATCTGGCGCGAAATCGAAGCCGCCATGCCCGGCCGGAAGCTGGATTTCTACCAGAGCTTTCTGGAACGGGGGAGAAAAGCCTTTGCCGTGATTGAAGCGCAGCAGGGGCAAACGCTGCACCCCTGCGCCCGCTGCGGCTCGCCTTCCTCTCAAGAGGTGTGCGGCGTTTGCCGCATCCGTGCGGCCGTGGCCGAGTGTTGAACGCCTTGCTCCTGTTGCCGCAAAGCCGACCCACGAACATGACGAGCGGGCGGTGCCGGATCTGTATTTTTTATACTTGCCAAGAATAAGCAAAACGTGTAGAAAGACTCCCTTGCGCCGGCGTAGCTCAACTGGCAGAGCAGCTGATTTGTAATCAGCAGGTTGCGGGTTCGAGTCCCATCGCCGGCTCCAGAAGAGTACCGCTCTGCTGTTGCAGCCGGCGGATTGATTTTTCCGGAGCGCATTGCCTGCGCTCTTTGCATTGTGATTTTTCCGGAACGTCGGGCGTTCCGGAAACAAGCCGGACGGCCCGGCCCGCCGTATGCACGGCGGCATATCCGGAGGGGTTCCCGAGTGGCCAAAGGGAACAGACTGTAAATCTGTCGTCATACGACTTCGGAGGTTCAAATCCTCCCCCCTCCACCAGACCAGAGCCAGGACGGAAGTCGCCCCCTTCCGCCAACGCGATATGGCTGTAGGAGACAGCGCGGCTGTCAGAGGACTACGGCGATGGGCGGGAATAGCTCAACGGCTAGAGCATCAGCCTTCCAAGCTGAGGGTTGCGAGTTCGAATCTCGTTTCCCGCTCCAATCCTGCTCTCCTCAATCCCCCTGCCGTATCCGCTGCCCGCACCGGACGATTCCGGAAATGAGGCAGTCAGGCACCAGGAACGGGCAAGGCCGCACGCCTGCCCCAAGTTGATCCGAAGTTGATGGCGCGGGCGTGAAGCCTCATCAACTTACCGAAACGCACAGCACGCAAGAGGGAGATCTATCATGGGCAAGGAAAAATTTGTACGCAAAAAACCCCACGTCAACATCGGCACCATCGGCCATATTGACCACGGCAAGACCACGTTGACCGCCGCCATCACCAAGGTGGCCGGCTGGAAGTTCGGCGGCGGCAAGTTCGTCGCCTACGACGAAATCGACAAGGCGCCGGAAGAAAAGGAACGCGGCATCACCATCGCCACGGCCCACGTGGAATATGAATCCGCCGCGCGCCACTACGCGCATGTGGACTGCCCCGGCCACGCCGACTACATCAAAAACATGATCACCGGCGCAGCCCAGATGGACGGCGCCATCATCGTCGTGGCCGCCACCGACGGCCCCATGCCCCAAACCCGCGAGCACATCCTGCTGGCCCGCCAGGTCGGCGTGCCCTACCTGGTCGTATTCATGAACAAGTGCGACATGGTCGACGACCCTGAACTGCTCGAACTGGTGGAAATGGAAGTGCGCGAACTGCTCAGCCTGTATGGCTATCCGGGTGACGACATCCCGGTCATCCGCGGCTCGGCCCTAAAAGCCCTGGAAAGCGCCAATCTCGAAGATTCGGGCTGCCAGTGCGTGATCGACCTGCTTGACGCCTGCGACAAGTATATCCCCGAGCCGAAGCGCGATGTGGACAAGCCCTTCCTGATGCCGATCGAAGACGTATTCTCCATCTCCGGTCGCGGCACCGTGGTGACCGGCCGGGTGGAGCGCGGCATCATCAAGGTGAGCGAAGAAGTGGAAATCGTGGGTATCAAGCCCACCCAGAAATCCACCTGCACGGGCGTGGAAATGTTCCGCAAACTGCTTGACCAGGGCCAGGCCGGCGATAATGTGGGCGTGCTCCTGCGCGGCATCAAGCGTGACGAAGTGGAACGCGGCCAGGTTCTCGCCGCTCCCAAAAGCATTACCCCCCACAGAAAATTCAAGGCCGAAGTGTACGTCCTGTCCAAGGAAGAAGGCGGCCGTCATACGCCGTTCTTCACTGGCTACCGTCCGCAGTTCTACTTCCGGACAACCGACGTGACCGGCGTCATCGCCCTGAATGAAGGTGTGGAAATGGTCATGCCCGGCGACAACGCCACCTTCAACGTGGAAATGATCGCTCCCATCGCCATGGAGCATGGCCTGCGCTTCGCCATCCGCGAAGGCGGCCGCACCGTGGGCGCGGGTGTGGTGACTGAAATCGTGGAGTAAGCCATGCGCATCAACATTCTGCTTGCCTGCACCGAGTGCAAGCGGCGCAACTACGCCACCGACAAGAACAAGAAGAATACCACCGGCCGCCTGGAGCTGAAAAAGTATTGTCCCTGGGACAAGAAACACACGCTCCATCGCGAAACCCGGTAGTTTGCAGCGCGGGGCAGTAGCTCCAACGGTAGAGCGCCGGTCTCCAAAACCGGATGCTGAGGGTTCGAGTCCTTCCTGCCCCGCCATGTCTTGCGCGCGACGCCCCGCAGCAGGGAACATGCCCTGTGCCGCGTCGCCATGTGCCGCGCGAAGTTATAACGCGCCTTCCGATCTCCGGATCGGCAGGCTTTGGAACAGCGATGACCAAGAAGCAGGCGCCCATAGCTGAACGGCCCGAGCCGGGCGGATTGATCCAGAAAATCCGCAACCTTGTGGAGTACCTGGAACTTTCGCATCTTGAACTGCGCAAGGTGACTTGGCCCTCGTCCAAGGAAACCCGCGCCACGAGTATCGCCGTGCTGATTTTTGTGGTCATCATGGCTATATTCCTCGGCCTGGTGGATCTGGGCCTGTCCAAACTCATCGGCCTGGTGCTGAGTTGAGGAGGGCGCCGTGAGTGACAAAACCACAAAAATGACAGCCGTAGACGAATCTTCGCAACAGCCGGCGGCGGACGAAGATCGCTTGCAGACGACGGCAGCGGCGGAGATCCGTACGGATGGCGACAGCGGATCTGCAAACGACCACCCGGCTGCGGACGACGGGATCACAAATGAAGCCGGAGAAGCGACCGATGATCCTGTTCAGCCCCTCGCCCCATCCGGAGAAGAGCGCGCACGCTGGTACATCGTGCATACCTATTCGGGTTTTGAACAGCGGGTTGAACAAACCATTCGGGAAATGATGCGCACCGGCCAGGAAAACGGCCTCATCCACGAAGTTGTGGTTCCCACTGAAAAAGTCATTGAACTCGGCAAGGGCGGCACCAAGCGCACCACTACCCGTAAGTTTTATCCCGGCTACGTCATGCTGCGCATGACCATGACGGATTTTTCCTGGCACCTGGTGCAGAATATCCCCAAGGTAACCGGCTTCGTGGGGGGCAAAAACCGCCCGGCGCCCATGAAACCGGAAGAGGCGGCGCGCATCCTCCAGCTTATGGAAACCCGCAAGGAAACCCCCCGGCCCAAATTCAGCTTTGAACGGGGCGAGGAAGTGCGCGTGATCGATGGTCCTTTCGGGGGCTTTAACGGCGTTGTCGAAGACGTCAATTACGATAAAGGCAAACTGCGCGTATCCGTGTCGATCTTCGGACGGCAGACACCGGTTGAACTCGATTTCATCCAGGTTGCCAAAGGCTGACGCGGTTTGTTTGCGCGGCGCCGGAGCGCCGCTGTGAGGTTGTCATTCCATGGCCAAGAAAGAAATTGCCAAAATCAAGTTGCAGATTCCCGCAGGCGCGGCCAACCCCTCTCCCCCGGTCGGTCCCGCCCTGGGGCAGCACGGTCTGAACATCATGGCCTTCTGCAAGGAGTTCAACGCCCGCACCCAGGAACAGAAGGGCACGATCATCCCGGTTGTGATCACCGCTTACGCGGATCGCTCGTTTTCCTTCATTACCAAAACACCGCCTGCGCCCGTGCTGATCCAGAAGGCCGCCAAGGTGGAAAAAGGCTCAGGCGAGCCGAACCGCAACAAGGTCGGCAGCGTCACCATGGCGCAGGTGGAAGAAATCGCCAAACTCAAAATGCCCGACTTGAACGCCGCTTCGCTCGAAGCCGCCAAGCGTTCCATCATGGGAACCGCCCGCAGCATGGGCATTGAAATCAAATAGCCGGGTCCGGCAGGCACGTCAGTTGTACTGCCCCTCCATACGGACAGGGCAGGAGATGTCGCAAGTTCAGCATATGAAAGGATACGCACATGCCCTCACACGGGAAAAAATACCAGCAAGCCACCAACGGGGTGGATCTGTCTCAGCGGTTGTCGGTGCAGGATGCTGTGAGCAAGTCGCTCGCCACCTCCTTTGCCAGGTTCGATGAAACAGTGGATGTGGCCATTTGTCTCGGCGTGGACCCCAAATACTCCGACCAGATGGTGCGCGGCGCCGTAGCTCTGCCGCACGGCCGCGGCAGAACCGTGCGCGTGGCTGTTTTCTGCAAGGGCGAAAAACAGGCTGAAGCCAAGGCCGCCGGCGCCGATCATGCCGGCGCCGAAGATCTCGTGCAGCAGGTCAAGGACGGCTGGATGGATTTCGACGCCGCCGTGGCCACGCCCGACATCATGGCCCTGGTCGGCCAGATCGGCCGCGTGCTCGGACCGCGCGGCCTCATGCCCAATGCCAAAACCGGCACCGTGACCTTTGACGTGGCCCAGGCCGTGAAAGAACTCAAAGCCGGCCGCGTGGACTTCAAAGTGGACAAGGCCGGCGTGCTGCACGCGCCGCTCGGTAAGGTGTCCTTCGGTCCGGAAAAAATCCAGGACAACCTGAAAGCCGTCATTGATGCGGTCAACCGCCTAAAGCCCTCCAGCGCCAAAGGCGCATATTTGCGCAGCATGGCCATCTCGACCACCATGGGGCCGGGCTTCAAGGTGGACATGAGCCAGGTCAAAAATTTTCTGGAAAGCTGACGCCGCCGGAGAGTGCTCCGGCTTTGCCGGTTTTCCAGTGGGCCGGGCGACCGGCCCCCGGCTGAGGATAAGGGAATACGAGTCGAAGACAGCAGGCAATCATTATGAGATAAGTCCTGCCGAGACAGTCTTTGCGGCTCGGCATTCCACCATGACAACCCCAACGTGAGGAGTATCACGTGAACAGGTCTGAAAAAGCCGCAATCATTGAGCAGATCAAGGCGCGAGCCGTGGCTGCCCCGTTCGCGGTTGTGACCGATTTCAAGGGGATGACGGTGGAAGAGCTGACGCGGCTCAGAGTAAAAATGCGCGAGGCGCACGGCGAATTGTACGTCGTCAAAAACACTCTGGCCCGCATCGCCTTCGCCGGCACCCCGCACGACTCCTTGATCGAAGTGTTCAAGGAGAACAGTGCGGTGGCCCTTGGATTCGAGGACCCCGTGGCGATGGCCAAAGCGCTCTCGGAATTCGCCAGGACCAGCAAGCTGTTCAGGCTCCGGCACGGCAGTTTGCAGGGCAAGCTCATGACCGCCGCCCAGGTGGAAGAGCTGGCCAAACTGCCGAGCCGCGAAATTCTGCTCGGCCAGGTGCTTGGAACGATGAACGCCGTGCCCACCAATTTCGTGTCATTGCTTGCCAACATGGTCAGGCCGTTGCTTTACGCCCTCAAGGCGATCGAAGAAAAGAAAGCCGCCTGATCGTACCGCAAACACCGAACCACTAAAGGAGTATTCCCATGTCCGCTGCTGTCACCAAGGAAAAAGTCATTGATTTCATCGCCAATATGACTGTGCTCGAACTCTCCGAATTCATCAAGGAACTGGAAACAAAATTCGGCGTATCCGCCGCCGCCCCGGCCGCGGCCATGGTGATGGCCGGCCCGGCCGCTGCCGCCCCGGCTGAAGCTGTGGAGGAAAAAACCGAATTTGATGTCATTCTGAAAGAAGTTGGCGCAAACAAAATTGGCGTGATCAAGGTCGTGCGCGCCCTGACCGGCCTGGGCCTGAAAGAAGCCAAGGACAAGGTCGACGGCGCGCCGCAGGCCATCAAGGAAGCCGTGTCCAAACAGGAAGCCGAAGAAGCCCAAAAACAACTGGCCGAAGCCGGCGCCACGGTCGAAGTGAAGTAAACGCCTCGTTCGCAGGGCAGTGTGCCATCAAAAATGGTACACTGCCCTATAATTTCAAGCTGATCCGGTCTTGCCCCCTGAACACCAGGCTGTCGCCGTAGCCGAACGAGGCGGCGTAGGCGGCGAGTTCGGGAAAGGCGTAGGCTATCTGATCGCTTGCGTGCGCGTCTGAAGCAAAGGCGATGGGCACGCGCAAATCCGCCGCCAGGCGCATGATGGCGGGGCATGGGTAGATTTCGGCGCAGGGTTTGCGCAATCCGGCCGAAGAAACTTCCATGGCCATGCCCGCGTCGCGCACGGCCATGAGCGCATCCCGCACAAGATCGAACGTGTCGCCGGTCAACCAGGCGTGAAAATCATCCACGCTGAAAATTTTGATCAAGTCGAAGTGTCCGGCAATCTGAAACAGGCCGCTGCGGGCCATATCCGTCACGGCGGCAAAGTAGGCCGCATACACGGCGTGGCGGGCGGGCGCATCCAGCGGGTCCCAATCCTTGCTGCCGCCGTCGAAGCCCCAGTGATCCAAAAAGTGCACGCTGCCGATAAGGTAGTCAAAATCATGGGCCGCAACGGCCTGGCGCACATACTCCAACTCCGCGCCGATCCAGTCCGTTTCCATGCCGAGCAGCACCGCAAGATCGCCGCAGGCGTCTTGCAGGCCGCGCACCTCTGCCACATACGACGGAAAATCCCGGCGCAGGCGGTCACGGTAGTCCGCAGGATAGGCGTAGCCCTCCGGGCGGGGAGAATGCTCGGAGAAACCCAGAAAAGACAGGCCGCGATCCAGGGCGGCCCGGTACATGGCCGCAACGTTGTCGCGTCCGTGGCTGTGGTGGGTATGGATGTGCAGGTCGCTGACAATCATGGATCAGCCGGCGGCAAACACCGCCTCCTGAAGATCGATGGCCTGGGGCTGCACCGGGCAGCCGTTGATGGTCAGATGTTTCTCCCGGGAAAGATCCAGCAGGCGGGGCGGATCAAGTTTCTCACCCCGCGCGTCGATCAGGATCACAACCCGGGGTTGCAGGCTGTAGGCGGTCTGTTCCGTGACCAGAGCGATGGAATTGTCGCTCAGGCGCACCATGCAGCCCGGAGGGTACACGCCGATGGCCTTGATGAACGATTCCAGCAAATCCGGCGCGTAGGTGTTGCCGCGCTCGCGATACATGCTGGACAGCGTGTCGCCCGGCGACATGGGCGGCTTGTAACTGCGGCGGCTGGACAAAGCGTCGTAAACGTCGGCCACAAGCAGCATCCTCCCGGCCTGGCTGATGGAAGACCCCCTCTTGCCGTCGGGATAACCGGTGCCGTCCCAACGCTCGTGATGTTCCAAAATACCCAGGCGCACGGTGTCGGACAGGCCGGGAATCTTCCGGCTGTACGACGCGCCGTACTGGGGATGCTTGCGCACGATTTTCAACTGATCCGGCGTGAGTTTGCCGGGCGAGTTGATGATGTCCTGAGGCACGAACAGTTTGCCGATATCGTGAAAGAACCCGCTCACGCCGATTTCTTCGGCCACGGCGTCGTCCTCGCCCATGTACTTGGCCAGCAGGGTTCCGTACAAAGACACGTTCATGCAGTGCGTGTAGGTGTACGCATCCCATTGCTTCAGGCGGGTCAGACCGATCATGACGTTGCGGTTGGCGGACATGCTGGCGATCATGCCCCTGACGATTTCTTTCGTTTCCTGAACCGGCAGTTCCTCGCCGCGCGCAACCCGGCTCTCCAGATCGTGAGCCACGGCCAAACCGCTTTCTTGCAGCTCCGCCGCCTGCTCAACCTCTTTCAGATACGCATCATGGCTCTGCCGCGTCAACACGGCCGGCGACTCCACAGTATCCGCCTCCTCGTAGGGAAGCAGCATACGCTTGGGGTCGATGTACACCGCGGCCACATTTTTGGCGAGCAAAGCCTGTTTGTCCGCTTCAGACGCCACATAGCCATCCGCAACACGGCTGATGCGCGCGATCTCGAAAACAAGAGAGCCTTTACAGGCGATATACATGCCCTGTTGCAGGGCTTTGGTGTGGATGGCTACATGCATACTGCCTTGCCTTCAAGCCAAAGCCGCCGGATCACAAAAATCCGGCACATGAAAGAGCGGCGGACGCTTGCCCGTATCCGCACACGCCAGACGTCATACTTTGGCTGCCGTGCGCAAATCCTTGGCCGCATCCACAGCTTCCCAAGTGAATTCGGGCAGTTCGCGTCCGAAATGACCATAGCACGAAGTCTTCTGATACATGGGCCGCAGCAGATCCAGGCGGCGGGTGATATGGTATGGCCGCAAATCGAAAACTTCCTGCACGGCCCTGGTCAGTCTTTCATCCGGAATGTCGCTCGTGCCCATGGACGACACGCGCACTGAAATCGGCTGGGCCACGCCGATGCAGTAAGCGATCTGGACTTCGCAGACATCGGTCAGACCCGCGGCCACAACATTCTTGGCCACATAGCGGCCCATATACGCGGCCGAACGGTCCACCTTGGACGGATCTTTGCCGGAAAACGCGCCGCCGCCGTGATGGCCTGATCCGCCGTATGTATCCTGAATGATCTTGCGCCCGGTCAGTCCGCAATCGCCCATGGGGCCGCCGATGACAAAGCGCCCGGTAGCGTTGATGAAAATATCGCAGTTTTTTTCGTCAAAAAAGCCGCTGGGGTCCAGAATCGGACGGATAACATGCGCCTTGACCGCTGCAACCAGATCCGCCTGGGTCACGTCCGGGCTGTGCTGGGTGGAAACCACCACATTGTTGATGCGCACGGGCTTGCCGTCCACATATTCAAACGAAACCTGGGTTTTGCCGTCGGGCCGGAAAAAATCCACAAGCCCGTCCTTGCGCACCTGGGTCAGGCGCTGGGACAACTGGTGCGCCCAATATATGGGCGCGGGCATGAGAGTGGCTGTTTCGTTGCAGGCAAAGCCGAACATCATGCCCTGATCCCCGGCGCCCTGATCTTCGGGATTGCCGCGATCCACACCCTGAGCGATATCCGACGACTGCCGATCAATGCTGGAAATGACAGCGCAGGTTTGCCAGTCAAAGCCCATGTCCGAACTGTTGTAGCCGATTCCCCGGATGGTTTCGCGCACCACGGCGGGCAAATCCGCGTATCCGGTCGTGGAGACTTCGCCGGCAATCACGGCCATGCCTGTGGTGACCAAGGTTTCGCAGGCCACGCGCGCGTGCTTGTCCTGGCTGAGCAGGGTGTCGAGCACGGCATCGGAAATCTGGTCCGCCACTTTATCGGGATGCCCTTCGGTTACGGATTCGGAAGTAAAGAAATATCTGCCTTTGGCTGCGATCATGCAAAACTCCTTGCAAGGGATATATCAAATTATCCGCATATAGTTATGGACTATACTATACGCGCGGGTGGCGCATTTGTCCAGTGGACGAAAGGCCGCTGCCAAAGCATTGCAAATGACAAATAAACCTCGCGCGTGGGCCAAAACATAGCTCCCGCACGAGGTTTTTCTTAATCTGAAAAGCCCCTCCGCCTAATCCTCAACCTGCTGGATGCCGTCCAGCTTCCAGGTCTCGCCGCTGTCGGCTGCGCGCACAAAATGCCAGACTTCGCGCACCTGGATGGGCGCGCCCTGCTTGGGATCTTCACGCAGCGTGACATGAAAGTAAACCGAGGCGGTTTCGCGCCCGGCCTCGTTGATCACACTGACCAGGCTGGCATTGACCAGCATGATGTCCGTTTTTTCAGGCTGCGGCGATGCCGCAGCCTGCTGCCGGATTTCGGCCATGAAAGGCTGGGTGGAAAACGCCGCGATGTCGTCCAGATCCCGTTTGTCCCAAGAATCATTCATGCGCTGATACAGCACTTTCGCGCCGCGCAAAAATTCCTCCTGGTCAAAATCGGCGGGCACAGCGGCCGGCGTGTCAACTCCGGCGCCGGCGGATTTGCCGCCCAGAGCATCCCACATGCCGCCCCGGCCCGCACCCGGATCATACGCCGCATGCCGTTCACGATCCTCCGGCACCGGCATGTCCAGACCCGTGTGCGTCCGCCCTGATTGGGCGGCGCGGCGGCGTCCCAGAAACTTGAACAGCAGATACAGGCCGAGGCCAATCAGCAGCATGTCGAGCATGCCGCCGCCGGCAAAACCATGCCCGCCCAACAGCGAACCAATCAGGCTGCCGGCCAGCAGGCCGCCCAGCAGGCCGCCCATGCCAAAACCCGGCCGGGCCGCAGGGCCGGAGACAGCGGCGCCGGGTTGCTGCTGCGTGGCCGAAGGATTGCGCACACTGCCGGCAGGCAGACGCGATGAAGGCATCGAACGGCTGAATGAGGACGAGCCTCCGAAAGAACGGCCTCCGCCGAAACGGGCAGCCTCCGCTTCCACAGCGGCACAAAAAACAACAAGCGCCAGCACGGCGGCAAGGACGATAAAAAAGCGTGTGATCATGGCAAAGTCCTGTTGGAGTGGCACACATTCCGGGCCGCAGCCCGGCGCTTCGTTACGGTTTTTGACAGTATAAACAGGTTCAGCCAGAAAGCAAGGCGAGGGAGTCCTCGATGGCGGCTTGGTTTGAAAGCAAAATTCTGTCCGGTCTTTTGGATTCTGGCCTAAAGATACTGTTTCGTTATGCCGATATGCCAAGAGTAGGGATACTTTATGGCAATCGGGACTATCAGCGCGGAATACGGGAACACCCTGGGGAACTTCGCCCCCAGGAATATTTTGCGCGCCAACACTGTTGTAAGCACGCCATCCATGTCCAGCGCGGACAACAACTTCGGCCCGGTATCCGTACATTGGGCCGGATTTGGCGCAAAGCGGCTCGACATCCCTCTGTATGACCTTGCAAGCACCTATGCCGATGATTCCAGATACATCGCGGCGAAAAAACAATCCCTGAAAATCCAAAACGACATGGCCTTGCGACAGAATGCGATTCTCACTACCGGCAGATGGGACGCCACGCTGGCAGGGAGCTATGTCGAGCGGGCGCATGCAGGCATAAAGGCAGCGCGTAAGCTTGAAGGAGAAAAAGACCGGTCAGCTTTCGAGCATAGCGGGGAAAACCTTGAAGCAATCAAGAACGACGTTGCACAGCGCGCGGAAGAGGCGAAATCCTCAGGCGCGGCGGAACACGCTGCCGCTAAAAACGTGCAGGATTCCGAGAACGCGGCAATGCGCAACACTGCGGAAGCTCCTGCTGACGGAGCAGGCAGTCATCCACAAATCCTCACAAAGCGGGCGCAAAGCTATCTTGTCTCAGGCGCATCCGCTGCCTCTGCCGATACATCCGCCAATACAGCGGAACCCGGCTTGCATGTCCGGGCTTGAAGCCAGCGTTTCAAACCGATCCACTACCGACTCCTTGCGGCAAGCGGCAATCAAAGCGCGAAGGTCTGCGGCAACACCACGGCGACCGCGGCCGCGGTGACCTCGGCGGCCCCGGCTTGCAGCAGACAGTGCGCAAGACGGCGCAGCGTGGTGCCCGTGGTGACGGTATCGTCCAGAATCAGCAGCCTCCGCCCCCGGACGTCGGGAAGAACGGAAAAAGCCCGCTCAAGATTGCGCAGCCTCCCGTCGCGGCGCAGTCCGGTCTGGTGAGGAGTCGCCACAATCCGGCGAGCCAGATCGGGACGCCGGGGAATGCCGAACAGACGGCTCACGGGTTCCGCGATTTCCTGGCACTGGTTGAATCCGCGCCGGCGCAGGCGCATGGGATGCAAAGGCATGGGCACAAGCCATTCCGGCCGGATTGCGTCCGCCCGGAGCGCATCAAGTTTTTCCGCCAACAACTGGCCGAGCAGACGGCAGGCGCTCTGGTCGGCCCGGTACTTGGCGCGCAACAGCAGATCACGCAGCAAGCCCTCGTACGGACCCACCGCATACAAGCCGCGCCAGGGCGGAGGATTGACCAGACACAAGGCGCACATGCCGCTTTCAGTTCCCAAGGGCGGCAGCGGCGCGCCACACCGGCTGCACAACGCGCGGGCGCAACGCACGGCAGCCCGGCAATCCGGGCACAGGGGCAAAGCCTCCGCCGCGCTGTGGGGCATATGGCACGCCACGCAACGCTGTTCGTCCAGACCGCAGGCGTGCAGCAAGGTTTGCAGGATTGCCATGACCGACTCCGCATGCAGGGAACAATCCGGTTCGCGGGCGGCGAAACCCGGTGCGGCATCGCGGCAAATCGGGCCGCGCCCATGCCTAGTGCCGCGCCAGAGCCTCACCCGCGACCAGGCGATACAATTCGGCCAGAATCATGGCCGTTGCGCCCCAGATGGTAAATCCCCTGTACCGCCAGGCCGGAGCGGGACGCCGCTGCCCGTCCGGGTACTCGAACTCCAGCCACACAGCGCGCCCAGGGTCGCATTCCCGTACGGGAATGTTTCTATAGCTCACGGCTTCGCCGGCATTCAGCCGCACAGGCCGCAATTCCTTATTGACCGCGAGAAAGGGATGCATGATAAAATTGCTGGACGGCACATAGAGGCTGGTGAGCGGACCCGTCATCTCCAACTGCTCCCGGTCGATGCCGGCTTCTTCATAAGCTTCGCGGCAGGCGGTGTCGCACAGGCCCGTGTCCAGCGCTTCGCGCCTGCCGCCGGGAAAGGCGATCTGCCCGGAATGCACGCCCAATGAGCTGTTGCGGCGAATAAGAAACACTTTCCACGCCAGCAGGTCTTCACAGTTCCGGCCCGCGTTGGTCGGCGTGAGCAGCACGAGCACAGCCGCATCCATGGCGTCTGGCGGCGGCGACGACTCTTCGCGCAGGCTGCCGATGCGATTGGCCGGAGCCATTTCAAGTTGCGCCCGCTTGCCCGGCAGATCTTTGGCAAATGTGAGGAGCATGGCGTCATCCGATTGGGCGGCGGCTCACATCACACGGCCGCGAGCGTTTGCGAGATCGTGTTCATACCACAGCTCCAGGCCGGCTGCAAGGCGCGCACAATAGCCTTGCTGTCCGGCCTTCTCCCCTCTATAATGCCCTGTGCGAAGGAGGTGCATCATGCCGACAGCTATAGACCTGAGTCTCATGATGGACGATCTGGGCCGCCGCGCCAAGGCCGCCGCACGCGTCCTGGCGGCAGCGCCTCCGGCGGCCAAGGCGCTGGCTCTTGACCACCTTGCGGATCTGCTCGAATCGCGATCCGAAAAAATCCTGGCCGCCAACGCGCGGGACGTGCAAACAGCCGTGGACAGCGGCATGGACGCTCCCCGGCTGGATCGCCTGACCCTGACGCCCGCTCTCATCGGCGAAATGGCCGCCGCCTGCCGCCAGGTCGCGGCCATGCCGGACCCCGTGGGCGCCATGGACGAACAATGGCAAAACCCAAACGGCGTCCTGGTCGGCAAAATGCGTGTGCCGCTCGGTGTGGTGGCCATGATTTACGAATCCCGGCCCAATGTCACCATCGACGCGGCCGCGCTCTGCCTCAAGGCGGGCAATGCCGTCATTCTGCGTGGCGGATCCGAGGCCATTCACTCCAATCTGTGCCTGGCCGGCCTGTTGCACGAAGCCCTGGAGCAGGCCTGCCTGCCGGCGGACGCGGCCCAGGTGCTGGATACCACGGATCGCGCGGCCGTTGGCGCCCTGTGCAAACTGGATCACTATGTGGATGTGCTCATCCCCCGTGGCGGCGAAGACCTGGTGCGCACGGTCACGGCCGCGGCCACCATGCCCGTGCTCAAACACGACAAGGGCGTGTGTCACATCTATGTGGATGCGGACGCGGATCTCGACCAGGCCGCCACCCTGATCGAAAACAGCAAGGTGCAGCGGCCGGGCGTGTGCAATGCTCTGGAATGCCTGCTCGTGCATCGCCAGTCCCTGCCCCTGCTGCCCCGGCTGGCTCACCGGCTTGCCGCCCAGGGGGTGGAATTCCGCGCCGATGCCGCATCCTTGCCGCTGCTGATCCAAGGAGCGCCGCAAGGCCGGGTGATCGCCGCCGGGGAGAGCGACTGGGGCACGGAATTCCATGATCTCATCCTGGCCGTACGGGTGGTGGACACCATGGACGAGGCGCTGACGCACATCGCCAGCTACAATTCCCGTCACACTGAAGTCATCTGCACGCGTGATCTGTCCAATGCCCGGCGTTTCCTGCGCGAAGTCGACGCCTCCATGACCGGGGTCAATGTTTCCACCCGCTTCAACGACGGAGGTCAACTCGGCCTGGGCGCGGAAATCGGCATCAGCACTTCCAAACTGCACGCGTACGGCCCTATGGGCGTGCGCGAACTGACCACCACCAAGTTCGTGGTCACGGGCGAAGGCCAGGTCAGGAAATAACTACGCGGGCGCACTGCATTGGCGCCGCAAGCCGGGCGAAACATTCGGAGTCGCAATGCTGCAGCAGGAGCGCGTCATGCGGGTGGGCATTCTCGGCGGCACATTCAACCCGGTGCATGTGGGGCATTTGCGTCTGGCAATCGAGGCAGCCGAACGCCTCAATCTCGACCGGGTCGTGCTCATGCCCGCCCATACCCCGCCCCACAAAGACCGGGCGGATCTCTTGCCCTTCGCCTTGCGGGTCGAGCTGTTGCAAGCCGCCGTGGAGCATTCGCCGATCCTGTCCGTCACCGAATTGGAAGCGGAATTGCCGCCGCCCTCCTACACCTGGAACAGCCTCGCCGCTTGGAAATCCCGCCGCCCGGACGACCTGGGCGTGTTCATCTTGGGCGCCGAGGACTTCGCCAACCTGAACACCTGGCACCGGGGCCTTGAACTGCCGACGCTTATGGATTTGGCGGTCATGGCGCGCGCCGATGCCGGGCGCGCCCTGTTCCGGAGCACGCTCGCCCGGCTGTGGCCGGACGCCGAGCCGCCGGACACCCACGATGCCGTGCGCATGCCGGGCGGCACCGTCTGCCGGTTTCTGGTCATGCCGCCGCTTGCCATCAGCGCCTCTCTGATACGAACCAACTGGCTGAACGGCAACGATATCAGATTCCTGGTCCCTGACCCGGCACTCTCCGTGCTGCGCGAAAACCGGCGCCTCGTGACCGCCCGCTGGCAAAACCATGAGTGACACCACGATCGTTCGGGAAAACCTCGCGAGAGCCAGAACCTGCCTCCGGCGCCAGGACTTTGCCGCGGCCATGCGCATGTTGTCCACCGCCTTGAGCCAGTATGTCGACGTCAAAGCGGTCGGCGCCACGCGCTTTGAAGTGGAAAGCGCAATCCGCGAGACCTTGGACGACTGCAACAGGCAAGCGAAACTGCGCGATGTCCTGACGCCGGCCGGCGGCTCCACGCCCACGCAGCTTCGGTACGTGCGCGGCAAGGAAGCGATGCTGGCCCGCCTGTTCGCCGGCCTGGCCATCAACCTGGAACAGACGCGCAGGCAAGAGGTGCAGCAAGGCGAGCAGGAATGGCTGGAGCGCCGCCAAAGGCTCTCCGGCAAGGCCCTGGAGCTTCTGGCCGAGGGCGAACTGCACAAGGGACTGGCGTTCATTCACAGGGTGCTGGAAGAATGCGGGGACCACGATCCGGATTTGCATCTGACTCTGGCCGAAAGCCTGGACAACGCCGGTCTGCACACAGACGCGGCGGACATTCTCAGCCAGGCCATCGATCACTTTCCCAGAGAAACTTCCCTGTATGGCGCGGCTATCAAAATGTACGCCGAAATCGGCAGGCTGGACAGGGTCGAAACCATCTTCCACCAGGGAGTCAAGCAGTTCGGACCGCACCCCCACAACCTGCTTTCCATGGCCCGGATCTACGCCGAGGCCGGGCAACGGGCCAAGGCGGTTTCGCTCCTGTACCGACTGCTCCAGGATCATCCGGATTATGAAGAAGGCAAAGCCTTATTGGCCCGGGTCGAATTCCGCTGAAGCGCGCTCCGGCGCAAACCCCGGACGCGGACACCGCGATGCCAGCGCGCACTTGCCGCAACCTCCGGCAAAAGCCCATGTGACAACGGCATAACGGCGGCCAAGAAGCGGCACAGCGTGCCCTTCACCCATGTCGCCACAAGCCAGGCCCGCCAGACGCAAGGCCGCCGCCAACTCCGGGTCCGGCCCAGGCACGGCGGCGCAGCCGTATGCGGCCACTTCCGGCGCCACGTCCCGTACAGTCGCAAGGCACAGGCTCCGGGCAACGGCATGCAGCCAGAAAGCCCGTTCCGGTCCGGCCGCCCAGGCCGCGTCCACTTCCGCCTCCACCCCGGACTCCAGCCAGACAGCGACGTACTCTCCCCGGCGCGTGCCGATCCGGGCCGCATGCAGGCTGCGGCCGAAACGATCCTGCGCTGCGGCAAGTTCCGCGCGCGGCAGATCCGGCGCAAGCCGCTCCGGTTCCGGCTGTTCCGGCGCGGGCAGGCCGGCCGCCTCCAGGATCAGCGCCTCAAGAACATCTCCGGACCAGGTGGGAGACAAGGGCAGTATGCGATGGGACATGAAGCTCCGGGCGCGGAAAAGTCTTATGGCGAAGGCCTTTACTTCCTTTGTGCACTTGCCTACAATGCCGGCACGCGCATAAGGATATATACAAGCCCGGCAACGGCGCAAGTGCCGCCACGCGACGAGAAAGGCCATGAATGTCCCGACGCTTTTCAGACAGCTCATTGATGTCGCCTGTGCGCCCATCTATGCGAATGCGGCCGGGGATCCCCTGCAGTTGCTGTGCGGCCAGGGTTCTTTGCCGCGCGGCGGCCTGCCGCTGACCGATTGGCCCTTCGGCGACGGACTGCCCCGCTCGTGGCACGGCCAGTTGTCGCCGGGACCAGGGGCCACCGGACCGAATGCGCTGGTCGGCATTTCGCTCACGCCGCAGGATATGCCCAATACCGACTACCTGTATCCTTTGCCTGAGCAGCATTCGGGATTGATCGTCTCGGCCAGAAGCTGAGTTCTTAAGAAGTCATTGCATGCCAATCAGCCCGAAGTTGATTTGTGCAATGGATTCCAGCAAGGAGTCCGCATGAGCCAGGAAAAATACCCGGCCAGAATCCGTTACGAATACGAACACGATCCGCAGGCCCGACTGCGCTACGCACATGGCGTATGGGGCGGCATCAACCCGCAGGGGGAGATCGAGATCAATTTTTATGTGGAAGGCGACAAGATGCCGGAATCTTCCGAGCGCCTGATCGCGCCGGACGGCAGCTTCGGCCATGAAATACCCTCCGGCGACGCCAATGTGCGCACTATTGTCCGCCATGTGCACTCCAAGGTGGTGGTGAACTACCAGACCGCACGGGCGCTTCTGGACTGGCTGGAAGACAAGATTGAAGCCCTGGACGCCGAGGAACGCGGCGCGGCTTCACTGACTCTTGACGACACGGAAACCGGCAGCTTCCACCAATAGTGCATGGCGCTTGATCTTTCCACGCTCAACCCGGCCCAGCGCGCGGCTGTCACGGCTCCGGACGGCCCGATGCTGATCATTGCCGGCGCGGGCAGCGGCAAAACCCGCACCATTGTCCATCGCCTGGCCTGGCTGCACGAGCGGGGCGTCCCGCCCGAGGCCATGCTCCTGCTGACTTTTACCCGCAAAGCGGCCACGGAGATGCTTGAGCGCGCCGCCCGCCTGCTCGGACACAAGCTGCACCAGGTGCAGGGCGGCACCTTCCACGGCTTCGCCTACTCCGTTCTGCGCCATACCCCCCCCATCTGGGCCGGCGGCCCGGTCACGATCATGGACACGGCCGACAGCGCCGCCGCCATGCAACAATGCAAAGAGGCGCTGCAGATCGGCCGGGGCGATCGCTCCTTTCCCCGCGTCCAGAGCGTGCTGGCCCTGCTCAGCAAAGCCCGCAACAAAGAAATCGGCATCAGCGAAATGCTGGGCCGCGAATCGCCGCACCTGCTCGCCCATGCCGACGATCTGGAACGCCTGGCGGCAGCCTATGCGGCCTGGCGGCGTGAACACGCGCTGCTCGACTACGACGATCTGCTGTTTGAACTGGAAGATCTGCTGCGCACCCGGCCGGAATTGACCGGAGATCTGCGGGAACGCTTCCGCTACATCATGGTGGACGAGTACCAGGACACCAACCGTGCTCAAGCCCGCCTGACCCGCCTGCTCGCGGGCGAGCAGGGCAATGTCATGGCTGTTGGCGACGATGCCCAGTCCATCTATGCCTTTCGCGGGGCCGATGTACGCAATATTTTAGATTTTCAGACTCTTTTCAAAAATACACGAATCATCCGGCTGGAGGAAAACTATCGCTCCACCCAGCCCGTGCTCGACATAGCCAACGCCGTGCTGGCGCACTCGCACGAGGCCTTTGCCAAACGCCTGTTCACCACAAAGCAGGGCGGCGAGCGGGTGCGTCTCGTGCGCCCCTTGAGCGATCTGCGCCAAGCCGATCTCGTGGCCGACCGCCTGGACGCATTGCTCGAAACTTGCCGGGCGCCGGAAATCGCAGTCCTGTTCCGGGCCGGATACCAATCCTATCATCTGGAAGTGGCCCTGGCCAAGCGCGGCATCCGTTTCCGCAAGTACGGCGGCTTGCGCTATGCCGAGGCCGCGCACATCAAGGATGTGCTGGCTTTTGTCCGGCTGCTGATCAATCCGCTCGACATGCCGAGCCTGGAGCGGGTGGCGGCTCTCTGCAAGGGTGTGGGACCAAAGACCGCCCGCAAAATTTTTGCCCTGTTGCGCACGGGCGATGCGGACGGCCTGCGCAAAGCCTGCGCCAAGCATCTTGATCTGGCCGCGGACTTGGCTCTGCTCGACGATCTGCGCGCAACGCCGCCTCCGCCCGCCGACCTGCTGACCCGGATCATCGACCAGTACCGTCCCCGCCTGGAAACCATGCATCCCGAGGATTGGCCCCGGCGCTTGCAAGGCCTGGACGAGCTGCGCCACATCGCCTCCTCCTATACGGAAGTGGACCGGTTCGTGGCTGATCTCTCGCTGGAAACGCCGGACGAGGAAACGGACGAGGCGGACGCTGTCGTCTTGTCCACCATCCATTCGGCCAAGGGCCTGGAATGGGACGCGGTGCTGATCATCGATCTGGTCGAAGAACGCTTTCCTTCCCGGCATGCCCTGGCCCGGCCCGAAGATTTTGAAGAAGAACGGCGCCTGATGTATGTGGCCTGCACCAGATCCCGTGAGCACCTCGAACTGTTTGCCCCCCAGATGATCCACAGCCGGGGCGGAGGCAGGGAGCACGCGGCGGCAAGCCCCTTTGTGCGCGAACTGCCCCCGGCCTTGTATGAAGAATGGCAGGAAGGCTATACCGGCGGCATCCGAAAACGCGAGCCTCTCGCCCCTGCATTCCGGACGGAACCGCCGGCCGCCCCGGACGATCCCGAGCGCAATCCGGCGGCGTATGGCTACTGCCGGCACAAAATTTTCGGCCGGGGCAAAATTGTGGAACGCATCCCGCCGGACAAATGCCGGGTCAACTTTCCCGGCCTGGGACTCAAGGTTATCTTGAGCAACTTCCTTGCCTTGGAAGAATAAAACAATTTCACTGCAACAGTACAATACTTCAGGACGCACGCCATGGATCTTATTTCCGAAAATCATGTGCTGGCGGCTATTGCCCGCTTTTTCCCCGAACCTGCGGACAACCCGCGCCTGCTGACCGGGCGTGACGACGACTGCGCTGTGCTGCGCGTGGTTGACCCGCTGTGCGTCAGCATGGATTTGTTCATTGAAGACGTACACTTCCGCCGTCGCTACTTCAGCCATGAAGACGCGGGCTGGAAAGCCCTGGCCGTCAACTTGAGCGATCTCGCCGCCTGCGGCGCCAAGCCGCTCGGATTTTCTCTTGGACTCGGGCTGCCTCAGGATGCGGACGCGGATCTCTTGCATGGCCTGCTCCGGGGCGTGGCCGAGTTGGCGGAACTGACCGGCGCCTCGCTCACCGGCGGCGATCTGAGCCGATCCGACAAGCTCCATCTGTGCATCACCGTGTTTGGCGAAGCCGCCCGCCCCTTGCGCCGGGGACAGGCCAGACCCGACGACGCCCTGTTCGCCGTCGGCCAGATCGGCTTGGCCCGCACCGGATTTCTGCGCCTGGAAGCCGACGGCCTGGCGGCCCTGCGCACCAATCCCGAGGCCTGCGCGGCCCATCTGCGTCCCATGCCGCTTCTGGACGAAGGCCAAAAGCTGCACGATCTGGCCCTGGATCATCCCGAAGCCCGTATCGGCCTCATGGATCTTTCGGACGGCCTGGCTCAGGACGTGCCCCGGCTGATCGGCCTGAATCCGAGCGGCAGCGTCAAGCGCAAAGAGCGGGGGCCGGGCGCGGATCTTGCGCTGCCGCCGCCTCATCTGGAAGTCGCCCGTTACTGTGCGGCCAACGAATTGGACAGCGATCGCTTCCGTCTGGCCGGCGGCGAAGATTACGCGCTCATCGGCAGTTGCGATCCCTCGGCTCTGCCCCTGCTGCGCCGGATTCTACCCGGCCTGTGCCGGATCGGCACTGTCCTCGCGGAACCTGGCCTGTACTGCCAGGGCACGGCCGTTGAACCGGGTTTTGACCACTTCGCGTGACAAAAGAGGGGGCGCACTGCCCCCTCTCGCACCATGCTTCCTTTTCACAACGCGGATCAATGCAAGGAACTGATAACGACCCGCAGTTCCTGCGCCATGCGCGAAAGTTCCCGCACCGCGGCCGAAGACTCCACCATGCCGACGGTGGTTTCGCCCACCACATGATTGATTTCTTCAATGGCCCGGTTGATCTCTTCAGAGGTGGCGCTTTGCTCCTCGGCCGCCGTGGCGATGGAGGTGACCACCGCGGAACTCGCCGCCGCGAGATCCACTATTTCCGTAAGGGCCGTGCCCGAGGAGTTGGCCAGACTGGTGGCCGCGCCGATGTTGCTCACCGCGGTGCCCACCTCGTCTATGTTGGTGCGCGCCGAGTTCTGGATGGCTGTGATGCTCGATCCCACCTCCTGGGTGGCGGACATGGTCTTTTCCGCCAATTTGCGCACTTCGTCGGCCACCACCGCAAATCCCCGCCCGGCTTCGCCGGCCCTGGCCGCTTCAATGGCCGCATTCAGGGCCAGAAGGTTGGTCTGGTCCGCGATGTCCGAAATCACGTTCATCACCCCGCCGATGTCCTCGGCCAGTTTGCCCAGTTCGTGCATGTTCTCCTGCAGGGTCACGGCCACGGTATTCACCGAGTTGATGGCCGCCACCACCTGATTGACCAGCTTGGCGCCGTCCTCGGCCTTTTGCCGTGAACTGTCGCTTTGCTCCGAAGCCCGGCTCGCGTTGCGCGCGACTTCAAGCACCGTGGCGTTCATCTCTTCCATGGCCGCGGCCGTGGAACTCACCCGGTCGCGCTGCCGCTCGGCCCCGTGCGAAATCTGCTCCACCTGGGCAGACAGTTCTTCGGAAGCCGCAGCCACGCGGTCCGAAATCTCCGAAGCGCTCTTGGCCGCTCCACGCATGGTCTCCTGTCTGTCCTTGATTTCCGTGATGTCCGTGATCACCTCCATGAAACCGGTAATGGTTCCGGCGATGTCATGCAAGGGTTGGACGGCAACGGCGATCTCCACGCGCCTGCCCTGCGGATGTATGGTGGTTTCACCCGCATACGCCGTGTTTCCGGACATGGCGCATGCCCCGAAGCAGTTTTTATTGTTGCACTCCGCGGCTTTCATGTGATCGCCGCACTTGGCGCCGATATGGTTGCCGCCTATGGCCCTCTGGGCGGCCTGGTTCAAAAAGAGGATGCTGTTGCTCTTTTCGCAGGCCATGAGCGGCGCGGGCAGCTTGTCCAGCACATTGGTGAAGGTATCGCCCACGAAGTTCACGGACTTGGCCAGTTCAGCGAAAGATCCGGCAAAGGACGCCTCGTCGATGCGGTCGCGGAAACGGCCCGTGGAAATATTGTTGGCCAGGGTTTTGGTTTCCCCCATAACGCGCCCGAGCGTTACGGGGATATGGCGCATGGCTTCCACCATGGCCCCGATTTCGCCCTTTTCCGTCACCCTCAGCGTGTAGCTGAAGTCGCCCCTGGCCACGGCCTCGGCAAAGCCGCTGCATTCCCCAAGCACCCGGATGATGCCGTGGATGATCACAAAGGCGCACAACAAACCGATGACAAGACCGATGCCGCTCAAAATCAGCATCATCTGCCGGGCGCCGGCTTCGGCGGCAAGCACGGCGCCGCCGTTTTCGCGCATCACCCGGTCAACATCCGTACTCAGCTTCGCGGCCGTATCCGTCAAGGTATCGCGTATGCTCTGCAACTTGGTCATGCTGTTTTCAACGCGCTGGTACAAAGCCTCCATGCGATCAACGCTTTCGGCGACCTTGGCATACGACTGCATCACAAGGCCAAACAGTTGCTTTCCTTCATCGGTGCGCAGCATCGCATTCACTTTCGCCAACTGATCGGCCAGTATTGCGAGAAAGCCTTTTGCCTCTTTCCCGTCTTGAAGGCTGCGCGATTCGGCAAAGCGGGCCAAGCTGCCTCGGGCAAGAGCGATGCTGTCCCAAGCCTGCGAGAGTTCGTACAGCGCGTCGACATTGTCCGCGCCCCTAGCCTGGGCGCCGATGGTGAGTATGCTGTCGGTCATGGAGTCCGCATTTTTGCGCACCACATCGACATACTGGGCATAGGCGCTCAGGATGTCCGCCTGCATCTGATCGGCCGTACTCTGGTAAACCTCTATGTTTTCATCAATTTTTTTCAGCATGGCCTGCCGGTCGGGCGCGCGCATCGTCTCCGAAGTATCTTTGACGAGCCTGCGGGCTTCGTCCAGCGCCCTGTGCATCTTGTCTATGTACTTGGGATCACGGCTGTCGGTGAAGTGATACGTTTCCGTGACCACCACGCCGAAGGCTGCGACCAGATCGCTTGCGTCCACGCTCAGGTGGGACAATCGCCGGAATTCCACAAAATTCTCGGAAGCGCTCTGGAGCCTCTCGTAACCGAGAGCGGCCATGCCGACCAGAAGCGCAATCATGAACAGAAAGCCTGCGATAATTTTACTTTTGGTGGCCATCGCGATCCCCTTTGCGTAACATTGCTGGTGTTTGCCGTGATGGTCCAAAGCCATTTCACAATGCATCCGTGAAATGGTTTTAGTATCCAAGTTCCTCGCCGATAACGAGCACATGAATGTCCGTAAACGGAGGACGCCTGCTGATGATGGTGGTCAGATTGCAGATGCGGCTTTTGCCCTGGCAATTCATGCATTCCCCTGTTTGCACGCAGGGATTGGAGAAGTTGAGCCGCTTGTTGTTGACCGGCCCGGCCACGGTTTTGATACGCGTGTGGGCTTCTTCCAGGGTGTTGACCAGTTTGTTCGTTCCCACCGCGATGATGACCCGTCCGGGGCCGAACATCATGGCCGCCACCCGGTTGCCCGTGCCGTCGACATTGACCATCTCGCCCTGCATGGTGACGGCGTTGGAACTGCACAGAAAAACATCTGCGGTCAGTTGCTTGCGCCGTATGGCGTTGCGCTCTTCAGGAGACAGATTCGCGCTGCTGTGGTCAAACAGCGTGCAGCCTTTCTCGACCAGTTTTTGCGGGATATCCATGTCCCGGATGGTCATGGACCCCCCGAGGCCCACGCCGGCCCCGTCCGGTATCAGACTGAGCAGATGGGCGGCCGCGCTTGCGCAATCCGGAAAGTACGCGGCGGTGAAACCGTTTTTTTCAAGCGCGGACACGGCTTTTTTGCCCCGTGTTTCGTGGTGCCATTGCATGTTGCTATCCATATGCGCCTCCCTGTGTGTGTTTGCTGCCCAAATCCGTCCCGCATCCTTTCGCCGATTCTTCCGCGCTCCGCGCACATCCGAATAAGCCGGCTCCATTCGCGTCGTTCCGTTGTATCTCTACCCGATTGTTCAAGAAGTCAAATTCCTCGCTGATCGATGCTTATCAATTGAATACTCTGTATTTATTACATTAAATTATGCGATGCGTATGGATTGCCGGCGATCACCCACCGCCGCCATGCGCCAAAATCTTCGTGAACAGATGATAGTGGAGTAAGGAAAGGAGGAAAAAAGCCCACTGGGAGTTTAGATATTTTCTAGACTTTACGGCCGACTTCTTGGCAGAAAAATTTTTAGTTGCTATTCATAGTAACACATTACAGGGCCGGAGGGAGTTGCTATTTTGAGGGTGGAGGTGGTATGCCCGTTGTGCTGACGATTGGCCCTTACAAATTTTTCTTCTACTCAAACGAGGGCACCCGCTCAAAGCGCCGCATATACATGTTCGCGGCGGAGGCGGTGAAGCCAAGTTGTCTTTAACGCCTCCCTGTGAGGTTTTGGAGAGCGCCGGGTACATCCTCAAACCTGCGGCTTATCCGTAACCTGGCTGCCGAAAACAAAGAATTTCTCACCGGAGCGTATCATGAATATTTCTCCTAACCGGGTATGGTTTGACGCGGACACGATGTGGGTAGAATTGAACGATGCTCGCGTGATTGGCGCTCCTCTGGCATGGTTTCCGCGCCTTTTGCAGGCCGATGAATCAGAACTTGCTCGGTATGAACTGAGTCCAGGCGGCATACATTGGGAGGCTCTGAATGAAGACATCTCGGTTGCCGGGTTGCTTGAAGGCCGGGGTGATATGACGAAGCGCCCCAAGGTTGCAGCATGATGTAGCGGCAGAGATTCGATTTGCCTCACCGAAAGGCGGCCACGTGTCGCTGGATTGCTCCAGTTTTTTTGATGCTCTCAAGCCGTGCCGGTCAGCTTCATGGCAGTATCCATTTTTTCAATCAGCCAACTCCTGTCGAAAATACTGTCAAAAAGACAGTATTTCCAGAAATTTTGTGAGAGGGAGTGAGATCATCACGTTCTGAAAAATCTAAGTCCCGCAAGGCTTTTTAGGCTTTACGGGACTTTCTGGATGCTAGTTTGGTGGGTCGTGACAGATTCGAACTGTCGACTCTCTGCTTAAAAGGCAGATACTCTACCGACTGAGTTAACGACCCGAATGAGTTGGAATCCATACGCCGCCGCAAAAACCCTGTCAAGCTCGGCACATCCGGGCAGCGGCCCGGTTTGCTGTGATGCCGCGGCCTTTGCCGCAGGGTTTCCCGGCAATCAGCAGACTCCCTGGGCGATCATGGCTTCCGCCACTTTGCGGAAGCCCGCGATGTTCGCGCCCAGCATCAGGTTGCCGGGTTGCTTGAATTCCTTGGCCGTAGCCGCCGCATTGTTGTAAATGTTGGCCATGATCTGCTTGAGTTGTCCGTCGACCTGATCAAAAGTCCAGCGCTGCATGCCGGCGTTCTGGGCCATTTCCAATTGGCTGGTGGCCACGCCGCCGGCATTGGCCGCCTTGGCCGGACCATAGGCCAGCCTGGCTTCCAGAATGGCCTCCACCGCTTCCAGGGTCGACGGCATGTTGGCGCCTTCGGAAATGCACGCGCAACCGTTTTTGATCAGTTCCCTGGCGTCCTCAAGGTTGAGTTCATTCTGCGTGGCGCAGGGAAAGGCCGCAAAGCACGGCACGGACCACACGGCATTGCGGCCGGCCGGGTACTGCTCCACGGGAATGTACCTGGCCCCGGAAACCAGTTCGGCGTAACGATGCAAGCGGGCGCGCTCCACTTCCTTGACCTGTTTGAGCACATCCACCCTGATGCCTTCCGGGTCATGGATCATGCCCTGCGAATCGGACACTGTCACCGGTTTGGCGCCCGACTGCTGCAACTTCTGGCAACAGTATATGGCCACATTGCCCGCGCCGGACACGGTACAGATTTTGCCTTCCAGATTCTGCCCGCGATCTTCGAGCATGTTCTGGGCAAAGTACACCGTTCCGTAGCCTGTGGCCTCGGTTCGGGCCAGCGAACCTCCGAACAGGATGTTCTTGCCGGTCAGCACGCCTTCATAGCGCGTGGTCAGGCGCTTATACTGGCCGTACATGTAGCCGACCTCGCGTCCGCCCACGCCGATGTCGCCGGCCGGCACGTCAATGGTGGGGCCGACATGGCGGTACAATTCGTTCATGAAGGCTTGGCAGAAACGCATGACTTCCGTTTCCGACTTGCCCTTGGGATCGAAGTCGGAACCTCCCTTGGCTCCGCCGATAGCCAAACCGGTCAAGGAATTCTTGAATGTCTGCTCAAAACCGAGAAATTTGAGAATACCCAGGTTCACGCTGGGATGAAAGCGGATGCCGCCCTTGTACGGGCCGATCGCCGCATTGTATTGTACCCTGAAGCCCCGGTTGACTTGAACTGCTCCCGCGTCATCCACCCAGTCCACCCGGAAGGCGATGATCCGCTCCGGTTCGACCATGCGATCAAGGATTTTATACTTCTCGTACCGGCCATCGAGCGCCGGCCGCAGGGTGGGCAAAATTTCATGGATTGCCTGCAAAAATTCCTTGTCGCCGGGATACTGACGGGCAAGCGTATCCAGGACGCGCTGTACATATGCCATGCAGAACTCCTGAAGCGGCACACTTCCGGCCGGGCGGAACATGTGGCAAACGTGAACGGGGAGCGCGCGCCGCAAGCGGCATCGCACCTAAATTTTTTATACACATTCGCGTAAAAAAACAACTCGCCGCCCCAAAGCCGGTGCGCATTGCACCGCCATCAGGAAGGCTATACATACAATCCATGCACCCGCCGCATCATCGTGACATGCTTTCTTCTCTGGATGCCGAGGCTCACGGCTTCGTGCGCCGCATCGTGCGCCCCGGCGATTTTGTTGTGGACGCCACGGCCGGCAACGGCCATGACACGCTGTTCCTGGCGCGCTTGGTCGGCCCTGGGGGACGGGTGCTGGCTTTTGATGTGCAGCGGGACGCCCTGACCGTCACGCGCGGCCGGCTCGAACAATCCGGCTGTGCTGAACGCGTCCGACTGATCCATCAGGGTCATGAACAGCTCGCCCGGCATTTGGACGAGTGGCTGGCCGCCTATCCGGGCGTGACGGCCGGCATGTTCAATCTTGGTTTTCTGCCCGGCGGCGACAAAAGCCTGATCACCCGCGCCGCAACCACGCTGGCGGCCTGCGAGGCTCTCTTGCCGTATCTTACGGATGGCGGGCTGATCAGCGTGCATGCCTATACCGGGCATGAAGGCGGGCAGCACGAAACCGAGGCCTTGCTGGAGTGGGCCGCGCAACTCCCCTGGCAAACATGGCGGGTACGCCAGACCGGCCCGCACAACAAGCCCAAAAACGGCGAGCGCCTGATCGTGATCCAGCGCCTGCCCGCCCGGAGAAAGCCGTAACGGCGGGGCCAAAATTATTTTTTGCCCTGTTTGTACAGGCCCAGCGTTACTCGAGCCACGTTGACCGCATCGCGCAGCAAAGGAAAGCGGGACAGCACGCCGGCGCTGTCGGGTTCGCGCAATTCGGGCAAGGGCTTCAAGGGTGCGGCGGCGTTTTCCTCGGCGGGCGGGAGCGGGTCGCTCTCCTCTGCTGCGGCCTGCTTCTTTCGGGCCGGTTCACCCCAGGTGACAACGGGCGACTCCGCCCGTCCGGACGCAAGGGGCGCAGGCGGCTCAAGGGGTGCAAGGGGCGCGATATCGCCGCCAAGCGCCTCGATCATGGCCTGCCGGATGGCTTCTTCGGGATTGTCCGCGGCAGCGGCGAGGACCAGGTTGTCGCGCAGGGCGTCGGCCTCCTCGCGCGACAGACGGCGCTTGCGCGCCTGAGGATTGACGTCGGCCTCCTCCTGGCGCTTGCACAGGGCCAGGGTCAGCCCCCGGATCGCGTCGCCGTGATCGGCCTGTTCTTTGAGCGCCTGGCGAAAAGCCACGGCCGCGCCTTCCCACTGCTCCTGCTTGAGGCAAAGCAAGCCTTCCCGAAACCACTGCCCGGCAGACTGGTCGCTCACCTTGCGGGACAAGGAAAAACGCGCCAAGGCCCGCTCAAAAGCGCCGATCTCGGCCGCATCCGCCTCCCAGGCCGAAGCGTCGGCCTGGGGCGGATGCATGGACGCGGCCCGGGCCAACTGGTTGAGAAAGGCGTCCCCGGAATAGGGCCGGAACAACAGGCCGCTGCCGGCCAGTTCTTCAAACGCCCGGCGAATGGCCGGCGTATCGCGCATGAGGCTCATGACCACAGGAAAACTTGCCAGCCTGGGATGACTGCGCACCAACATCAAAAATTCCTGCCCGGTCATGTCGGACAGTTGTTCATCGCACAACACAAGATCAGGAAACGGCAGATTGTCCGTGAGCCGTTGCATTCCGGCCAGAATGCGCGCAGCCTCCACCCCCGAAGTCAGCAGGCGGATGGTGCGGATGCCCTCCCGGCGCAGACTCTGGCGATCCACCACGGCATGATCTTCGTGCCGCGCCAGCAAAAGGGCCGAAGCGAAGGCGGAGCGGCTTTTCCGGGCTGACGGCGAACTGTTCATGGAACGAATATCCTCATGGCGAGGATGATATGCCTGCGCCCGCCACAAGGCAACCAGAGGCTGCTGCCGTGACAAATGGCCCCGCGGCGCTTGGGGGTGCATGGACATGGCTGCCCCCGGCTACCGCGCGAAGGGGATGATTTTTGCCAGGCGGGGCGCGCGCGGCGACATTTCCCGCCGCAGTGGCGCCCGGCCGCAGGGCGCGTTGCACACCGGGCAAACCAGCTCATCATCCAAATGCTCCAGCCGGATCAGCGCGCCTTCACGCTCGTAGCATGGCTGGCAGAACGGACCCTGCCTGACCGAACCGGTCAGCAACCAATAACTGAAACCGTCAAAAACCAAATTGTTGGCCATGTACAGCACATTTTCAAATTCCTGGATGCGCAGCCGCAGGGTGGCGTTTTCGTCGCACATGGCTATATAGCGGGCCTGCAGCTCCATGAGCATCCCACGGGCCTCTTCCACACGATTTTGGGCATACAGTTCGCTGATTTCTTTATAACGGTAATACTCCAGCATGAATCCCCCGCAAGCGCTTCGTGTTGCCCTCTCCACACGTTCCTGTATCGGCTCCCGGCGGAAAAAGTTTAGGCCGCGCGGCGTTGCGCATTCCTTTCCGGCGCGGTATACTGGCAGTGTCTTCCGGTTTCTTGCCCGCGTTGCGCCGGGTTCGCCCCAACCCAGGATGCCCCATGCCTCCACACCAGCCCGGCGATGCCGTCGCTTCCCGCTGCAAACGATGCGGCGATATTACAGGACACACGGTTGTCGCGCTTGTCGGGGACAAAATCGTCAAGGTCGCATGCCGCGCCTGCGGCAGCACGCACCGCTACCTTCCTCCGCAAGACGCCAAGCCCGCGCGCAAGGAAACAGCCCGCCGCGTCGGGCAGGGCGTGAGCAGGGCCGACGCCATCCGGAAGGCCTTTGTGACCGAGGCGTCTTCGTTCGCCGCCGCCGTATCGCCCTCTGCCGGCCGCGTGACCGGCGCTCGCGCCGCCAAGGCCGCCCAAACCCTGGAAGATGAATGGCGCCGGGCCATCGCCCCGGCCCCCGGTTCGTCCGCCCGTCCCTATGCCATGCAGGAACGCTTCGCCGTGGGCGAAGTGATCGAACACCCTGTTTTCGGCAGCGGCCTCGTGCGCGAAACGCTGCCGCCGGACAAAATGCGCGTGCTGTTCCGCGACGGCTTGCGCCTGCTGCGTTGCGTCTGCTGACTCATGCGTTTCGCTGTCTGGAATACGGCCTTTCTCGGCGACGCCGTGTTGACGCTGCCCCTGATCCGGGCCGTGCGCGCGGCCTGGCCCCAGGCGGCGATCGATTGTTACCTGCGCCGGGATCTGGGCGCCCTGTTTGCCGCCCAGAGCGCCCTGAACCGGGTGTATGAAATCGGCCCGTCCCAGCGTTCGCCTGTCGGCATGCTCGGGCTGTTCCGCCAGGTTGCCGGCCGCCGCTACGATGTCTGGATCGGCGCGCACGGCAGCCACCGGTCCAGTTTTGTGGCCCTGGCCAGCGGCGCGCCCGTGCGGGTAGGCTACACCGGCGCCTGGCACCGGCAACTGGCCTATACCCACACCACAGATCGCTGTTTCGGCGTTCTGGACGAAATCGAACGCCTGCTGGAACTGCTGCGACCGCTGCGCGGCCTGGGCACAGCCGGGCCGGCGCGCGTGCGGCCCACGCGATGGCAGGAGCCGGCATATGCCGATGCCGCAAAAACCTGGCCCCCTGCCTGGCCGGCCGTCTGCTCCGGCCCGGAGCTTCCCCAGGCCGTTCTGGAAGAAGCGGCGGCCTTCCGCGGCAGTCTGCCGCCCGGCCCTGTTCTGGGCCTGCATCCCGGCTCGGTCTGGGGCACCAAGCGTTGGACCACGGAGGGCTTTGCCGCGGTAGCCCGGCTGGCCGTGGAGGCCGGCGCCAACCTGATTCTGTTCGCCGGTCCGGGTGAGGAAGATACGGCCACGATCGTACTCGAACAAGCCGGTCTGCGCCCGGATCATCCCCAGGTGCGCGATCTGTCCGGCCGCCTGGATCTGTTGCGGCTCGCGGCCTGGCAGCGCGGCCTGGACTGCTATCTGACCAATGATTCCGGTCCCATGCATCTGGCCTGGATTCAGGATGTGCCGGTGGTGGCCCTGTTCGGGCCGACAGTGCGCGCGTTCGGCTTTTTCCCCAGGGGAAAATCCGTCGTGCTGGAAGTTTCGCCGGCAGACTCGCCCGCCTGTCGTCCTTGCGGCCTGCACGGACCTCAGGCCTGCCCGCGCGGCGATCACGCCTGCATGACCGGCATCACCCCGGACCGGGTGTGGGAAACCGTGCGCGAACGCCTGTTCACGCCGCCATGCCGAGGCTGATCATGCGGACCTTCATCGCCTACCCCTCTTTGCAGCGCATCACCGGCGGCATGGCCGTGCTGGCCCGCATGGCCGTGCATCTGGCCGAAGCCGGCCACGAAACCCTGCTGGTCCCGCGCGAACACAGCCCGGCTGTTCTGGCCCCGCTGGAGGCCGCAATCCAGGGACGCGCGCCGCTTGTGCCCTGGGAGGACGCCCGGCCGGGGCACCAGGATATCTGGCTGGCCCCGGAAGGCTGGCCGGCCCTGCTGCTGCCCGGCCTGCGCCACCAGGCTCGCACGGTGATCTATGTGCAGAACTGGGCCTATCTGCTCGCCTCGCTGCCGCCGGAACCGGCCGACCTGCCCGTTCGCCTGCTGGCCGTCTCCCAGCCCGTGGCCTGGCATGCGGCGGCCTGTCTCGGCATTGAAAGCCCCATCCTGCGGCCGGGCATCGATCTGCGCTGTTTTTATCCGGCACAAGCCGACGCCGGCGGCGCGGCCAGGCTCGCGCCGGGCGAAGCCGTGCGCATAGCCTGGATGCCGCGCAAAAACAAAGCCCTGGCCGGCCAAATCCAGGATATGTTCCAGGCCAGGCAGCGCCGCGCCGGCGGCGATCCGCCGGCCGTATGGCTTGCCATCCACAACCGGAGCCGGGATGAAGTGGCCGGCATGCTCAGGTCCTGCCACATTTTTCTGGCGACGGGCTTTCCCGAGGGCTGTCCGCTGCCTCCTCTGGAAGCCATGGCCAGCGGCTGCCTGGTAGTGGGTTTCGGAGGCTTCGGGGGCTGGGATTATATGCGCCAGGCCTGGCCGCAGGGCATGCGCCCCTGGTGGCCGTTGCGCCCGGAAGCGGAAACGCCCTGGGCCGGCAACGGCCTGTATGCCCAGGATGCGGACACCATCGCGGCCGCCCTGGCCCTGGAATACGCCGTGGACCTGCTGCGGCGGGGCGGGGAGGAACTGGCGGGAATACGGGCCGCGGCCCTGGCGACGGCCGCCGCATACGGCAACGAGCGCCACCGCGAACAGTTGCTCGACCTGTGGGCGCAAGCCGCGGCGAATGTTGCGTTGCAGCCGTTCTTGGGCTAAAACCTGTTTCACAACCACTCTCGGGAAAACGCATGCGATCTGTTGCACTCAAGCGGCTGCGCCTGTCCGGCCTTTTTCTCCTTCTGCTGATCCTGGTCCCCGGCGCCGCTCCCGGCGCCGATCCCGTCGCAAACGGCGTCTGGCGCGCCCTGGAACCGGGCGTGGAACTGGCTTTCTTTACGCCGGACATGCCGGATTCTCAGCCGATCAACGTGGTGGCGGCGCGTTTTGATCCCGAACATGTGGATTTCGTACTGCTCAATGCCAGCCGCGCCGGCAAGGCCGCCTCGCTGACCGGCTGGGCGGACAACGAACGGCTCATCGCCGCGATCAACGCCAGCATGTACCTGCCCGACGCCACGACCAGCACCGGGTACATGCGCAACGGCGAACATCTCAACAACCCCAGGATCGTGACCAAATTCGGCGCGTTTTTCGTCGCCGCCCCACGCCCCGGCCTGAATCTGCCCCAGGCCGGCATATTGGACCGCCAGGCCGACCCCTGGGAGGAACGCCTGCCGCAATACGCCGTTGTAGTGCAGAACTACCGCCTGATCAGCGCTGACGGGCGCATGCTCTGGATGCCGGGCGGCCCGAGTTACGCCGCAGCCGCCGTGGGGCAGGACCGGGCGGGGCGGATCGTCTTTCTCCACTGCCGCGAACCCATGACCGGAGCGGACTTCGGCGATCTGCTGCTGTCCCTGCCGCTGGATCTGCGCACGGTCATGTATGTTGAGGGCGGCTCCCAGGCCAGCCTGCTCCTGCGGGCCGGCGACGTGGACAGGGTCTGGATGGGACGGCATGTGGCGGATTTTCTGATTTTCGGCAACAAGTCCGCCCCCCTGCCCAACGTGCTCGGCGTCAAGCGCCGGGAACAGGCCGCGTCCGCCGCCTCCGCGAAAACACCATGAACAAGCTCTGCGTAGCCTTGGCGGGCCTGCCGGCGCGGGGCAAAAGCACCCTGGCCAAGCGCATCCAGCACGGTCTGGAACAGCTCGGCTCCCGCGCCGCCATTTTCAACAACGGCGCCCTGCGGCGCAAGCTGCTGGGCGAAAACACGGCCTCGCCGGAATTTTTCAACCCTGCCAACGAAGAAGCCAGATTACAGCGTGAGCGCCTGGCTGTCATGAACATGGAGCAGGCCAGGGTCTGGTTGCGCGGCGAAGGCGAAGTGGCCGTGATCGACGCCACTCATGGCACGCTGGGCCAGCGCGAGATGCTGCGCGAGATGCTCAACGAGCACCCCGTGCTGTTTGTGGAATGCGTCAACGAAGACCCGCTGCTGCTTGATTTGTCCATGCGCCGCAAGGCCAAATTGTCCGAGTTCGTGCACATATCCGAAGAACTCGCCCTGGCCTCGTTCAAACAGCGCGTGGCCTATTACGAAAGCGTGTACATGCCGCTCACCCATGCCGAGCCGGGCTGCTGGATACGGGTGGACGCCGCGGACAGCCGGGTTCTGGACGAAGCGCCGGACAACAATGTGCCTTACTATGCGGCCATCCGGGATATCGTGTCCTCACGCTGGGTGCGCAACCTCTACCTGGTGCGGCATGGAGAGACTTCCTACAATCTGGAAAACCGCCTGGGCGGCAATCCGCCGCTGACGGAAAACGGGATGATCCAGGCCCAAAAACTGGCGGCGCATTTTCAGGGCACGCATCTGCCCTACATTTTCACTTCCACACTGCTGCGCGCGCGCATGACCGCCCAGCCGCTGCAGACGGAACGCCCGGCCTGCACCAGCCTGGCCCTGAGCGAATTTGACGAAATCAACGCCGGCGTCTGCGAAAACATGCGCTACACGGACGTGCGCGACCGCATGCCCGAAGAATACATGGCCCGCTCGGCCGACAAGTACCATTACGCCTACCCCGGCGGCGAAGGATACGCCGATTTGCAGGGCAGGGTAGCCACCGGGCTGCGGCGCGCCCTCTTTCTGGCCGCCGAGGACACGCTCCTGATCGTCGGACACCAGGCGACCAACCGCGCCATTCTCTCCCTCTTGCTGTTTCAGCGGCCGGAACACATCCCCTATGTGTACATTCCCCAGAACCAGTATTTCCACATCACCATCACCCAGCGCCGCAAGCTGTTCGAGATGACCCGCTACGACTGACGGCAATGGCGCAATGCTCTGACGCCAAGGTTTACCGCAGTTCGACCATGGCCGCGTTCAGTTCCTGGGCCATTTGCGCAAGCGAGTGCAGGGCCTGAGAGGCCTGGTGCATGTTGCCGGCGGTTTCCGCCACTATCCTGCTGATTTCCTCAATCGAGCTGTGAATTTCTTCGGAGGTGGCGCTCTGCTCCTCCGCAGCCGTAGCGATGGAGGCGACCACCGAGGAGTTGACCGAGGCAAGGTCGACGATCTCCGTCAGGGCCTGGCCGGACGTGTTGGCCAGTTCCGTGGCTTCGGTGATGGCCTTGGCCGCTGTGCCCACCTCGCCGATACTGGTGCGCGCGGATTGCTGGATGGCCGTGATGTTGGCCCCCACTTCCTGCGTGGCGGACATGGTCTTTTCCGCGAGTTTGCGCACCTCGTCAGCCACCACGGCGAAGCCCCGGCCGGCCTCGCCTGCACGGGCGGCTTCAATGGCCGCGTTCAGCGCCAGCAGGTTGGTCTGGTCCGCGATGTCGGAGATGACATTCATCACCCCGCCGATGCTCTCGGCCTGGCCGCCCAACTCCTGCATGTTCGTCTGGAGGGTGGAGGCCACCTTGTTGACCAGGTTGATGGCATGCACCACCTTGCCCACCAGGGCGGCCCCGTCGCTGGCCTTGTTCTTGGTCGCCTCGGACTGTTCCGAAGCATGGCCGGCGTTGCGGGCCACCTCCAGCACGGTGCTGTTCATTTCCGTCATGGCCGTGGCCGTGCTTTCCACACGGGCGCGCTGCTGTTCCGCCCCGCGCGAGACTTGTTCCACCTGGGCGGACAGCTCCTCGGAGGAGGAAGCCACCCGGGTGGCGATGCTCGCCGCCTGTTCGGCCACACTGTGGATGGTCCGCTTGGTCTGGTTGACGGCTGTGACGTCCGAGCATACCTCCAGGAATCCGCCTACGGCTCCGTCCTTGTCAAAAAGCGGCACGGCGGTAACGGAAAGTTCGATCTTTCCCTTGTCCGTGGAAACGACGACTTCGCCGGGAACCGGCTTCTTGGCGCTCATGGCGCGTTTGGCAAGGCAGTCGTCCGTGTTGCATATGGCCGTCTTCAGGCACTCGCCGCAGAGCCGGCCCGTCCTGTCGCCTCCAAGGACTCCCTGGGTAAGATGGTTCATGTACGACATCTTGTAGTTGCTCTCAGCCGTAAAAATGGCGATCGGGAGTTCGTCGAGGGTTTTGGTGTACGCGTTGCTCACAGTGTTGATGGAATCGGCGAGATCGCCGAAAGAACCCGGAAAGCCCACGGTGTCGCACCTGTGCCGGTATTGCCCGACGAAGATGCTTGCCGCCATCTCGTGCGCCTCGGTAACAAGCTTGTTCAGCATGACCGGAATGTCATGTATGGCCGCCAGCGTATCGCCGACATCTCCCGGTTCGCTCTTCTCCTGCGGGGGATTGAAATTGCCCGCAGCGACGGCGCCGGCCAGGCGGCGCATGCTGCCCAGAGACCGGACCAGGCCGAGGACGATGAGAACGGCCATGATCAGGCCCGCAATCACGCCGACGGCGCTGCCGATAAGGAGCGTGCGCTCGTTGGCTGAGGTTTCGTCGGTGAGCTGGTTGCCCTGTCGCGCCGTCGCCTGGTCGAGAAGATCGCCTATCTCCGCAAGGTCTTTGCCCACGGCCGTGCGCAAGTCGCGCAGAGTGACGATGGTCTCGTTGGCGATCTGACCCTGCTTGCCCATTTCCTTGACGGACTCGGCCACGATTTTTGTCGAGTCCATCAGATTGGTGTGCACCGCAAGGAACTCCCTGATGGTGATGAAATCTTTTATCGGAGCCAGAATGGTGAGCGCACGATCGACGTTTTCCAGAAGGGGCTCCAAATCGTCTTCGCTGCGCGTATAAATGTAACGTCCCATGGCCCAAACCATGGCGGCCGTGGCCCCTCTGGCCGAGGCAACGGCGTGCAGCACATCCACGTTGGCGCTCCCTTTCGCGGCATCCGCCATGCGGTTCAAAATCGCCGTCATGTTGGATATGTTGGGAAGCACCTTATTCCGGTACGTATCCAGCATGGTGTTGACCGCGTCCATGGTTTTGCCCAGACCATCCCTGTAGCTGGCGGCGTTTTTGCGGATCCGGTCCAAAATTTCCAGGTTGCTCTGGATGCTCATCCGATCCCTGGCGGCCATGACCGCGGCGTCCACCTTGTCCATGGTGGCTATGGCCGCCTTCATCTGGTCATTGTTGTACGAGGACATGAAGGCATTTCCCGCGACGCTCGACTCGTTCATGTAGGTCATGGCGTTGCTGAGGCGCGTGTTTATCAGCGCGTACCTGCGGTAGTTGGTGATCCCCTCAAAGGTCTGCACCGAGTTCATGTAGGCCAGAGCGGCCACCACGATCAGGATGAGCATCATACTGAAAAAACCGAGAATGATCTTGTACTTCGTGGACATACGAACTCCTCACTCACAACACGGGTTAACAGTCCGGTAAAAAAGTATGTTTTCCTGCACGATAGACATTCCATACAGGGCTGCGGCCTTGCCTTGCGGCAAGCGCCTGTCGCCTCGTTGCGAACCTGAACCGATCACATGCGCACCCGCCATCATACCATTCTTTTACGTGGTACACTCTCGGGCAAAAACTCTGGGGCACGGCCGCCGCGATCGACGGCCACGAGAAAAACAGCAGTTCCTGCCTTGGGCGTAAAACACAACGCGCCTTGAGCGCCCTGTATTCACAGCAAGCGGACGCGGCACACAACCGCAAACTCTGCGCGGTCTTTATGCTGCGCCTTGACCCCCAACAGACAGTGGGGCCAGTAGGACTGCCGTCCTGAATACAACGAAGGCGGGCCAAGAGGCGCCTCCCCCGCAGCGTCGCCTGTGGTGCACACCAGAAACGACGGCTTTAGAATGCCCCACGGCCGCGCATGCGTCAATACTCCCGGCACAAATTTTCCGGAGCGGCTTCCGCAAATTTGCACATTTCCTATTGACCATTTCCTGCATCTTGGCATAGAACCGAACTAGCTCAATTCTCAACGTGGTGCTTGAGACGCATTGCCCCACCGGCGGCTGCCTGCATGATGCCGCAACCGGTCCGGAAAAGGGCGGAAACAGGGTTCTTTCATCCCTATCACACTTTCAAGGAGACAACATGAAAACCATTCGCGTACTGATCGCTGCTTGCGCCCTGCTCTGCTTCGGAGCCGCCGTGGCTCTCGCGGCGCCCATCGGCCGCCCGGACGTTCCCACACTGCTGAAAAAAGTCGACAGCTTCGCATTCGTGATGGACACCTCCGGGTCCATGATGATGGCCTCCGAAAACGATTTGGGCGCCGAACCGAAAATTTTTATGGCCAAACGCCTGGTGGGTGAAATCAACGACCGTATCCCCGCGCTGGACTACAAGGCCGGCCTGTTCACCGCATGCCCCGCGACCACGGCCGTCCAAATGGGCGACTGGAACCGCCTGGCCTACGGCAACGCCGTCGCCGCCATTCGGGGCAACCTGCCGACCTTCGGCCGCATGACGCCCCTGGGCAAGGACATCACCGCGCTGCAGCCTTCCCTGAACCTGCGCAACGGCGCTCTGATCCTGGTTACCGACGGCTGGAAGAACCTCGGCGCCGACACGATCGCCTCCTTCCGTTCCGTGCTGCAAGCCACCGGCGCCAAGCTGCACGTCATTTCCTTCGCTGACGCCAAAGAAGGCCAGACCATCGTAACGCAACTGGGCGGCCTGCAATCCGACCCCTGCTACAACGCCCGTGAATTGCTGTTCAACCCCGTGGCCCTGGACGCTTTCGTGAAGCACGTCTTCTACGACGAAGCCGTTCCCATGATCATGCCCACCGTGTATTTCAATACCGCGAAGTGGGATCTGCTGCCCGAAGCCATCGCGACCCTGGATCAGGCTGTTGCGACCATCAACAACGCCCCCCGCGGCGTGCGCACCGTCCATGTGGAAGGCTATGCCGACGCCCAGGGCGGCGTGGGCACCGCCAATCAGGTTCTGTCCAGCCGCCGCGCCAACGCCGTGCGCGAATACCTTGAATCCAAGGGCGTGCCTGCTCAGAAGCTTTACACCCGTGGCAACAACGTGTCCTTCAAGTACAACAACGCCACAATCCCCGGCCGGCACGACAACCGCCGCGTCGATTTGATCATCAACTGATTCCATTGTTCCGCACCTTCATGGGCCGGCCGGTTTCCGGCCGGCCCATGAAGCGCTTGACGCGAACGAAACGAGGGGGCTTCTCCTCTCTCCCCGCCGCCGGCTTCAGGCGGCATGGCCTTCAAGCGGAACTCTGCAAGCACCTTGAGCCATCATACAGAAGTTGCCCGGAGCATTGCATCGGAAGAAAGGCGAACTTCTGTGCGCAAGTCCCGCTTCATCCCGAAAAGGATGAAGCGGGACTCCGCTTTGTATGCCGCAAGCCGCGCGTTCGCGTTCACTTCTTCGGCGGCGCCTTGGCCTCGATCACGGTCACGCCGAATTCCGTCACCGCTGGAGAGGGCCTGTAGAACACGATCATAAAAGGCACTTCGACGCCGGTCTCCACATTGGTATTGTTGGACAAAATCTCTATCCGATTGCCCAGGGCCTGCTCCAGTTCCTTCTCGCCCAACACCTGCAACTGAAAAAGCGAAACCCAGGTGCCGGCCACCTGCTGCTTCTTGTCCAGAAGCTGGCCGTCCCTGTCGAACAAAGACGCTTCGATCCGGATCAACTCGCGGGGTTCGGCAAAACCGTTCACGGCCTTGCCCTCGATCACGATGACCGGCCCGATCTTTTCGTTGGACAAGGTGTACTGGCGCACGCCCCGAAAGGTAATCCGGCTGATCATGTCCGCAGTCGGCGCTGCGGCTTGCTGCCCCAGGCCGAAGGGCAGGTGCTCGCGGATCATGTCGCCGGCGAACATCCAGGCCGCCGCGCCGCCGCCGGCAACCAGCAGCAAGAGCACAAGGCAGACGAGCAACAATTTGCCGCGCGGTTTTTTCCCGCCCGAAAATTTTCGGGAACCGGGCTTGCCGCCCAGGCTCAAACCACTGTCCGCGCTTTCCTCCGAGGCCTCATCCTGGGGGATGTCGTAGTCATCGGGCTGCACGCCGGCCTGATCCGGAGCGGAGTCCGCTCCCTGGCCCGGCATCTGCCCGCTGGCATCCGGAAGACCGAACACATGCTTGCAGACCGAGCAACGCAAATGCGCGGTCTTGCGGACCAGTTCGTCCGGCAGATTGAACTGTGTCTTGCAACTGGGGCAGGTAATGAGCATGGCAACTCCCTCAAGCACGCGATGATGTCCCCCGGCGCGTCCCAAGCGGACGCGGCGCGGCGCTATGTGGGCGGCAGCGTATACAGGGCGGGAAGCTCGCGGTACTGTTCCGCATAATCCAGCCCGTAGCCGACGATAAAACCGTCCGTCACGCGAAAACCGTAAAAATCCGCCTCTACCGGCACTTCGCGCCGTTCATGCTTGTCGATCAAGGCGACCAGGCGCAGGCTGCGCGGCTGGAAGGCCCGCAGATGAGAAAACAGCCGGCGCATGCTGTGCCCGGTATCCACAATATCTTCCACAACCAGCACGTGCCTGTCTTGCAGATCGACGGATACATCCTTGTCCAGGGTCACGCCGCCGGAGCACATTCTGTTTCCGTAGCTGGACAAAGCAACAAAGTCCAGCACAGGCCGGCATGCAAGCCTGCGGACGAGATCGCTGAAAAAGATACACGCGCCCTTGAGCACGCAAATCATGACCAGCGGCTCGCTGCCGTAACACGCGTCGATCTGGCGAGCCAGATCGTCAACGCGCCGGCGGATCGCGTTTTCGTCGAACAAGGGGCGCAGCCCATGCGTTTTCATGGCGCCAAATCCAAAAGCACCGCTGTTTCGTCACAATCGGGGAATTTTGCACAGTGGATGCAGTCCACCCACACCTTCTGCGGCAGCACGTCCTTGGACACCACGGAAAAACCCTGGCGCTCGAAAAACGCCACCTGGTACGTCAGGGCGAACACCCGCTGCAATCCCAACTGCGGGGCTTCATCCAGGCAGGCCCGCACCAGCAGGCGTCCATAGCCCAAACCCCGGCAGGCCGGCGCGACCAAAAGGGAGCGGATTTCCGCCAAACCTTCCCAGATGATGGACAGCGCGCCGCAGCCGATGAGCGCGCCGTCCGCGCCGCGCATGACGAAAAAATCGCGCACGTGGCTGTATAACTGCGTCAGCGAGCGCGGCAGCAACATGCCCTCGCCGGCTGTACTGAGCAGCAGGGCGTGGATGTCCTTCACATCTGCCATGTTGGCTTTGCGCACTATGGTCTGCATCGTCATTCTTTCACCAGTTTGTCCAGAAACCGGCGCAGATCCCGCTCTTCCAGCAAGCCGGGCTGGTTGGCGACCAGTTCTCCGGCCTTGTTATACACCGCGTTGTGCGGAATGGAGCGCACGTTGTAAGCGCGGACAATCCGCATCTGCAAATCCGTCCGGTAGACCGGGTAATTGAGCGGCGTCGCGGCCAAAAACTTTTTCAGATCGTCCATGCTCTCATCCACGGAAAGCCCCACAAACACGACCTGGTCCGGGCTGTAGCGCGTGCGCAGGCGGATGAGACTGGGCAGTTCTTCCCGGCAGGGGGGGCACCACGAAGCGAAAAAGTTGATCAGGACGATTTTGCCCGAAGATTCGGCCAGCAAGCGCTCAAGCTGTTCGGCCGGCATAACCGGAACATCATCCGCCACGGCCGCTCCGGCGGACGCGGTCAGCGACAGGAGCAGCAACGCCGCCAGGCAGCGCATCAATGTTTGCTTCATGGCATCCTTCCCGCGGAGCATGCAGTGTTGATCGGGCCATCGCCCGGCGTTTCCAAAACGCGCAGGGCCACGCGCACCGCACCCACGGCGTCCGGGGCATGGCCGTCGGCGCCGATGCGCTCGGCAAAAGCCTGCGTCACCACCGCCCCGCCGACCAGCACGCGCGCCTTCAGGCCGCGTTCCCGCACCAGGCGCACCGTGTCTTCCATACGCACCATGGTCGTAGTCATCAGGGCCGACAGGCCGATAACGGCCGCCCGGCGGCTCTCGGCCGCATCCACGATGTCCTCGGCCCGCACGTCCTTGCCCAGGTCCACGACTTCAAAGCCGTGATTGCCGAGCATCAGCCCCACAATGTTCTTGCCGATGTCGTGGATGTCGCCCTCCACCGTGGCCAAAACCGCCACCGGCCGCCTGGCGGTCTCGCCCGCCCGCTCCAAAAGAGGCCTGACCCGGTCGAACGCGGCCTGCATGGCCTGGGCCGAACGCAAAAGCTGGGGCAAAAAATATTCCTTGCGCTCATAGCGCGCCCCCACTTCGGTAATAGCCGGAATCAGCCGCTCCCGCACCAGGGCGAAAGGATCGGCGTCTTCGGCCAGAGCCGCTTCCACAAGAAAAAGCAGGCGATCCCGGTCGCCGCTCAACACGGCCTGCTCCAAGGCGGCGGGCTGCGCCCCCGCCGCGGCCGCTGCCGTTGCTCCGGTTTCGTTGCGGGAGTCTTCGTTCCAGCGGGCATAGCCGGATACAAAGCGGCCCGCTCCCGCGTCCCGGCCGAGCAGCACGTCACCGGCGGCCACAGCCTCGCGGATGCGCGCGCTGCCGGGATTGGCGATGCAGGCGGCCAGGCCGGCGCCGGCGCACATGCTCAAAAAGGCGGCGTTGACCAGTTCGCGCGCCGGCAGACCAAAAGAAATGTTCGACAGGCCGATGAGCGAGGGAATGCCCCGCTCCGCGCACCAGCAGACAGTCTTCAGGGTTTCGCGCGCGGCTTCGGCCTTGGAGGCCGCGGCCAGGACCAGCGCATCCACCACCACCAGGCGGCGGGGAATACCCAAGCCTTCGGCCCGCGCCAGCAACGCTTCAATGATGGCGATGCGCTCCGCCGCCTGCACGGGCAGTCGCCGCCCCTGGATGGGCAGCACAATGAACGGCGCGCCCCACTGCCGGCACAACGGTCCCAGATGTTCCATGCGATCGGCTTCGCCGGTGATCGAATTGACGAGGCAGGAGCCGGAAACATGGGGCAAGGAGGCGGCAATGGCCTGCACGCTGGACGAATCAAGCGACAGCGGCTCCACATGCCGGGCGCCGATGCGCTGCACCAGCGCGGGCAGGATTGCGGCTTCATCCACCAGGGGCGTTCCCACGTTCACGTCCAACACCAGGGCGCCGGCGCGAACCTGCTCATCCGCAAGGCGCAAGGCTTCGTCGAACTGGTCGGCGGCCAGTTCAAGCTGGAGTTGTTTCTTGCCCGTGGGATTGATGCGTTCGCCGATGATCCGCAAAGGCGCATCGCCACCCAGGCGCACCAGGCTGGAACGCGTGGTCAGCGCCACACCCGGACTCCGGACAGGATGCCAGACCGGCGCGGGCAGGCTGTCCACGGCCGCGCGCAGGGCCGCTATGTGCTCCGGCCGGGTGCCGCAGCAACCGCCGACCAGGCGCGCTCCCGCCGCAACAAAATCCGCCGTGGCTTCGGCAAAAATCTCCGGCGGCAGGCGGAACACGGTTTCGCCGTGCACCAGTTCAGGCAGACCGGCATTGGGTTGCACGCAAACCGGCACGGGTGAGCAAGCCAGCAGGCGTCGCGCCACGTCCCGCATCTGTTCCGGGCCGGCGCCGCAGTTCACGCCGATGGCATCCACATCCATGTTGGCCATGGTGGCGACAAAAATTTCCGGCGTTGTCCCGGTCAGGCTGACGCCCTGCTCAAACGTCATGGACACGATGAGCGGCAGATCGCACTCCGCCCGCACAGCGGCCGCGATCAGGCGGGCTTCGGCCAAATCGAACTGGGTTTCCGCAAACAGCAGGTCCACCCCGCCCCGCACCAGGCCGCGCACCTGTTCCCTATAGGCCGCCAGCATGTCGGCCGGTTCCACATCGCCCAGAGGACGGGGAAAGTGGCCGCTGGGGCCGATATCACCGGCCACGAACAGACGTCGCCCAAGCCCGGCCTCGCGCGTCGCGGCCCTGGCCGCTTCAGCCATGCTCCGGTTGAAGTCTTCCACATCAAGGTCGGCCGGCAGCTTGAAGCGCGTGCCGCCGAAGGTGCAGGTCAGCGCTATGTCGGCCCCGGCGCGCGCATAATCGGCATGCGCGCCCGAAAGAATATCCGGCCGGCGCAGGCAAAATCGCTCGGGCTGTTCGCCCGGCGGCAAGCCGCGCGCCTGGAGCAGCGTGCCCATGCCGCCGTCAAGCAACAGCGGGCGGGAACCGGCAAGCGCGCGACGAAAATCCGACATGAAACCTCCGCAAAATGTACCGCCGCAGACCGGGTTTGTACCGGCTGTCATGCGCCGCTTCTTACCCGGCAAGATATCTGTACTGAAAATCGTTGAAAAGGACAAACCAAAACTATAGCATAAGCCCCGCGCCATACGCCCGCAGCCTTATTTTTTCGGACAGCACCCCGGTTTCGCGGACGATCCGGGCGGCCTTTTCCCGTGCTGACCGTGCCGGATTGGCAATTGGACCGTGCACCATGACCGAACAACAACTCCATCCCGCCGCGTCCGAACCGCTTGCGGATGCAGATCGCAACGCAAGCCCGCCTCTTGTTCGCGACGCCGAGATCCTGTCCGCCGACGACCCGGACCCGGAAAACGCCACGGACGAACAGGACGAACCGGATCTGCTGGATATCGACGATCTCGATGCTCTCGACGACGCGCCGGACGCAAGCGCCCTGCCTTCGCTGCCCCAGGCGCGGCTGCCCGTGCCTTCACTGGATTCTCTGCACCTGTACCTGCGCGAAATCGGGCGCTTTCCCCTGCTCAAGCCGGACGAGGAATTTGAACTGGCCCGCCGGGTGCAGGAACATGGCGACAGCGAAGCCGCCTTCCGCCTGGTTTCTTCCCATCTGCGGCTGGTGGTGAAAATCGCCATGGACTTCCAACGCCGCTGGATGCAAAATGTTCTGGATCTCATTCAGGAAGGCAATGTCGGACTCATGCGGGCGGTCAACAAGTTCGCCCCGGAAAAGGACATCAAGTTTTCCTATTATGCCGCATTCTGGATTCGCGCCTATATTTTGAAATTTATCATGGACAACTGGCGCATGGTGAAGATCGGCACAACCCAGGCGCAACGCAAACTGTTTTACAACCTGAACAAGGAACGGCAAAAACTCATCACCCAGGGCTTTGATCCGGACACAGCCACCCTGGCCGACAGGCTTGGCGTCAAATCGGAACAGATCGTGGAAATGCAGCAAAGGCTTGATTCCACAGACATTTCGCTCGACGCCCCGCTGGGTGATGAAAGCGGCGCCTCTTCCCGCATCGAGCATCTGCCCGCACGCGGACCCGGCATTGAAGAAAGCATGGCCGTCAATGAAATCGCCCACCTGGTCAGGGACCAGATCCGCGACATCCTGCCCACGCTGTCGGAAAAGGAAGCCTATATCCTTGAACACCGCTTGCTGACCGATGATCCGACCACCTTGCGCGAAATCGGAGATCGGTACACAATCACGCGGGAGCGCGTACGCCAGCTCGAAGTCCGGCTGCTGCAAAAGCTGCGCGCCCACATGGCCAAGCACATTGAGGACTTCTCCGAGGACTGGATCCGCTGAAGCAATCCCGCAACTCTCACCGCGCCTTTTTCCGCTCACGAGAACCGCATGCGCCTGCCCGCTTCGATCGCCTCCCTCATCATCACCGGCACAGCGCTGCTGGCCGCTCTCTTGCCCGCCTGCTCGCCGCGCGCGGCCATGCAAGGCGACCCCCTGTCCGCACTGCACTGGGAGGCGGACGACGACGCGCGCCTCAGCCACGGCATCCTGCTTCTGGACCAATCCATGCGCGACAGGGAAGTGTCCGGTCTGCTGGAGGCCGTCCGTATCCTGGCCGACATCAGCCCCACTTCGCGCCCCTTTGTGGAGGCGGCCGCCTGGCTGTTGCTCAATCGTTCTCCGGCCCTGACCCGCGATGTGCTGGAACCGGTCATCACGCGTTTTCCGGACGACATCAACCCGTATCTGCTCGTGGCCGAATCCTGGCTTGAAGACAAACAGCCGGAAAAAGCCATCGCGCTCATCCAGGCATACAGCGCCGCCCACCCCGACTCCATCCAGGCGCGGCAAGAATTGGCCGTGATCCACACCAAAGCCGAACAATACAAAGAAGCGGCGGCTGTTTTCGCCGCCCTGCCGGGCAAAGCCTTCTCGCCCTTCATCCGCTACTGCCACGCCAAAGCCCTGGCCGGTCTGGATCGCCAGGCGCAAGCCATCAGCGAACTGCGCAAGGCGACGAAGGAAATGCCCGAATTTGTCGAGGCCTGGAGCGATCTGGCCGCAATCTATGCGCAGCGCAAGGAATACATGCGGGCAACGGCTGTTTACGAGCATATTCTGGAGCAGGACCCCGCCAATCCCTCTGCCTGGCTGCGCCTGATCGCCGCGTATCTGGACGCCGGCGACCGCCAATCCGCCCTGGATGTCGCCAAAAACGCCATGTATGTTGCAGAAAAACTGGCATTTGCCGCCCTGGGCCTGTTTCTGGAACAGAAAATCTATCCGGAAGCGGATACCCTGCTCGAACATCTGCGCAAGCAGCCGGATACGCCGGATGAAATCCACTTCTATCTGGCAGTGGCGGCCTACGAGGGACACAAGGACATTCCCCAGGCTCTGCAACACCTGGAGGACATCTCGCCCGCGAACCGTTTTTACGAGCGCTCCCTGCGCTTTCGCGCCCAACTCCTGTTTGAAAACAAGCAGGCCGCTCAAGCCCTGGACATGCTGCGCGACGCCCAAACGCTGTTTCCCGACGAAGCCTCCTTTTTTCTGATGGAAGCGCACATGCGCAACCAGGAAAAACAGCACGCCGCAGCGCTGACCGTGCTGGACGATCTCCTCGTCCGGCAGCCGGACAACCAGGATGCGATCTACTCCAGGGGCATGGCCCTCGATCTGATCGGTCGCAAGGATGAGGCCATGGACGTCATGGAACGCCTGGCGGCCGACAATCCCGACTGCTACCAGGCCCTCAACTACATCGGCTATTCCCTGGCGGAACAAAGACGCGAACTGCCCCGCGCCCTGACCCTGCTGGTCAAGGCGGATCAGCTCTCGCCGGATACGGCCTATATCCTCGATTCTCTGGCCTGGGCGCAATTCCGCCTGGGGCAAGTGGATGCGGCCTGGGTCTCCATCCAGCGGGCCGTCAAACTTGAAGGCGGCGACGACGCCGTGATCTGGGAACATTACGGCGACATCGCAACCGCCAAGGGCAAGCCCGGCGAATCGCGCCGCGCCTACTTGAAGGCCCTGGACATCGGGCACGACAAGCCCGAAGCCATCCGCGCCAAGCTGGAGAAACTATGATCCGGCTCCCCGTTCGCGCGCTCTGCTGTTTCGCCGCCTTGCTCGTTCTGGGCGGCTGCGCGCCGCAACACATCGCGCTGACGCCCGCCTCGCCGGACACGGCCGCCTCGGCCTGGGCCGCCTTTGCCGATTACTGCGCCGATCAGGCCGGGCAAACCGGGCCTTACCTTCTGCAATGCGGGCTGCGCTACACCGGGACGGAAGATGACGGCAACCGGGCCAAAGCCGTGTTCTGGGGCAACAACGATCGCCTCATACGGCTGGACATTATGGCCGGCATCGGCATGCTGGTGGGGCGGGTGCTCCAGAGCGAGGCCGATCTCGTCATCCATTCCCCGCGCGAAAACAAGGCCTGGACCTACCACGGCCGGGGCAAGGCGCTGCTGTCCTTCGGCGTGCCCATCCCTCTGACGCTGCAAGACGTTGTTGCCGTCATGCAGGGCCGTTACCTGGATGTCTTCGGCCCGGCCGGAGGAGTCGATCCCTATGAAGCGGAACAGGGCGCCGTCAGCTTTCGGCTGGAAGGCGGCCGCCTGCCCGGCACGGTCACCCTGGATCCGGACGGCCTGCTCACCCGCTGGCAGGAAGCGCCCGGCGCCTGGTCCATGCGCATCGAGTATGATCGCGGCCTCCCCTGCCTGCCCAGAGAAATTGCCATCGATCATCCGGGCGGAGGCCGCGCCGTGCTGACCGTCACCTCCCGCCAACGCCCTGCCGCGCCTTTCAGTGAAGAACAACTGCGTCTGGAACTGCCGCCGGGCACGGCCATCGAAGCCATGCGCCGGGCCGGCAGCCCGCAGACGGAGCCGGAATAACGCATGAACGCGCTCGCAACGCCTTGCGCCATGCTGCGCAATGTCTGCATCGGACTGTGGGTGCTCCTGACCGCATTATACTGGCTGGCCGGGCCGGACTTCGCCTACCGCCGCAAGCGGAACAAGCGCGCCGCGGCCCTCGCCCGCTGCCGCGAACGGCTGCTCGCTTCCGGCGCCGAGACAATCCGGGCTGAACTGGACGCGCTGGAGGCCGAAGACACGGCCGCCGCCGCCCGCTTTGCCGGGGAACACGCCCATTTTCTCGAACGCCTGCGCGCGCGCAGCGGCCTGGAGACCTTCCGTTGCGAATAAAAACCGCACTCCGAAAAAGCGCAACAGCCTGCCTGAGCCAATAGGGAGCACACTATGCCGGAACTCATCCACATCGGTTCGGATCACGCGGGCCTGGATCTGAAAAACGCGCTCAAGACCCATCTTGAAGCACGGGGCTTCACAATCCGCGATCACGGCGCCCACAGCCCGGAATCAACGGACTATCCCCTGTACGCCCAAGGCGTCTGCCAAGCCGTTTTCGCCGAAAACGGGCGCGGCATCCTGATCTGCGGCACGGGCATCGGCATGAGCATCGCCGCCAACCGCAACCGGGGCATCCGGGCCGCCCTGTGCGCCTGCGAATTTCACGCCCGGGCCTGCCGCGAACACAACAACGCCAACATCCTGTGCCTGGGCAGCCGCATCACGGCCACCGGCCTGGCCGCGTCCATTCTGGACATTTTCCTGGACACGCCCTTTGCCGGCGGCCGCCACCAGGGCCGGATCGAATTGATCGAAAATGCAATGAGGGAACCGCTGTGCAGTTGTACAATACCCTGACCAGAACCAAGGAACCATTCACCCCCAGGCCGGACGGCACGGTGCGCATGTACGTTTGCGGCATCACAGCCTACGACTACTGCCATATCGGCCACGCCCGGTCGGCCGTGGCCTTTGACGTGCTGGCCCGCCTGCTGCGCCACAAAGGTTTTGATCTCAAGTTTGTGCGCAATTTTACCGACGTGGATGACAAGATCATCAACAAGGCCAACGAACAGTGCCGCAGCAGCGAAGCCGTGGCCGAAGAATTCATGGCCGCCTTCCACGAAGACATGGGCCGGATCGGCGTGCTGCCTCCGGACGAAGAACCACGGGCCACACAATACATCGGCCAGATGATCGATCTCGCCGAACGCCTGATCGCGGCGGGTAAAGCCTATGCCACGCCCGCCGGAGACGTATATTTCCGGGTGCGCGCCTTTGCCGGTTACGGCAGGCTGTCCGGCCGCGATCCGGACGATCTGCGCGCCGGCGCCAGGATCATGCCGGACGAGGAAAAAGAAGACCCTCTGGATTTCGCCCTGTGGAAAGCGGCCAAACCCGGCGAGCCGCACTGGCCGAGTCCCTGGGGAGAAGGCCGGCCGGGTTGGCACATCGAATGCTCGGCCATGAGCGAAACCACGCTCGGCCTGCCCCTGGACATTCACGGAGGCGGCCTGGATCTCATCTTTCCGCACCACGAGAACGAAATCGCCCAGAGCGAAGCCGCTTCTTCCCAAAACCTGGCGCGCTTTTGGGTGCATAACGGCTTCGTGCAGATCGATGCGGAAAAAATGTCCAAATCCCTCGGCAACTTCAAGACCATCCGGGGCATCCTGAACGACTGGGAGCCGGAGGCGCTGCGCTTTTTCCTGTTGTCCAAACACTACCGCAGCCCCATCGATTTCTCCGTTGACGGCATGGAAGAAGCCGAGCGCGGCCTGCGCCGCATCTACGAAGGCCTGCGCGACGCCGGCCGTTCCCTGGAGCGCGAGGCCTGGGCGCATGCCCCGGCCGGCGACGCCAGCCTGGAGGCGTTCCAGAGCCTGGACGCCTCCTTCATGGAGGCCATGGACGACGACTGCAACACCGCCGCCGCCATCGGCCATGTGTTCAACGCCATCCACCTGCTCAACCGGGTTCTGGACGACAAGAAGCTCAAGACCACGCACGCGGCCAGACTGCTCTGTCAGGCGATCCTCACGGCCGCACGGCGCTGGAGTGCGATCCTGGGCGTTCTGGAAGCCGAACCCGCCGCTTTCCTGGAACGCCTGCGCGCCGCCAGGGCCAAACGCCGCCACATCGATCCGGACCGAGTGCACACGCTCATCCGGGAACGGCAGGAAGCGCGCGCCCAAAAAAATTTCAACCGGGCCGACGCCGTGCGCGCCGAACTGTCGCAACTCGGCGTCGAGGTTCGGGACACGCCGGAGGGTCCGGCATGGGACATCGCCTGATGCGCATACGCCGCGTTGCGTTCACGCTCTGCACTGTCCGGGTGCGGCTTGCGGCGAAACTTCTGCTCGCCTCGCTCGCGTTCACCCTGGCAACCGCGTTCTGGTGCGCAACGGCCCAGGCCGCCCTGTTCAACTTCGGCATCAAGGATGAGCAGGAATTGGGACGCGAGTTTGAAGTGCTCATCCGCTCCCGCATGCCCCTGATTGAAGATCCCGAAATCAAGCTCTATGTGCAGGACATCGTGGGCAAGCTGGCCGCGTCCATGCCGCCCCAGCCCTTCCCCTTTCAGTCCCATGTGTTGATCTATCACAGCATGAACGCTTTTGCCGTGCCCGGCGGCAACGTCTTTGTCCAGACCGGCCTGATCACCGAACTGGACCACGAATCCGAACTGGCCGCCGTTCTGGCCCACGAACTCGCGCATGTGACCCAGCGCCATGTGGCCATGAACATCGAACGCAGCCAGACCCTAGCCATAGGCTCGATGATCGGCGCCCTGGCCGGTTTGTTTCTCGGGGGCGGGGGACAGATCGGAAGCGCCCTGGCCACGGGTTCCATAGCCGCCGGGCAAGCCGCCATGCTCAGTTACAGCCGCAGCGATGAAACCGAAGCCGACCAATTGGGCATGCAGTATCTGATCAAAGCCGGCTATCCCCCCTCGGGCATGGTCGGCTCCTTCAAAAAAATTCGCGCCAAGCAGTGGGCCACGGGCATCGTTGTCCCTCCGTACCTGTCCACCCACCCCGATGTGGGCAGGCGCGTGTCCGAAATGGAGGCCAGGCTGCAAACCATGCCGCCCGCCATCCGCAACCGCAAGAACGATGACGCCCGCTTCCGGCGCGTCAAAACCCTGATCATCGCCCGCCACGACGACGCGGATCTGGCGGCCCGGCGTTTCGCCAAGGCGCCGGCGGGCGACGCCGTCATCCAGATGGGCAAGGGCATCCTGGCCGCCCGGCGCAACCGCGTGCCGGAAGCGGATGCCGCCTTCAACCAGGCTCTGGCCCTGGCCCCCGGCGACGCCCTGATCCTGCGCGAGGCCGGCCGGTTCTATTACACCACGGGCGACAAGCGGGCGGCCCAGACTCTGCGCAAAGCCCTGGATTGCGATCCGCGCGACGTCATGGCCCAATTTTTCTATGCCCGCACTCTCGATGCCTCCGGCAACAAGCGCGACGCCCAGGATTATTACGCCCAGGTGCTGCAGACCGTGCCGGAAGACAGCGAAGTCCACTACGTTTACGGCCGTTCCCTCGGCGAATCGGGCCGGCATTTTCCGGCCTATCTGCATCTGACCTACAGCGCGGTATACGAGAACAATACACGCAAGGCCAAAGCCATGATCAAACAGGCGCGCGCCACCGCGCGCACGCCCGAGGACAAGGCCGCCCTTGAGCGTCTTGAAGGCGTCATCAAGGAGCGCAGCACATACTGGCCCGACAAAGATGTGCTGTGAGCCGGCGGAAACCTTTGGAGGCAAAACCATGCAGGAATTACGAGGAACAACCATCGTCGCCGTGCGCAAGGCCGGCCAGGTGGCCCTGGCCGGGGACGGGCAGGTCACCTTGGGCCAGAGCATCGTCATGAAACACACGGCGCGCAAGGTGCGGCGTCTGGGCAAGAAGCAGTCGGTCATTGCCGGCTTTGCCGGGGCCACGGCCGACGCCTTCACACTGTTTGAACGCTTTGAATCGCACCTGGAGGCCACGGGCAACAACCTGCTGCGCGCGGCCGTGGATCTGGCCAAGGATTGGCGCAAGGATCGGGTGCTGCGCCGGCTGGAGGCCATGCTCCTGGTCGCGGACAGCGAACATACGCTGATCGTCACCGGCACCGGCGACGTGATCGAACCGGACGACGGCGTGGCCGCCATCGGCAGCGGAGCGCCCTATGCCCTGGCCGCGGCCAGGGCGCTGCTCCGGCACGCGGAACTCGACGCCGAGGCCGTGGCCCGCGCGGCTATGGACATCGCTTCTGAAATCTGCGTGTACACGAACAATGCGATCATCCTGGAAAAACTGGAAGGCTGACATGTGCGGCATCATCGGTTATATCGGCCACCGTCCGGCCGTCCCGCTGCTGGTGGAAGGACTGCGCCGGATGGAGTACCGGGGCTACGACTCCTCCGGCGTGGCCTATATTCAGGGGCACGAACTGAGCGTGGTGCGCGCCGAAGGCAAATTGGCCCGGCTGGAGGACAAGCTGGCCGCTTGCCCCAACGCCGTCGCCATGACCGGCATCGGCCATACCCGCTGGGCCACGCACGGCATTCCGGCCGAGCGCAACGCTCACCCGCATACCTCCAACGATGGCCGGCTGGCCCTGATCCACAACGGCATCGTGGAAAATTACCAGGAAATCACAGACCGCCTGCTGGCCGCAGGCTATGTCTTTCACTCCGAAACCGACACGGAAGCGCTGGTCAACCTGATCGCGCACGAGCGGAACAATCACCCGGACCTCTTGACCGCCTTTGCCGCGGCCCTGCGCCAGGCGCGCGGCGCTTATGCCGTAGCCCTTGTTTGCCGGGATGCCCCGGACGTTATCCTGGCGGCGCGCGTCGCCGCGCCTCTCGTGGTGGGCGTGGGCGTGGGCGAAATGTTCGTGGCCTCGGACATCACGGCTTTTCTGGCTTACACCCACGATGTGGCTTTTCTGGAAGAGGGCGAACTCGTCCGGATAACGGCCGGGGGCTTCGAGGTCTTTCAGATTGCGGATCACAGCCGGGTGGAAAAAACCATCCACCAGATCCACTGGGATATCCAGACCGCGCAGAAAGGCGGCTACAAGCACTTCATGCTCAAGGAAATTTTCGAGCAGCCCGGCGTGATCACAAACTGCCTGAGCGGCCGGATCACCGCAACAAACGATCGCGTGCTCCTGCCGGAGCTTGACGCCCTGCCCCCGCCCCGGCGTCTGCACATCGTGGCCTGCGGCACGTCATTCCATGCCGGCATGTGGGCCAGGGATCTGTTTGAACACTGGGCCGGCTTGCCGGTTTCGCTGGACATCGCCTCGGAGTTTCGTTACCGCCATGTGGCGCTCGGGCCGGAGGACTTGATGCTGGTCATCAGCCAGTCCGGCGAAACGGCCGACACCCTGGCCGCCCTGCGCCTGGCCAAAGAACGGCAATGCCGCGTCGCGGCCCTGTGCAATGTGATAGGTTCCTCCATAGCCCGTGAGGCCGATACGGTCATCTATACCCAGGCCGGGCCGGAAATCAGCGTGGCTTCCACCAAGGCCATGTGCAGCCAGATGGTGGCGCTGCTCCTGATGGCGCTGTACTATGGGCAGCGTACCCAGGCAGACGGCGGCACAGCCGGCCCGCAGCGCGACGGCGCGATGGTTCGCCAGGCGCTGGCCGGACTGCTGGCGCTGCCCGGCCAGCTTGACCTGATCCTGCCCGAACTGCGGGAAAACGCCCGACGCCTGGCCCGGATCTATTCCGGGGCGCGCAGTTTTTTCTTTCTCGGGCGCGGCGCCTGTTACCCTCTGGCCCTGGAAGGCGCGCTCAAGCTGAAAGAAATCTCCTACATCCATGCCGAGGGCTACGCCGCCGGCGAGATGAAGCACGGACCCATCGCCCTGATCGATCCCGCATTCCCCACTCTGGTCGTGGCCCTGGATGACGGCCTGTTCCCCAAAACCAAGTCGAACATCGCCGAAGTCCAGGCCCGTCAGGGCAAGGTCATCGCTCTCGTCAATCCCGGTTGCGATCTCAACGTCGATCACCGCTGGGAAGTGCCGGCGCCCTGGGGGCCGCTCGGCGCATTCTTCGCCCTGCCCGCGCTGCAGTTGTTCAGCTACGAAATGGCCGACTACCTGGGCAAGGACGTGGACCAACCCCGCAACCTGGCCAAGAGCGTGACGGTCGAATGATGCCGGCGGCTTTCCCCTGTTTTTCGCCCCCGTCTTTGCGCCGGCCGCCGGGGGCGGCTCCGTGAACCGCCGCGCCGCCCGCAGGCCGCCGGGACTGTTTCGCATCCTCCTGCCTTCGCCCTTGCGGATCGCCATGCGCCGGATGCGTAGACCGGCCGGGGCAGGAAGCGTTCGCCTGCGCCTGCGCCGCAAACCCAGAAATATACCGCCGTTCTGGCGCAGGATCGACGCCGGGCTGTTGCCTTTGCCCACGGCCGATCAACAGAACGGAGCGCGGGGCATCCGCCATGTGCAACGGCTGGTGCTGGCCGCGCGCCGCATTCCCTGCCTGGAAGGCGGCGAAGGACGCCTGTATGTGCCGATCCTGCACGAACGATGGGCCAGGGCCGAACTCACGGCCTATGCGCGGGAAAACCGTCCCCTGCCGCAGCTTCCTCCGCCTCACGCTTACCGCAACGCGCCCTGGATGCTGATCGGGCCGGTCTGGCTCGTGGCCTGGCACGGGCTTGCCGCCCGCTGGTGGCCGGGAACGGATCATCTGCCTGCCGCCGGACACTGGAAAGAACTCGGCAGCCTGGACGTGTTCCGCACCGCGCATCTGGGCGAATGGTGGCGCTGCCTGACCGCCCTGACCCTGCATTCCGACATCAATCACTTGTTGGCCAACGTCGTGTTCGGCTCCCTCTTTTTGGTCATGCTGGGACGGCGGATCGGCACCGGCCCGGCCTGGCTGCTGACTGTATCCGCCGGCGGCCTGGGCAATATGTGCAATGCCCTGTATCGCCCCCTGTCGCACAACAGTCTCGGTTTTTCCACGGCCCTGTTCGGCGCGGTGGGGATTCTGGCGGCCCTGTCCGCCGTGCGGGCCACGGGCAAGGGACGCATCCTGCTGCCGCTCGCGGCCGGCGTGGGCATTCTGGCTTCCATCGGCACCGGCGATCTGGAAGGCCGGGTAGACTACGGCGCGCACATCTTCGGCCTGCTGGCCGGAATCCTTCTGGGCGCGGCCTACGGCAAACTGCTCCGGCTGTGGCCCGAACCGTCTCTTCCCACAAGGATCATCTGTGGCCTGTGCGCCGGCGGACTGCTGTTTGCGGCCTGGTGCCGCGCTCTCGGCCTGGGCTGATTTTCGTCCATTGCGGAAAAATCCAGAAATGGCTATAGCAATGCACAGACAAGGCGCTGGCCGGCCTGCGCGCCGCCCTGCCGTACTGGCGCACACGCCGGAACATACACCCTCTTCCGGAGGCGACGATGACCGCACTCGATATTTCCATGGGGCTACGCAATCTCAATGGCAACGAACAACTGTACAACAAGCTGTTGCGCCGTTTCGCCGACAGCAATATACAGGCGGGGCAGGAAATCCGTACTGCCGTGGATGCCGGCGACAATGAAACCGCCGTCCGCCTCGCCCATACGCTCAAGGGCGTTGCCGCCAGTCTGGGTGCTCCCGATCTGTCCGCCGAAGCGCTCACCGTGGAGCAACTGCTCAAAAACGGCGGTACGCTGGAAGCCGATGGCCTGAATGCCCTGGAAGCTGCGCTCGGCCAAGCGCTCGAAGCCATCAACGCCCGCCTGGGCTGAACGTTGCCGGAGCGCGCATGCCCCCGTATCGTTGCGGCCGGGTCGCCATCATGGGGCCGCCCAATGCCGGAAAATCCACCCTCCTCAATGCCCTGGTCGGGCAGAAGGTGGCTATTGTCACGGCCAAGCCGCAAACCACCCGCAACCGCATCCTCGGCATCGCAACCGATGCGCGAGCGCAGATCATCTTTATGGATACGCCCGGCGTTCACAGCCTGCGCGGGCAAACGCGCGGGCATCTGGGCAAGCTCATGCTCCAGGCGGCCTGGCAGGGTCTGAATGCGGCGGATGCCGTCGCGCTCGTGCTGGATGGCGATTTGTACCTGCGCAAACCCGAATTCCTCGAACGCGATCTGGCCCCCCTGCTGCCCGCGTTGCGCGGCGATCAGGCCGTTCCTGTGATCATCGCCCTGAACAAGATCGACCTGTTTCACGACAAAAGCCGGATGCTGCCGCTTCTGGAAAATCTCCAGGCATGCTTTCCCCAGGCGGAAATTTTTCCGGTTTCAGCCCTGCGCCGGGACGGCGTGGACAGCCTGCTCACCCTCATCGGAACCAGGCTGCCCGAGGCCGCAGCGCAGTTTCCGGAAGATCAACTGACCACAGCGCCGATGCGTTTCATGACGGCTGAAATCATCCGGGAAAAACTGTTCGAGCGCTTGCGCCAGGAAGTGCCCTATGCCGTGGCCGTCGCCGTGGAAGAGTGGCAAGAAGACCCGGAACGCGGCCAGGTGGTGATCCATGCCGTCATCTATGTGGCCCGGCCTTCACACAAGGCCATGGTCATCGGCCGGGCGGGCGAAGGCATCAAAGCCGTGGGCACGGCGGCTCGCAAAGAAATTCAAGACCTGCTGCAGGCGAAAGTGCATCTTGAACTGTGGGTCAAAGTGCGCGAAGACTGGATCGACGACGCCCGCTTTCTGACCGAACTCGGCCTGGGCGCGGAAGCCGTGTAAGGGGAGAATGCCCGGAATCTTTCATTTTTCCGGAAAGTGTGGCATAAAAAGGCAAGGGCGCGGCATGAACGAACAGGAACAAGCCGCTCTGCGCGAGCGTTACCATTCGGTATGCGGCCGCCTGGAAGATGCCGCCCGCGCCAGCGGACGCGCTCCGGGCGAAGTGGATTTGCTGGCTGTTTCCAAATTTCACGACACGGCGGCAATTCGCGTTCTGGCCGCCTGCGGACAGCGCCGCTTCGGCGAGAGCTATGTGCAGGAAGCCAGAGCCAAGCAGGCTGCCCTGGCGGATCTGGATCTGGAATGGCACGCCATCGGCCGGGTGCAGACCAACAAGGCCAAAGAAGCGGCCGGGCATTTCGCCCTGATCCACGCGGTGGATTCTCCGCGTCTGGCCAGCGAGCTGTCCCGGCGGCTGCCGGAAGACATTGCGGCGCAGCCCGTGCTGATCCAGATCAACCTTGGCGACGAGCCGCAAAAAGCCGGCATCGCGCCCGGCGCAGCTTCCGCCCTGGCCGAAACGGTAGCGGCCCTGCCCGGCCTGGATCTACAAGGCCTGATGTGCCTGCCGCCCATGTGTCCCCCTGGCGGAGTCCGCCCGCTTTTCGCGGCTCTGCGCCGGTTGCGGGATGAATTGGCCGCACGCCTGGGACGGGCATTGCCCTGCCTGTCCATGGGCATGTCCGGCGACTTTGCCGAAGCCGTGGCCGAAGGCTCCACCCTGGTGCGCATCGGCACGGATATTTTCGGCCCCAGGATCGCGAGGTGAACGCCTGCGGCAACCGGGAGAGGGCGCCTGTTGCCCGCGAATCCTTCCCGGCATGGGCCGCAACGCGACACCGTGACGCGCTGTGCACGATTTTTGCAGATGCTTTCTCTGCGGCAACCAGGCACTCGATCAGCCGCCGCCTCGCGTCCGATCTGCGAGGCCCAGGGAACTCCCCCTGGAAAGGTCGGGAAAAAGAGCGTAACCCTTTTCCCCAGCCGCGGAGGCATAAAATACACAACTAAGGACACGCTATGCCGCCAGCGAAAGAACTGCCCAAGGGGACGGCTGCCGAAGCGCCTCCCCCGCCTCCGAAAAAAAAATCCCGCTTCAAGCTGATCATGCTGCTGTGCAGCTTGCTGCTTTTGTTCACCGCACTCGGAGGGGGCGGCTATTGGTGGCTGTATATGCGCCCCGGCGCGGAAGGTTTGACGGGCTTGCTCAGCGTGTTCGAATCCACGGCAGGCTCCGAATCGGCTGCGGGCGAAGGCGCGGCATCCTCCCGGCAGTCCGCGGGCAAAGCCGATGGCGCATCCGGCCACGGTTCTGCGGCGGGCGACGGCAAATCCGGAGCTGACGCGCGTCCGCGCACGGCTGTCAGGCCCGTGTCGTTGCCGTCGTTGACCGTCAATCTGGCGGATTCTTCGGGCACGCGCTATCTCAAGATCGGCATGGATGTGGAAGTGAACGCGCCCGAGGCCGCTCAAGAAATTGACGCCCAGGCCGCGCGGGTGCGCGATGCGATCATTCTGTTGCTCTCCAGCAAAAAAATTCAAGATCTTGCCACGGCTGAAGGCAAGATCCTGCTCAAGACCGAAGTCGCGGGCCGGCTCAACCAAATCCTCGGCACGCAACGCGTGGTGCGGATTTATTTTACCGAATTTGTTATTCGATAAGAGGTGGATCGTATGAGTGATGAGGTCAGCCAGGACGATCTCGCCGCCCAGTGGGCGGCGGCTCTGGACTCCGACGGCAAGGGCGGAGGCGATGGCGGTCAGGATGATAAGCTCGCGGCCGAATGGGCAGCCGCTGTCGCCAGCGACGAACAGCAGACCGTGGCCGAGGAAAAGCGGCGCGAAACCTTGCGCCCGCAGACCGTGGACGCCAAATTCAAAGATATGACGGATATTTCCCGCGCCCCGCGCGCGGATTCCGCCCGGCGCGAGCTTGATTTCATTCTTGATATCCCGCTCGACGTGTCGGCGGAACTGGGCCGGACCCGCCTGCTCATCAACGAGTTGCTCCAACTCGGCCAGGGGTCGGTGGTGGAACTCAACAAACTCGCGGGCGAACCGCTGGAAGTCTATGTCAACGGCAAACTGGTGGCGAGAGGCGAAGCCGTGGTCATCAACGAAAAATTCGGCGTGCGCCTGACCGACATCATCAGCCCCATCGAACGCGTCAAGCAGTTGGGTTGATCCGGGCGTCAAAATCATGGCGTGTGCATCCATCCGATCCGCCTGCCTGGCGGCTCTGCCCCTCCTGTTCTGTGCCGGCGCGGCTTGGGCGGCTACGGCGGGCGCCCAGCCCGCTGATCTCGCCCCCATACCCGGCGGGGAATTTTCCTGGTGGAGTTATGTGCGGGCCTTGGGCGCCCTGTTCCTGGTGCTTGGCATCTTGTGGGCCGCGTTGTGGCTGCTGCGGCGATCCGGACGTTTTGCCGGCATGCCGCGCGTGGGTTCGCTGCCGCGCGACGGCCTGTACCTGGAAGGGCATTTGAGCCTTGGGCCGCGTAAAGGACTCACCGTGGTACGGTTTTTGAATAAAAGACTGTTGCTTGGCATCACCGAGCACCAAATCACGCTGCTCACGGAAACAGACCCAGATGATGCACCGCCTCCTCCTTCTGCTGCCGCAGCTTTTCAAAGCTGCCTGGACGATGCCGCCGGTTCGCCCGGCCCGGCGGTTTGCGGATCGCGCGAACCGGACAAACCGGGAGCGCGCTGAAGGCGCAGACCCGCTTACGGCGGGCGCACTGGCTCTATGCGGTTTTTTGTGTCTGCTCTTGTGCCCGATCGTGGCCGGGGCGGCAACAAACGTGGTCATGCCGCAGTTGCAGATGACTCTTTCCGGCGGCCAGACCGAGCCGGAAAAAGTCGCCCTGACTCTGGAAATCCTGTTCCTGCTCACCGTGCTGTCTCTCGCGCCCGCCATTATGATGACGATCACCAGTTTCACCCGCATCATCATCGTGCTGCACTTTCTGCGTCAGGCCATGGGCATCCAGCAAATTCCTCCGGGGCAAATCCTGGCCAGCCTGGCCCTGTTCATGACCGCGGTGATCATGTTTCCGGTGGGCAAACAGATCAACGATCAGGCTCTCCAGCCCTATCTGGACGAACGCATCGGCTTCAACGACGCCCTGACCGTGGCCCAGCAACCCTTGCGTTCTTTCATGTTCCAGCACACACGGGAAAAAGACATTTCCATTTTCTACTCCATCGCCCAAATGGAGCGCCCCAACACCAAGGAAGACGTGCCCACCGTCATTCTGGCCGCCGCTTACGTCATCAGTGAACTCAAGACCGGCTTCACCATCGGTTTTTTGATTTATGTTCCCTTTCTCATTCTGGACATGGTGGTTTCGAGCATCCTGCTGGCCATGGGCATGATGATGCTGCCGCCCATGATGGTCTCCATGCCCTTCAAACTGCTGCTGTTCGTCATGGTCGACGGCTGGAACCTGGTCATCGGGTCGCTGGTGAACAGCTTTCTCGGCATTTGAACGAAAAGGACGCGCCATGAGTCCGGATTTTGTCATCGGTTTCGCCCGGCAGAGCATCGAACTGGCTCTGTTCATCGCCCTGCCCATGCTCGGCGTGGGTCTGGCCGTGGGGGTTGTGGTCAGCGTTATCCAGGCCGCAACCCAGATTCAGGAAATGACCCTGACCTTCATCCCCAAGGTTCTGTCTATTTTTATCGCCCTGTTGCTGGCTTTTCCCTGGATCATGGACAAAATGATCACCTTCACGCGCGATCTCTTTATCAACATTCCCAACTACGTTCGGTAAACATTCCGGCAACGGGCCTCCGGCCGACAAATCCGCCCAGGCGGCAGCCGTATTTTTTGCTATTTTTCTCTTGAAATGAAATGGCGTTTGGGCTATCGATGAAAACCCTCTTCCCGCAGAGCATTTTACCTTGCAGCCGTGCAAGCGCAAAATGGCGGGCGTGGACCCGCCTTCAGCGAATGGTGCAAGGCCGCTCCGTGTAAGAGGAATTTCTTGATCCGGCCTGGAGGACAAATGGCAGCGCACAGCGAAAACCAAAACATGGATGCAGATTTCAACTTTGAAAGCGCGCTCGAAAATTACCTGAGCAATGACTTCGGAGACCTTGATGAAGGCACTATCGTCAAGGGTGAAATCGTACGGATCGACGACGACAACGTGCTCGTGGACGTAAACTTCAAGTCGGAGGGACAAATCCCCACTGCGGAATTCCGAGACGCTGACGGCAACATCAGCGCCAAAGTCGGCGATCGTGTAGATGTGTATGTTGCCCGCAAAAACGAACAGGAAGGCACCATTTCCCTGTCCTTCGAAAAAGCCAAGCGCATGCAGTTGTTTGACCAGCTCGAAGATGTGCAGGAAAAAAACGGCGTCATCACCGGCCGCATCATGCGCCGCATCAAGGGCGGCTATACCGTCGACCTCGGAGGCGTGGAAGCCTTTTTGCCCGGATCGCACGTGGATCTGCGCCCCGTGCCGGATATGGACGCCCTGGTCAACCAGGAATACGGTTTTCGCGTGCTCAAGATCAACCGCCGCCGCAGCAACGTCATTGTTTCGCGGCGCGTGCTGCTGGAAGAAGAACGCGATTCCAAGCGCCAGGACCTGTTGCAGGTTCTGGCCGAAGGCCAGATTGTGAAAGGCAAGGCCAAAAACATCACCGAATACGGCGTGTTCGTGGATCTTGGCGGCCTGGACGGCCTGCTGCACATCACGGACATGAGTTGGAAGCGTATCCGCCATCCGCGCGAAATGGTCAGCATGGGCCAGGATCTCGAACTGAAGGTTCTGTCCTTCGACAAGGAAAACCAGAAAGTCTCCCTCGGCCTCAAACAATTAGTGCCGGACCCCTGGCTGGACATCACGGGCCGCTTCCCCGAAGGTTCGCAGCATCAGGGCAAGGTCACCAATCTCGTGGATTACGGCGCCTTTGTCGAGCTTGAGGCGGGCGTGGAAGGCCTGGTGCATATTTCTGAAATGAGTTGGACCCGCAAGCTGCGCCACCCGAGCCAGATGGTCCGCCAGGGCGATGAGGTCGATGTGATCATCCTGGGCGTGGACTCCGACAAAAAGCGCATCAGCCTCGGCATGAAGCAGGTGCGCCCCAATCCGTGGGGACTGGTCGGCGAACGATATCCCGAAGGCACCATTCTTGAAGGCGTGATCAAGAACATCACCGAATTCGGCATGTTCATCGGCATTGAAGACGGCATCGACGGACTCATCCATGTGTCCGACATCAGTTGGACCAAAAAAATCCGCCATCCCAGCGAATTGTATAAAGTCGGCGAAACGGTGCAGGCCAAGGTGCTGACCGTGGATCAGGAAAACGAAAAATTCACCCTGGGCGTCAAGCAGTTGTCCGACGATCCCTGGTCCAATGTGCCTTCCACCTATCCGGTGGGCGGCATTGTCAAGGGCACAATCACCAATATTACGGATTTCGGCCTGTTCGTGGAAGTGGAAGAAGGCATTGAAGGCCTGATCCATGTTTCCGAACTGTCGGCCAAGAAGATCAAATCTCCGGCCGAACTGTACAAGGAAAACGAAGAAATCCAGGCCAAGATCATCCATGTCAGCGCGGACGACCGCCGCCTCGGGCTGTCCATCAAACAGCTCAAAGAAGAAGAAGAGCGGAAAAAACCGCGCGAATACAGCCGTTCCGGCCCCGAAGCCGGCCAATCGCTGGGGGATCTGCTCAAACAGAAGATGGAAGAAGAAAGCGGCGACTGAACAAGGCGTTGCAACCTTACACGTCCGGCGGCGGTTTCTTGTGAAACCGCCGCTTGTTTTCACAAAAGGCATTGCGCGGCGCTTCCGGCTGCCGGCCGCAACGGGGAAAATTCCCTTGCCATTTGTGCAAATTTTCCTTAGGCTGATTTCCAAATTACCCTCTTCGGTGTAGAACATTGTACGCTTTTATTCCTTTCGGGATCGGAGTTCAGACTTCATGGAAAACGAATTCAAAAAAATATTTCTGGTTGATGATGATATTGTAAACCTCACTGTGGCTAAAAATGCTCTTATTGATAAGTATGATGTATTCACCATTCCGACATGCGAAAAATTATTCCATATTCTTGAAAAAATAACGCCCGATTTGATACTGTTGGATGTTATGATGCCTGACATGAGCGGTTATGATGTGATCAAAGCACTCAAACGCTCAGAAAGCACCTCGGCTATTCCTGTCATCTTCTTGACCGGGTTGATCGACCCGGAAAACGAAATACGAGGGCTGAATCTTGGAGCAGTAGATTACCTGACAAAGCCCTTTTCGGGGCAATTGCTTCTCAAACGCATAGAAATGCATCTACGTATCGAAGCACAAAAGAAAGAATCGGAAAACTACAGCAATAGCTTAGAGCAAATAGTTATTGACAAGACCGAAACAATTTTTGTATTGCAGAACGCAATTTTAAAAACAGTAGTTGAGCTTGTTGAGTGCCGCGACAATGTAACAGGCGGACACATCGAAAGGACACAGAAATATTTGCAACTGCTTATAGATATCATGCGGCAGCATAACATTTACACCAACGAACTCGAAACATGGGATATCAACCTGTTTATTATGTCTTCACAGCTCCATGATGTTGGGAAAATTGCGATACGAGACGACATATTGATGAAGCCAGCCATCTTGACGCGTGAAGAATTTGAGGAGATGAAAAAGCATACTCTCGCTGGGGTGGAAATTATTGAAAAAATAGAAAAAAATACAGGCAAAAATGATTTTTTGCAGTATTCCAAGATATTCGCCGGCAGCCACCATGAAAAATGGAACGGAACCGGCTATCCATTCGGCCTTAAAGGCACGGAAATTCCGTTGCAGGGCCGATTGATGGCCATAGTCGACGTGTATGACGCGCTGACGCATGATCGTCCGTACAAAAAGGCATTTACCCACGCTGAAGCGATGCGCATCATCGGCGATGGCGTGGAGGCGCATTTCGATCCCCGGCTGACTGAAGTTTTCTTCAGGCATGAAAAGGAATTCAGAAACATCGCGCTGGCCGGCAATCATTTCAGTGCCGCATAGACCTGGGAAAAATCCACCGGCATCCTCCGGCAATCCATTGGAAAAGCAGTAACCGGATGGGGTGAACGCGTGAACGCGAAAACTGCATGGATGATCGCGCTGATTGTTCTTTGTTGCGTTGCGGGCAACGGCATCACAGGCTGCCTTGCGGCAGCGCGCACGCCTGCCGCCTCTATCCATGCCATCGCATCCTACCGTGACATCCCGAGCGTGACAGGTGAAGAAATAGCCGCCATAGAGGCGCTCAAAAGCGCAAGGCGGAGTTTTTCTTTCGCCAGTCCGGCCACAACTGAAGCATTCATTTCGCCGGACGGCGCCCACGCGGGTTTTGCCCCCCTGTTCTGCGCGCTGCTTTCTGATCTTTTCGGCATCCCGTTTGTGCAGCAAATCATTCCCCAGGAATCTTTGCAAGACCAGATACACGGCAAACTTGTCGATTTCACGAACGGGCTGACCCCAACGCCCGACCGCAGGCAGACGTATTTCATGTCGCATCCCATCGCGGCCCGTTCGCTTGGGGTTTTCACCTATGGCAATGCTGTTGCGATTGAAACGGAAGACGATCTGAATGGTCTCAGGATAGGCTTTCTGGCAGACGCCGCCACCGACAAATCCATGCTGCATGCCTACCCCGCACTGACCTTTGCTGCGACATATATGCGCGACATTCCGGGTGCGATTGCCATGCTGGAATCCGGCGCTGTTGATGCGGTGGTCGCCGATGCGACGCACGCCCTGCATTTTTCGGTCAATCCCTTGATTCGCTGCAAAGAAATGCTCCCGCAGGCATATATCCCTGTTGTGCTGGCCACGGCAAACCAGGAGTTTGCGCCACTTATTTCGGTTGTGGACAAATACATCACCGCGGGAGGAATCAATAAACTTCATGAATTGTATACGCAGGGCCATCAGGAATACGCGCAGTATGCATTTAAAAAATCTTTAACCACTGAAGAAAAAGCATATCTGGACGCTTTGGCCGCAAACAACGGCAAAATATGCATCGCTTTGGAGACCAGCAATTATCCAATCAGTTTTTACAACAAACATAGTAAAGAGTTCCAAGGCATTGCGAACGATATCCTGAAAAGGGTCAGCGTTCTGGCAGGTATTGAGTTTGTCGTTACAACCGGCATCGACACGCCATGGGTCGAAATACTCGAAAAGCTCAAAGCAGATGAAGTTTCTCTTATTTCAGAATTATTGTCCTCCAAAGAACGGAAAGAGCATTATTTATTGACTGACGTACCCTATAGTACTACTCGCCTGGCTCTTTTATCAAAGTATGACTTCCCGAATATAGAAATACACCAACTGGCATGGGCAACAGTTGGCTTTGTAAAAGGAAGTATCTACGAAACAATGTATAATGAGTTCTTCCCTGATAATGATAATACAAAATATTATGACACAAGCAGTGATGCAATGGATGCGCTGGAAAGAGGAGAAATAGATTTACTTATGTCTTCGGAAAATTTCCTTCTCGCTCTGAGAAATTATAGAGAAAAACTTGGATATAAAGCCAACATAATTTTTGATACACGAGTAGAATCATTTTTCGGACTCAATAAAAATGAACAAGTATTGCATTCGATTATTTGTAAAGCTCAGGCGCAAATCAACACTGGAAAAATCACAAAGAAATGGCAAAATCGCGTTTATGACTACTCAAAAAAGCTTACCCACGAGCGTTTGCTGTATCTCTCCGTATCCGCCGCCATTCTTCTGCTGTTGTTCGGCGCTCTGATCCGTTTGTACATAAAAAGCCTCCGGGTCAAAGAATTGCATAAGAATCAGACAATTACCCTTTCAACCATGTACGACTCCCTGCCTGATATCATAGTATGCAAAAACCTGAACGGCGTGTACACGAGCTGGAATAGCGCTTTTGAAAAATTCGTGGGACTCCGGGCATCGGAAATAGCCGGCAAAACAGCCCGTGAAATATATGCCCGCAGTGAAAACTCCGCCTCCAGTGTGACGGCGATCGACAACAAGGTGCTGCATACAAATTCCACAATCAGGGTGGAAGAATATCTTACCTTTCCTGATGGCACCCGCAGATTGTTTGAAACCATAAAAAGCCCCCTGCTCGAAGATGGCAAAAAAATAGGCGTGCTTGGAATCTCAAGAGACATCATGGAATACAAGCTGGCGATGGATGCGGCGCAGGAAGCCTCCAGAGCGAAAAGCGCGTTTTTGGCGCATATCAGCCACGAGATACGCACCCCGATGAACATGATGCTCGGCATGAACGAGCTTATTTTGCAAGAAGCCGCTACAAAAAAAGTTTATGAATACGCCTTGCTGGTCAAACAAGCTGGCACGAACTTGCTGGCAATTATCAATGATGTGCTCGATTTCTCCAAAATCGAGGCCGGCAAGCTGGAAATCCATCTCAATGAATATATTTTTGCTTCGCTCATCAATGATATTATCAATATCATACGCAGCAGAATCAATGTCAAACCTGTACTATTCACTGTTAATATCGCAGGAAATCTTCCAAATAAACTTGTAGGTGATGAAATAAGGATCAAAGAGATATTTTTAAATTTACTCAGTAACGCAGCTAAATATACGCACGATGGATTTATATCTGTAAATGTAAAATCCGATGTAGATATTGACCACAATACTGCCATCATGAATATTGATATTGTAGATAGTGGCATAGGAATAAAAAATGAAAGCATTAACAATATATTTGGTCAATTTGTGAGAATTGATTCTGATAAAACAAAAAGCATCGAAGGTACAGGACTTGGACTGCCGATAACCAAAAACCTCTGCCTGGCAATGGGTGGGAATATTTCTGTAAAAAGCGAATACGGAGCCGGGAGCGTCTTTACGGTTACCATCCCACAACAATTTGACATATATGAAAAATTTGCTTCAGTCGAAAATCCTGAACAAAAATCGGTTTTGCTGTATGAGCCGCGATCGGTCTATGCGGATTCGCTGATCCGGACCTTTGCCGACTTGGGCGTGCGCTGTTCGCATGTGGCCTCCATGCAAAATTTTCACGCTGAACTGGAAAAGGAGCAGTTCTCGTTTATTTTTATCTCCTCCTTCCTGTTTGAGAGCGAAAGCCGGCTTGATGCGCATCAACCGACTGCCAAACTGGTCTTGATAACGGAATTCGGCAAGGCGTATTCCGCGAAAAATGCCCAAACCGTCACCATGCCCGTGCATTCGCTTACCGTGGCCAATATCTTGAACGAGAAAACCGACGACGCCATAAGTTATTACGGAAGCCATCCGCTCACCGGAGCCTTCACAGCCGCCTCCGCAAAAATTCTGATCGTGGACGACTTCGATACAAATCTGATCGTGGCCGAAGGTCTGATGCGGCCGTATAAAATGCACATCGACACCTGCAAATCGGGGATGGAAGCTATCGATCTGGTTTCCCGAAATCAATATGACCTCATCTTTATGGATCACGCGATGCCCGAAATGGACGGCATTGAAGCCACCTGCGCGATACGCTCTCTGGAGGGCGACAGCGCGTATTACAAAAACGTGCCGATTGTAGCTTTAACCGCCAACGTCGTTTCGGGCATGAAGGAAATATTCCTGCAAAACGGTATGAACGATTATCTGGCCAAACCCATTGAGATCGCGAAACTGAACAACATATTGAAAAAATGGATTCCCGCCGAAAAGCAGGAACCCGCAACAGACGTGCCGGATGAAAGCGACGTTGACGAGCCGTCGACCCTTGTGATTGAGGGCATTGACGTGCAAATCGGCCTTTCATTAAACGGCGGCGTGATGGATAATTATTTGCGTGCGCTTGACGTTTTCAGAAAGGACGGATTTGAAAAAATCGAGAGCTTGTCGGACTGCCTGAAAAAAAATGACTTCGCGCGATATGTCACGCTTGTTCACGGATTGAAAAGCGCCTCCATGAGCATCGGCGCAAAAGAACTGTCGGATTTGGCAAAAAATCTGGAAGCCGCGGGCAAACACGATTCGCCCGCTTTTATCCTGAAGCATAACGAATCTTTTTTGGCGAAGCTGGGCAAACTGCTCCACAATATAGACGACGCAATCGCCCACACTGAAAAAGCACAATTGGGCGTGAGTGATCTTGAGTTTCTGAAACAATCATTCGACGAACTCAAGAACGCCCTGAAAAACATGAAGCCTATGCAAACCAATGAAATTTTGAAAAAACTCGCCGCCAAAACATGGGACAAAAAACATAAAGACATCATAGACGAGTTGTCACGCCTCATCTTGGTATTTGAATACGATAAGGCGATCAGCCTGATAGACGACAGTTTGCGTTGAACAGCGGCCGGTTTGGATGCCGCCGGACGGGAAAGGCGGATTGTTTGCGGCAAAAGACCGGCGGCGTCCCCCCAAAAGGGCTTGCGGCCTTCAGCGCGACTTTGCAAGCTGGCGGCGGGTGATCCAGGCCGCCACCGGAGGCACGCTGCTGTCGCGCACCTTGTACCACTGCGCGGTGGACCCTGTCAGATTGCCCCAGGCGTAAAAACGAACCGCCAGTTCGTACAGGGTCGACTTGGTCGTGGTCCGGACCATGGTGGCGCGCACGATCTTGCATGAAACCAGAATGTCGCGCAAATCTTTACGCAGATCCATGCGCATGACCATGGAAACATCGCGGAAAGGCACCTGACCCCGCCGCTCGTTTTTTTCCTCTTCCGGAATCGGCTGCGTGACCAAGCGCAACAGGCCTATTTCCGGCGGGCTGGCAATACGGATCAAGGTGCCGCCGGCCGAAACATTGAGCAGGCTCACCCCCTCTTCCAAAAGCAGCACATACCGGACCGGGCTGACCGGGCCATCGCTGAAATCGATGCCGGGATCGTGAATCCAGAAGCGGCTGATCCCGATTTCAGAAGGCAGCAGCGATGTCCGGAAGGTGTTCCGATTCTGGGCGCTGGGCGGCAGATCGTCTATGGTTTCCATGTATGATCCAAAAAGTTCGTGCCGGCCGCAAAGCTTGTACCATACCCGCGCCAGCCTGAAACACGTTCCAACGCAGATCCGCCCTGATAAAGGTTGACCCGCTGCAAGCTATTTTTCGACCTCTTACCTGTTTTGCGCCACCAGCGCAAGAGCATTGTATCACCCGCAACGCTCCGGCTTGACCGACCCACGTTTTCAGCCTAGGTTTTCAACCTACGTTTTCAGTCCATGTTTCCGGGGAGAGATACGCATGCGAACGATTCTGCGACCCGCAACCGGCCTGTTGTGCCTGAGCCTGCTGCTTTGCGCCTGCAACCAGGAGACAAGCCGGAGCGGCGCGCCGGGTATGACGCCTGAGGTTGGCATCGTGGAACTCACGCCAGCGCGCGTCGTTCTGACCACAGAACTGGCGGGGCGCACAATTTCTTTCCTGCAGGCCGAAGTCAGGCCCCAGGTGCGCGGCATCATCCGCGCCCGGGAATTCGCCGAAGGCGGCGATGTTGAACAGGGGCAGGTGCTGTACCAGATTGAACCTGAAAGCTACCAGGCAGTCAACGACAACGCCAAAGCCGCACTGGTCAAAGCCGAAGCCAATCTGGAAGTGACGCGCCTCAGGGCGCGCCGGGTAGCCGAACTGCGTAAAAACAACGCCGTCAGCCAGCAGGATCATGATGACGCTCAAGCCGCCCACGCCCAGGCCCAGGCGGAAGTGGCGGCCTGCACGGCCGCCCTGGAAGCGGCGACCATCAACCTCAACCGGACCAGCATCACCGCGCCGATCAGCGGCCGCATCAGCAAGTCCTCGGTCACGGTCGGCGCCCTGGTCACGGCGGATCAGCCCATGCCCCTCGGCACCATCCACCAGCTCGATCCCATATATGTGGACGTGACCCAGACCGCGGAGGATCTGGTGCTGCTACACCGCAAAATGTTCGCCGGCGGCGGCACCTTTGCCGAGGCCGCGGAGCGGCATCCCCTGTGGCTCATCCTGAAAGACGGCACGCGGTACGAATTCCCCGGCACATTGCGGTTCACGGATGTGGGCGTCAACGAAGCCACCGGCACGGTAACCCTGCGCGCGGAATTTCCCAATCCCCAAAAGGTGCTGCTGCCCGGCCTGTATGTGCGGGCCGAATTGACCGAAGGCGAGGACGAGCACGCTTTGCTGGTGCCGCAACGCGGCATTCTGCGCGACAACCGCGGCAACCCTCTGGTTTTGGTGGTCAAGGCCGACGGCACGGCTGAACGGCGACCCATCAAGACCGGCAAGGCCTTCGGCGAGAACTGGATTGTGCTCGACGGGCTTGCACCCGGAGAAAACGTGATCGTGGAAGGCATACAGAGAGTCCGCCCAGGCAGCCCGGTACGCGCCGTGCCCTATGTGGCGAAAAGCGTTGCCGCGCCCGCCGCCTCGCCCGAAAAACCCGCTGCAGCCAAGCCCGGGAGCTGATCGTCATGGCCCGTTTCTTCATTGACCACCCGGTCTTCGCCTGGGTGCTCGCCATTGTGATCATGCTGGCCGGCATCATCTCCATCTTTACGCTGCCGGTGGCGCAATATCCCAACATCGCGCCGCCCGCCGTGAGCATCACGGCCATATACCCCGGCGCCTCGGCCAAGACGGTCGAAGACACGGTAACGCAGGTTATCGAACAGCGCATGAAGGGCATCGACAACCTCGACTACATCAATGCCACAAGCGACTCGAACGGGCAGTGCAACATCATCCTGACCTTCGACAGTCGCGCCAATCCCGACATCGCCCAAGTCCAGGTACAGAACAAGCTGCAACTGGCCCTGCCCAATCTGCCCATGGAAGTGCAGGCTCAGGGCATCACCGTCGTCAAGACCAGCCGCAATTTTCTCATGGTCGTCGGCATCGTGTCCACAGACGGCAGCCTGAGCCAGACCGATCTGACCGACTACCTGGTGGCCAATATCGTGGACCCTGTCAGCCGCATCACCGGGGTCGGCGAAGTGCAGGTCTTCGGCGCCCAGTACGCCATGCGCATCTGGCTTGATCCGGACAAGCTGCACTCCTACAAACTCACTCCCTCTGACGTGATAGCGGCCGTCAGAACCCAAAACGCCCAGATTCCGGCCGGCCAGTTCGGCGCCAAGCCGGCGCTGCCGCACCAGCAAATCAACGTCGCCATCAATGCCCAATCCCGCCTGCAGCGGCCGGAACAGTTCGAAGAGATCCTCTTGCGGGTGGAGCAGGACGGTTCCAGCGTGTTGCTGCGCGATGTGGCCAGGGTGGAACTCGGCAGCGAAAGTTACATGGCCGCCGCCAGATACAACACCATGCCGGCGGCGGGCATGGCCATCCGCCTGGCCACCGGCGCCAACGCCCTCAGCACCGCCATGGCCATTGAAGCCCGGCTCAAAGAGTTGGAGCCTTTTTTCCCGACCAACACGCGACTGGTCAACGCTTTTGACACCACGCCCACAGTCAGGGCGTCTCTGGTCGAAGTGGTCAAGACTCTGCTCGAAGCCATCGCCCTGGTGTTTCTGGTCATCTATTTGTTTTTGCAAAATTTCCGGGCCACTCTCATCCCAACCATCGCGGTGCCGGTGGTCTTGCTCGGCACCTTCGCCGTGCTTTCCGCCTGCGGCTTTTCCATCAATACCCTGACCATGTTCGCCATGATCCTGGCCATCGGCCTGCTGGTGGACGACGCCATTGTGGTGGTGGAAAACGTCGAGCGCGTCATGACAGAAGAACATCTGCCGCCGGTGGAAGCCACCCGCAAATCCATGGATCAAATCACGGGCGCGCTGGTCGGCATCGCCATGGTGCTTTCGGCCGTGTTCGTGCCCATGGCCTTTTTCGGCGGCTCCACCGGAGTCATCTACCGGCAGTTTTCCATTACCATCGTTTCGGCCATGGCCCTTTCCGTCCTGGTCGCCCTGATCCTGACCCCGGCCTTGTGCGCGACCATACTCAAGACCGCGGCCAAAGATTCGAGCGGTCTGCCCCATCAGCGCGCCCAAACCGGCTTTTTCGGCTGGTTCAACCGCGCCTTCGACCGCAACGCCGCGCGCTACCAGAACGCTGTGAGCCGGATCGTCCGGCGCGGCGGCAGGATCATGATCCTGTACACCCTGATCGCCGGCATCATGGCCTTTCTGTTCCTGCGCATGCCTTCGGCGTACCTGCCGGACGAGGATCAGGGCATCATGTTCGTCATGGTCCAACTGCCAACCGGCGCCACCGAAAACCAGACGCTGGACGTGGTCAGGCAGATCGAGCACTACCTGCTGAACAACGAAAAAGACAGCGTGCTGTCCATAATGGCAGTCACAGGCTTCAGTTTCAGCGGCATGGGCCAGAACACGGCCATGTCCTTCGTGCGTTTGAAGGACTGGAGCGAAAGGCCAAGACCGGATCAGCACGTCTCGGCCCTGGCCCGACGCTGCATGATGGAATTTTCCAAATATCGGGGCGGACTGGCTTTTGCCTTCGTCCCGCCGGCTGTAATGGAACTCGGCACCTCCACCGGTTTCGTATTCGAATTGCAGGACAGAGTCGGCCTGGGCCACGAAAGACTGACCGAAGCCCGCAATCAACTCTTGGGCATGGCTGCGCAAAATCCGCTCCTGCGCAATGTGCGGCCCAACGGCCTGGACGATACCCCACAGTTCCAGATCAACATCGATCAGAAACGCGCCGCGGCCTTCGGCCTGTCGCTCGCCGAAGTCAATGCGAACCTCAGCGCGGCCTTCGGCAGCGCCTATGTCAACGACTTCATCGACAAGGGCCGGGTCAAGAAGGTCTATGTGCAGGCCGATGCGCCCTATCGCATGATGCCCGAAGATTTGTACCGCTGGCACTTCCGCAACCAGCGCGATGAAATGGTGCCGTTTTCCGCTATCGGCGAAGCGCACTGGACCTTCGGCCCATCCCGGCTCGAACGCTACAACGGCCTGCCGTCCATGGAAATCCTCGGCGAAGCCGCACCCGGCCAGAGTTCGGGCACAGCCATGCAAGCCATGGCGGACATGGCCGCCAAGCTGCCGGAGGGCATCGGTTACGAATGGACAGGGCTGTCATTTCAGGAACGCCTGAGCGGCAACCAGATGCCGCTCTTGTTCAGCATCTCCATCCTGGTGGTGTTCTTGTGCCTGGCCGCCCTGTACGAGAGCTGGTCCGTGCCCTTCGCGGTCATCATGGTGGTGCCGCTGGGCGTGCTGGGCGCGGTGCTGGCCGCCAGCGCGCGCGGCCTGTCCAACGACGTGTATTTCCAGGTAGGCATTCTCGCCACCATCGGCCTGGCGGCCAAGAATGCCATCCTGATCGTGGAATTCGCCAAATCTCTGTACGAAAAAGGCCAGGAATTGACTGATGCCGTGGTGCATGCCGCCCGGATGCGTTTGCGGCCCATCCTCATGACTTCCCTGGCCTTCGGCTGCGGCGTTATTCCGCTGGTCGCCAGCAGCGGCGCCGGCTCCGGAGGACAGCACGCCGTGGGTACGGGCGTGCTCGGCGGCACTGCCGCGAACATCGCGCTGGGCATCTTTTTCGTGCCTGTCTTTTTTGTCATCATCAACCGTATGGTCGGGCGAAAAAAAGCTCCCCGGCAGGACTGATGCAAATTTCCGGATCACGGACAGGAGCGCGCATGTCGCTGCAACTACGCGCCGGATCCGATTCTGTAACTGCTGGCGCGGCTTGACGCCACGTTGCAATCGAACGAGACGCTCCTTGGCGAACCTGGGGAAAACCGCGATGCACAACGTATTGTTCGACCATGCCCGCACCGCCCGGATCGGCCTGCCCGAAGCCGTATTCTGCCAAGGCAAGCCGGAATCGGTGGTGCGGGATCTGCTGCGTGAATTCCGGCGCGGCAGCGGCCGCGCCGTGCTCTTCACCCGCCTCGATCCGGAAGTGTTTGCCCGCTGCGATCCGGAAATCCGGCAAGGAGTGGATTACGACCCCCTGTCCCGCACCGCCTTCGGCGAAACCTTTCCTCCGGCGCCCGCAGGCTCGGTGGCCGTGGTTTCGGCCGGAACCGCCGACGGCCCCGTGGTCTGGGAAGCGGCCCGCACCCTGCACTATCTCGGCATCCGCCATACGGTCTTTGAAGACAGCGGCGTGGCCGGTCTGTGGCGGATTTCGGAACGCCTGGAAGCCATCACCGGGCACGATGCGATCATCATCGTCGCCGGCCTGGACGCCGCCCTGGCCTCGGTTATGGGCGGCCTCAGTCCCCGGCCCCTGTTCGCGGTTCCCACTTCGGTCGGTTACGGCATGGCCGACAACGGCCGTTCCGCCCTGTCCAGCATGCTGGTGAGTTGCGCGCCGGGCATCGGCGTGCTGAACATCGACAACGGTTATGGCGCGGCCTGCGCCGCGGCCCGCATCATCAATCTTCTGAACAGGAATCCTTCTGACCCAAACAGTGCAAGGAACACCCCATGACTTCACACGCGCATGTCCATAGCCATCAGGTTCACCATTCCGGACAGGTTTTGACCGTCCGGGCCGCATCCGGCTTGTCCGGCGACATGATGCTGGCCGGTCTTGCCCGCATGAACAATCTGCAGCCGGACGAATTGGAGGCCGAAGTGGCCCTGATCGGCCTGCCTGCCCTGGCCGGCTGCCTGCGCCTCGAACAGCGCAAGGTACACGGCGTCCTCGGCTGGGGCTGTATCGTAGACTTGCCGCACGAGCACGCACACCGTACCTTTGCCGACATCCGGACCATCATCGAAGCTTCGTCTCTCAAGCCGCGCGCCCGCGAACTGGCCGTCGCCGCTTTCGCTCTGCTGGCCGGAGCCGAAAGCGCGGTGCATGATCAGGCTCCGGACACCGTCCACTTCCACGAAGTCGGCGCCCTGGACAGCATTCTCGACATCTGCCTCGTCTCTTCGCTGTTCGTGCGCCTGAATCCGGATCACCTTGTATGCAGCCCTCTGCCGCTTGGCGACGGAGGCGTGCACTGCGCCCACGGCTGGCTGCCCGCGCCGGCTCCGGCCGTGTTGCAATTACTGGAAAATGTGCCGGTCTGCGGCTTCGCCGGCCAAGGCGAAACCATAACCCCCACGGCCATGGCCCTGCTCAAGGCTTTGGACGCCTCCTTCGGCCCTTGGCCAAGCATGCGCATCACCCGCCAGGCTCTGGTCTACGGCGGCAAAATTTTTCCCGATGCACCCAACGGCGCCATCTGGGCCTACGGGCCGGACGATTCTGAAACACATCCCCCAACAGGCGCCGGGGCGGATCATGCCTGACGCAGCCCGCGCTCTGTTTGCGCATCCCCTTTGGGATCGCCTGCGCGCCGTGCTGGATGCTGCAAGCGGGCGCGGCCCCCTGGCTGTCGCCTTTTCCGGCGGTCTGGACAGCCGCTTTCTGGCCCACGCCGCCCAGGGCTGCGGTCAGGCTCCCCTGCTCGTGCACATGACCGGGCCGCACATCACACCCGCTGAGAGCGCTTGGGCCAGGCACTGGGCGCACAGCCGGAAGCTGAAGCTGCTGGTGCTGGAAGGCAACCCCCTGGACCTTCCGGAAGTGGCCGCCGGCGACAAGGATCGCTGCTATCATTGCAAGCGTCTTGTGTTCAGCGCCATACGGCAACATCTGGCGCCCGGCGCCGTTCTGTGTGACGGAACCAACCACTCGGACCTGGAAACATACCGGCCGGGCCTGCGGGCCGTGCGCGAGCTGGACATCCGCTCGCCTCTGGCCGAAGCCGGACTGACCAAGGCTCTCATCCACGAATTGGCCGGGCTGACCGGCCTCGATCGGCCCAATCAGCGGCCCCGGCCCTGTCTGTTGACCCGCTTTGCCTATGGCCTGCGCCCGAGCCGCGATCTGCTGCGCCGACTGGCCGAGGCCGAAGTCGCCGTGGCTGACCTGCTCCGCCCGGAAACACATCCTGCATCCGTTCCTGCAACAGACGCCGCAGCAGGCTTCACGCATGAAGATGCCCTCCCCGATTTCCGCCTGCGCCTGCCCCGCCCCCATACCTTGGAACTGCACTGCGCAGGCCTCATACCCCCCCTGTTGCACGAGCGCATCCGGGACGCTGTCGCGGCTCTTGGCCTGCCCCGGCCGGACATTGTCCACCTGCCTGCGCTCAGTGGTTACTTTGACGCACATGACCAAGCCGAAACCGCGCGAGGCCTTGCATGACGACGCCCCGGATCATGCCCCAATTCACGCCCCTGCCTGTGCTCGACTGCATCCCCTGCGGCCCGAATCCGGCTGATCCGGGCCATCTCGAAAACGGCCTCTGCTTCGCCCTGCACCTTGAGCGGCCTCTTGATCCCGTTGCTGGAGAACCGCTCTGGCACGGTTGGAAACCCGGCCAGTTCGCCATGCTCCGGCCTGCCGGCTGGTCGCCGGATCTGATCTGGGCGCGCCCCTTTTCCATCTGCCAGGCCACGGATCGGGCGCTGATCTTTTTCTTCCAGATTGCCGGGCGCGGCACCCGGCGGATGGCCGGCCTGCGCCGAGGCGACACTGTCAACGTCTGGGGACCGCTCGGCAACAGCTTTGCCGTCGAGCCAGGCGCACCCACTCTCCTCCTGGCCGGCGGCATCGGCCTCGCCCCCTTTCTCGGCTACGCCGACCTCCACCCTCAGCCCCATACCTTGCGCCTCATGTTCGCGCACCGGTCTCCTTCCAGCCATTATCCTCTGGATCGCCTCAATCCGGCTGTCCGCCTGGAGGATCATCCGGAAAACTCGTCAGCGGACCGGGACGCTTTTCTGGCCGGCGCGGCTGCCGCCATTCGGGACACGGCGGCTGCATCCGGCCTGATTCTGGCTTGCGGGCCTACGCCCTTTTTGCGCCATGTGCGCGAACATGCCCTGGCCGTCAGAGCCAGCGCCCAGATCTCCCTGGAAAATCGCATGGGCTGCGGTTCAGGCGCTTGTCTTGGCTGCGTGGCCACGCCCACGCCCGCCCATCCCGCGGCCGGCGAATGCCTGTTGCCCCTGCGCACCTGCGTAGACGGGCCTGTTTTCTGGGCGGATCAGATTGAAGTGGAATAGAAGCGGCGCCCCATCTCTCACCTGCACACTGTTCACTGCGGGTTTGCGCTTGATGTGTTCGCAACGTCGCCCGACACAGGAGAAAGCATGGATCTGTCCGTCACCATCCCGGCAAGACGCCCGCTGCATTTGAAAAACCCCGTCATGACGGCTTCCGGCACCTTTGGTTACGGCGTGGAGTTCGCCTCCTACGGCGATTTGACGAGCCTCGGCGGCATCGTCGTCAAGGGGGTCTCACTCGAAGCGCGCCGGGGCAACCCCCTGCCCCGCATCGCCGAAACCGCCTGCGGCATGCTCAATTGCGTGGGCCTGCAAAACGACGGCGCAGACGTGTTCTGCAGACGCAAGCTGCCCGCCCTGCCCTGGAAGCAGGTGCCCATCATCGTGAACATGTACGCCACTTCCACCCGCGATTTCGGCGAACTGGCCGCCCGCCTGGCCGGACACGAAGGAGTGGCCGCGCTTGAGGTCAACATATCCTGCCCCAATGTTCAGGAAGGCGGCGCGCTGTTCGGCCAGGACCCTATCCAGGCCGCCGCTGTCACCCGCGCCGTGTGCGCCCAGGCCGGCGACCTGCCTGTACTGGTCAAGCTCTCGCCCAATGTCACGGACATCGCCCTCATCGCCCGCGCCGTGGAAGACGCCGGCGCCCACGCCGTATGCTGCATCAATACCCTCCAGGGCATGGCCGTGGACTTGTCCACGCGCAGGCCGCGCCTGTCCACCGTGATCGGCGGCCTATCCGGGCCGGCCATCAAACCCGTGGCTCTGCGTTGCGTCTGGCAGGTCAGCCGGACGGTCAAGATTCCCGTCATCGGCATCGGCGGCATCGTGGACGCCGAGGATGCCCTGGAATTCATCCTGGCCGGCGCGTGCGCCGTGCAGATCGGCACCGGCAACTTCATCCGGCCCGATGCTTCGTTTGTTTGCGCAGCCGAACTGCCCGACGCCTGCGCCCGCTACGGCATTGCAGACCTTCACGCCTGGCGGGGTTCTCTGGCGTATTGACAGTCTGCCGCCTTGTGGGGAAATATCTGGTCGGGCGCGCCGTATGCCAACTCCAGATGCAATGCGCCTCCACAATGTACCGGAAAATCAGCATCGCAGGACGCAATGTTGCTGCGCCATGCGCAAACACGACAAGGTGAACACGTTGGCGACCAAAAAAACCATGCAGCCGTGGAATGTGGACGACTCCGCGGAACTCTACGGCATCCGCAACTGGGGAGCAGGCTATTTCGGCGTTTCACCCGCAGGGCATGTGCTGCTGTATCCATTCGGTCAAAACAAGGGGCCGTCCGTCAGCATTTATGAAGTGGTGAAAGGCATGCGCGATCGCGGCTACGACATGCCCGTACTGCTGCGGGTCGAAAACATCCTCGACACGCAGATTTCCCACCTGCACGAATCTTTCCGCAACGCCATCAAAAAGCTGGGCTACAAGGGCGAATACCGGGGGGTCTTTCCCATCAAGGTCAATCAGCAACAGCAGGTTGTGGAAACAATCGCCCAATGCGGTGCCCGGTATCACCACGGGCTTGAAGTCGGCTCCAAGGCCGAACTCATCGCCGCCATTTCCCAGATGCAAGACCGCGAGGCCTGCCTCATCTGCAACGGCTACAAGGATCAGGAATTCATCGATCTCGGTCTGCACGCCCTGCAGATCGGCTACAACCTGTTCTTCGTGCTGGAAATGCCCGGCGAACTGGATTTGATCCTTGAGCGTTCCGAAGCGCTCGGCATCCTCCCCAACATCGGCGTGCGCGCCAAGCTCTCGGTCAAATCCAGCGGCCACTGGGCGGATTCTTGCGGCGAACGCTCGACTTTCGGCCTGACTCCGGCCCAGATTGTGGATGTGGTGGACCAACTCAAAGCCCGCGACATGCTCGCCTGTTTCAAGTTGCTGCACTACCACATAGGTTCGCAGGTGCCCAACATCCGCGATATCCGCCTGGCCGTGCAGGAAGCCTCCCGCCTCTATGCCGGACTGGCCCTGGAAGGCGCGCCCATGGGCTATCTCGACCTCGGCGGCGGTCTGGCCGTGGACTATGACGGCTCCCACACCAACTATGTTTCCAGCCGCAACTACACCCTTGACGAGTACTGCACCGACGTGGTGGAAGCGGTCATAACCATCCTGAACGAACAGGATGTTTCCCACCCGCACATCGTCACAGAATCGGGGCGGGCCACCGTGGCGTATTACTCCATCCTGCTGTTCAACATCCTTGACACCAGCATGGTGGAAATTGCGGCGCCGCCCGAATCCCTGCCCGAAGACACGCCCGAGCCTGTGCGCAACCTGTTTGAAGTGCTCGGCAGCATTTCCCTGCGCAATCTGCAGGAATGCCACAACGATGCCGTATACTACCGCGACGAAGTGCGCCAATTATTCATCACCGGCCGGGTCACTCTACGCCAGCGCACCTTGTCGGAACGCCTGTTCTGGGCCGTCATCCAGCGCATAGCCCAGGAAAAAAAGCGGCTCAAGCAGCCTCCGCGCGATCTCGTGGACATAGACATCAGCCTGGCGGACATCTATTACGGCAATTTCAGCGTGTTCCAATCCCTGCCGGACTCTTGGGCCATTGATCAACTCTTTCCCATCATGCCCATCCATCGTCTGGACGAATTTCCTTCACGCCAGGCCATTGTATCCGACATCACCTGCGACTCGGACGGGCGCATCGATCACTTCATCGACTCCCAGGGACGCAAATCCACTCTGGATCTGCATCCGCTCAAGGACGGCGAGGAATACTATCTCGGCATTTTTCTGGTCGGCGCCTACCAGGAAACCTTGGGCGACCTGCACAACCTGCTCGGCGACACCAACGTGGTGTCCATCCGGGTCAATGAGGACGGCGGCTACGAATTCGTGCGCGAAATCCGGGGCGACTCGGTTGCCGACATCCTGGCCTATGTGGAATACGATCCGCGCGGCATCATCGAATCCATCCGGGCATCGGCCGAGCAGGCCGTGCGCGAGAAACGCCTCACCCCCTCCCAGCGTTACAGCGTCATGCTGGCTTTTGAGGACGGCCTGCGCGGATATACCTACTACGAACGGTGACGCTTCCGGCCAAGCCACAAGGAACACCACATGGCAAAAATACTCATCATCGGCGCGGGCGGTGTCGGCAGCGTGGTGGCGCACAAGTGCGCCATGACGCCGAACGTGTTCACGGACATTACGCTGGCCAGCCGCACCAAGGCGCGTTGCGACAACATCGCGGCCGACATCAAAACCCGCATCGGCCGCGATATCAACACCGCGCAGGTGGATGCGGACAATGTGCCCGAACTGGCAACGCTCATCCGCACGATCAAACCGGCCCTGGTGCTGAACGTGGCCTTGCCCTACCAGGATCTGCACATTATGGACGCCTGCCTGGAGGCCGGCGTGCACTATCTGGATACCGCCAACTACGAGCCGCCGGACGAGGCCAAATTTGAATACAAGTGGCAGTGGGCCTATCAGGAACGCTTCCGCCAGGCCGGACTCATGGCCCTGCTCGGCAGCGGCTTCGACCCCGGCGTGACCAATGTATTCGCCGCCTATGTCATGAAGCACGAACTGGACGAAGCGCATGTGCTCGATATCGTGGACTGCAACGCCGGCGACCACGGGCAGCCCTTTGCCACGAACTTCAACCCGGAAATCAACATCCGCGAAGTCACGGCCAGAGGCCGCTACTGGGAACACGGCGAATGGGTGGAAACCGATCCGCTGTCCTTTTCTATGACCATGGACTTTCCGGACGGTATCGGCCCCAAAAAATGCTTTCTCATGTACCATGAAGAACTGGAATCTCTGGTGCGCAACCTGAAAGGCCTGCGCCGCGCCCGTTTCTGGATGACGTTTTCCGACAATTACCTGAACCACCTCAAGGTGCTCGGCAATGTCGGCATGACCCGCATCGACCCGGTGGCATTCCAGGGCCGGGACATCGTGCCGATCCAGTTCCTGCGCGCCCTGTTGCCCGATCCGGCCTCCCTCGGGCCTCTGACCAGGGGCAAAACCTGCATCGGCAACATCATGCGCGGCCTCAAAAACGGCCAAAGCAAGGCCGTCTACATCTACAACGTATGCGACCACGAAGCCTGCTACGCCGAAGTCGGCAGCCAGGCCATTTCCTATACCACCGGCGTGCCCGCCATGATCGGCGCCATGATGATGCTTACCGGCACATGGATGCAGCCCGGAGTGTGGAACATGGAACAACTCGATCCCGATCCCTTCATGGCCGCTCTGAATGCCCACGGCCTGCCCTGGGTGCTGCAACAGATATGATCCCGGTTCCGGTTGCGCGCGGGGCGATGGCATGACGTTAGGATACTGGTTCTGGATCGGCGTGCTGGGAATAGCCGGGGCGCTGTTGCTGCTGTTTCTCACCCGCAAAGGACAGAGGAAAACGCGCACCGTGCACGCCGTCGCCCTGTTCGCTCTGCTGGCTTTCGGCGGATTCAGGTGCGCGCGGGACGAACATGTGCGCAGCGCCCTGCTGGATACGGATACCCCGGTCTATACCATTGCCGTGACCCGGGACGACGGCAGCGGCCTGAAGCACCATGAAGACAAACGGCGCGTGGAAGCCGTGGCAATGCACTACCGCCTGGCCGGCCGGGAATATGTCGGGCTGGGGGAACTGGGCGGAGCGTATACCGTGGAGCGCGACTTTCTCCCCGAAAACTTCAAAAACCGTTGCCTGCTCATCCGGGTGCCGGCCTCACGCCCGGACCTCAGCCGTCTGGTGGCTGTGCTCAACGCCTGCCCCAAAGCCCCGGAAAACGGCTGGAGCCGCATTCCCGACAACGTGCTGGGCATGGTCGACACGCTGTGGTGGAGAGAAACGATCGCGCGTTGACCGGCCTGCGGCACACGCGCCGGATGCGGACCGTTCTCCCGTTTTGAGCGCAAACGAAAAACCCCCGGCAGCCGGAACAACGCATGATCATTGATCTGCACGTGCATGAATACTTGTTTTCAGCCTGCAGCCACATGAGTCTGGAAGACGCTGTGGCCCAAGCCCGCCGCATAGGCCTGGACGGCCTGTGCATCACCGATCACGGCAGCCTGGACATACGCCGCGCCCCCTGTCTGCAAACCCTGGATTTTCCTGTCTTTGTAGGAGTAGAAATGACTACGCGGCAAGGCGACATCGTGGCCTTCGGCCTGGATAGCCTGCCCCGGCGCCAGCCCACGGCTCAGGAATTTGTCAATTTTGTCGCCGGGCAGGGAGGCTTTTGCTTCGCCGCTCACCCGTTCCGGTCTTGGGGCGGCGGCATGCGCCATCATGTGCATACAATCAAAGACATGCACGGCCTGGAAGTATTCAACGGCGCCAACACAGAGAGCGACAACGCCAAAGCCCTGCAGGCCTGCCGCCGCTTGGGGCTTATCCCTGTCGCCGGCAGCGACGCCCACATGGTCGACGACATCGGCAGCTATGCCACCTGGTTGCCGCAACCGGTGCGCACCATGAAGGAATTGGTTGCGGCGCTCAAGGCCGGCCAGGGGAAACCGGTCATCCGGAGAAAAGGCGGCTATCGTGTGCCGGCCGGATGGGATGATTGCAACCCTGTCATAATAGCCTAATCAATCATTAGGCAATCTTTTCTTTATTATAAAGAATATCTATTGTATCGTCATCAGAAAAAACAACAGCAACAAATTTTTCATAGTCTTTATTGTCAATATAGCATTGTGCAGAATTATATCTTGCACCTCTTGAGCTTAATCCTGATTTGACTGCAATGCCATCTAAAATCACACCCACGCCATAACAAACGAGATTTGTGTCAATAAATATAGCGCCATCAATTGATGTGATGTTTTGCAGCAAATTTCTACTTCCAGGCATAGTTAAATCAATGGACTTTATGGCATATCCCCGGCCAAATTTGCATAACCGCTCAACTTCATATTTAGCATCATCGGTAATAATCAATAATGTCCCATGTTTTTGTTGTCTTATTTCATGTAAAATGCTATTCAGATATTCATGATTGCGTTTTGTGATAAAATTTTTAGGGAAATGTGAAATATAATTTTGATTATAATCAAAAATAAAAGTGTACTTACCCTCTTTATATGAAAGTAATTCTTTGCCGCTTTTATAATAAGACCATACCTGATGACCATTAAACAGGAATAATTCACAATCAGAGTTCAAATACTCATAATCGCCTATCCCTAGAACATTTCCGTCTTTTGATATTAAAAAGAATTCATCCGTTGTCATTTCAAGCAATTTTCTTATTTGCTTTACATTCTTAATTTCAAGAGGGTATTTTTCTTCAAAATGCAGCTTTAAATTATATTCCTGTATTTCATTTACCAGCAATATACCTCCTGAAGCAGCTTTTTTCTCATAATGAACTGCGGCCAATGTATTATAAAAATCTATATCTATTTGTTTTTTAAGAGCAATATAAACCAAATTATCCAGCATGTATTCTTCAATTTCAAATTTTTTATCATCCAATACATTTTTATAATAAAAACTTATCTGATTCAGAAGCTCAAATATAATCTTGGACGATTCCAGTTGATTGTATTGTATTATTACACCATAGGCATAAACTTCTTCATGCCCCCGTGGAATCGCACCAAATTCGTCGTATGTTTCAAAGTGTGTCGATCGGCTGTCAACAGTAAATAACGATTGTTCTCTTTTAACATTAAATAGTTCTATGAGCTGCTCTTCCAGCAAGTATTTCTCATTCGCTTTCAAACATTGCCCCGCGCTGCATGAAGTTCCGTGCGAATCATAAAACCTGATCTCGCCGCGCAGCACGCTGTTGATAAAAGCTATGATCCTGACCTCGTTTTTGGCTATGCCCAAATCCGTCAACAGGATTCCCAGGCGTTCGTATAGCCCGCCCATTTTGTGCATGTAGCTGGGCCAATTATCAAACAGTTCAGAGAATTTGTCGTCCATGGCGCACACCGCTTTTTTGCATGCATTGCAAAATCGCCCTTCGCGGGGATTTTGTGAAAACCGCTTTGCCAGAACCACGTTTTCGGCCCGTTCCAGGGCAAACGCCGCACCGCCCTACGGGGCAAACAGCTCAAAATTGATTTCCGCTGACCGATTGTCGGCTATTTTTCGGACTTTTTCAACTGGCGGCGATGCCCGCGCCATAGCATTTTGAGCGGAAAATGTTTGCCGCATGGCGTACAAAATCGCCCGCCGCAAACGCGGTTTGCAGCGAAACTTGCCCGCGAATGGTGATAGCCTTTGCAAGAAAAATGTGCTATACTGAGATATACCGGAATTTCCTTTATATGCCAGGGCATTGAACAATACATCCGGAACCTGCGGGCACGAACATGGAAAAAACAATTTTTGTGGTGGATGACAACGATACGAATCTATCCACAGCGGAAGAAGCCCTGGAAGACCAGTACCGGGTGATGACCTTGCCGTCTGCGGCGGCAATGTTTGAACTTCTGGCGGAAGTCACGCCGGATTTGATCCTGCTGGATATCGAAATGCCGGAAATGGACGGATTTGACGCCTTGCGGCGATTAAAAGCCAACGAGCGGCATGCGGGCATCCCCATCATCTTTCTGACCAGCAGATTCGACGCCTCCACAGAGGTCCGGGGCTTTGAAATGGGTGTGGTGGATTTTATCACCAAACCGTTTTCCGCGCCCGTGCTGAAAAATCGCATCAGAACCCACCTGAACATTGATGACCTGATCCGTGAGCGGACAGCGCAACTGGAACGGCTGCAAGGCGGCCTTGTGTCCGTTTTGGCGGATATTGTCGAAAGCCGCGACAAGGCGACGGGCGGACATATCGAGCGCACCGCGGCATATGTCAAAATCCTGATAGACGCGATGGTGGCGCACGGAGTGTATGCCGAAGAGATCCACGGCCTGAACCTGGGACTGTTCGCATCATCGGCGCGCCTGCACGATGTGGGCAAAATTTCGATTCCGGACTCTGTTTTGAACAAACTCGGTTCTCTGACCATGGAAGAATTTGAAATGATCAAAACCCATACTGTGGCAGGTGAACAGATTATCGAAAAAATCCTCGACCGGACAGGCGACATGGCATTTTTGCAAAATGCCAAGTTGTTCGCGAGTTGTCACCACGAACGCTGGGACGGCTCAGGCTATCCACGCGGCTTGAAGGAAATGGAAATTCCGATTCAGGGGCGCATTTTGGCAGTTGCCGATTTGTACGATGCGCTCCTTTCCGATCGCCCCTATCAAAAGGCTTTTACGGAAGACGAAGTGGTCGGCATCATCATGGACAACGCGGGCAAGCTGTTTGACCCCTTGATTGTTGATGTGTTTTTCACGGTGAAAGAACAATTCGGCGAAGTCCGGCGAAGCTACGCCCACGAAGAGTTTGTGCCGGTGCAAAGCTGATAGTTTATCGGTTCTTACTATTGCGGCCAAGCGCATTGGCCGGAATCATTCCGTCAAGATGCCCATGCGAAAAATCAACCAGATACTGTGCGCGACACTCGTGGCCTTGCTCCTGCCCGGCGCGTTTTCGACTTGCGCAACAGCCGCCGCGGAACAGCCGCGCACAGCGTCGGCGCATGCTTCGTTTCGGGATATCCCCGGCGTGACGGACGATGAAATCCGCGCTGTGGAAGCCCTGCAAAGACAAGGCGATCCCTTCGTTTACGGAATGATGCCAAGCGCCGAGGCATTCTCGCAGGAAAATGGAGAAGTCGGAGGCTATGCCGCCCTGGTCTGCGACTGGCTGAGCGAGCTGTTCGCTATCCCCTTCAAGCCGGCGCTGTATGCATGGAGCGATCTGCTCGCCGGGCTTGAAAACCGCACAATCGCTTTCACGGGTGAATTGACGCCTGCCGACGATCGCCGCAGAACCCACTGGATGACCGATGCCATCACCGAGCGCCTGGTAAAATACATACGCATCGCGGGCAGCGCGCCCTTCGCCGATATTGCGGCGCGACGCCCTTTGCGCTTTGCATTTCTGAGCGACGCCGTCACCGCCGGCGCCGTCGCCTCGCGCGCGCAGTACCAGTTTGAAACGATCTTTACCGATGACTTCGAAACAGCCTATGCCATGCTCAAAAGCGGACAAGCCGACGCCTTTTTTGCCGAGGGCAACATGGGGGCGACCGTTTTCGACGCATACAGCGACGTGGTTGCCGAAGACTTTTTTCCTCTGCTGTACAGCTTTGTTTCCCTGTCAACGCAAAACCCCTCGCTTGCACCCATCATCTCGATTGTGCAGAAAGCTCTGTCGCACGGCGCCGCCCGCCATCTGACCGAGTTATACAAACTCGGCCAGCAGGATTATTTGCGGCATAAGCTGCGCATACAACTCAGCGAAGAAGAAAAAGCATACATACGCAACCGCCCTGTGATACGATTTGCGGCCGAACACTACAATTACCCGATCAGTTTTTACAACACACACGAAAAAAAATGGCAAGGGATCGCCTTTGACATAATCAAAGAAATAGAGAAACTCACCGGCTTATCCTTTGAACGCGTCAACAACCAGCATGCGGATTGGCCTGCTTTGCTGGCAATGCTCGAAAACGGTGAAGCGTCCATGCTCACCGAATTGCTCCGCTCGGAAGACCGGGCAAGCCGATTCTTATGGCCGAACACCGTCGTTCTGCTGGATTATTACGCGCTGCTGTCCAGGTCGGATTTTCGCAATATCAGCCTGGCCGAAGTCCAAAAAGTGAAGGTGGGTCTGGCCAAGGCGACCGTGTATGCTGAATTGTTCCGCAGTTGGTTTCCACGCCATGAACATATTGTGGAATATGAAAGTTCGGACGCGGCCTTCACCGCCTTGGACCGCGGCGAAGTCGACGTGGTGATGTCAAGCCAGCACCGGCTTCTTGCGCTGACGAGCTACCATGAACTTTCGGGGTACAAGGCCAATATCGTGTTTGAGTTCGCCTCTCCATCCACCTTTGGGTTCAACAAGAACGAAGCCGCGCTCTGTTCCATAGTCGATAAGGCGCTCCATATGATCGACGTGAAGGGCATCACGGCGCACTGGGTGCACAATACCTATGATTATGAAGGCAGGATGGCGCGGGCGCAGCGTCCGTGGCTGCTCGGCGTATCCGCTCTGCTCGCGAGTGTGCTCATTCTCCTGTTTGTCTTGTTCCAAAGAACACGCCATGAGGGGAGGAGCCTTGAAAATCTGGTGCAAAAACGCACCTCCGAGTTGGACAACCAACACAGGCTGATCAGCGTGGTCAATGACGCTGCGGTGCTGCTGCTGGAGTCGGACGCGGAAAATTATTGGGAAGCCTTGACGCGCAGCATGGAGATGATTTGCCGCTGCATACAGGTTGACCGCGTGTACTTATGGCAAAACACCTCAAGACGCGGCGGGAAGCTCTATTACAGGCAAGCGTGCAAATGGATGCATGAAGATTGGAAAATGGATGACGCCTTATTTGAATTTGCCTACGCAGACACCATACCGCATTGGGAAGGAGTGCTCTCCCAAGGGAAAACCCTGAACGGACCGTTCGAAACCATCCCGGATCACGAAGAAGCGTTCTTCACGGCGTATCAGCTTCAATCTCTCCTGGTTGTCCCCTTATTCCTGAAAGGCGAATTCTGGGGCTTTGCCAGCTTTGACGATTGCCGCACGCGGCGCATTTTCCCCGAGGCCGAGGAGTATGCTCTGCGCTCGTGGGGCTTGCTTGCCGTCAGCGCCATCCAGCGCGGTGAAATCGCGCAGGGCATGCGCCAAACCCTCACCAAGCTGGAAGCCGTCATCAACAATTACAAGGGAGTGATCTGGAGCGTCGACGACAAGGGCGTGATAACGACCTTTAACGGGCAGTATCTGAAAACAATCGGCGTCGTTCCGTCGTTTTTGGAGGGGAAAAAACTGGAAGTCGCCCGGCTTAAAAACAGGCATCTGGATATCATCGAAAACGTGGAAAAAACGTTCCGCGAAGGCCCGCAAGACTGGATAGGCGAAATCGACGGCGGCGTGTTCCACTCATATACAGTGCCGATGCGCGACGGCAAGGGCAAAATTGCCGGCGTTGTCGGCAGTACGGACGATGTCACCGCCGGGGTCAAGCTCCAGCGGGATTTGGAAGCCGCGGTTGAGGCCGCAAAAGTCGCCAACCGCGCCAAATCAGCTTTTTTGGCCAACATGAGCCATGAAATACGAACGCCGATGAACGCGATTTTGGGGATCACCGAAATCCAACTGCGGGATAAAACGCTTGCAACGGGCATTCGGGAAGCGTTCGGCAGAATTTACAATTCCAGCGACCTTTTGCTCGGCATTATCAACGATATACTCGATCTGTCCAAGATAGAGGCGGGCAAACTGGAACTGATGCCCGCCGCCTACGATGTCGCGAGCCTGATCAATGATGCCGTGCAGTTGAACATGATGCGCATCGGCAGCAAGTCGATTGAGTTCGCACTGCAGGTGGATGAAAACACGCCGGCAGCGGTCTTGGGTGATGCGCTGCGCGTCAAACAGATTTTGAACAACTTGCTCTCCAACGCCTTCAAATACACGGTGAAGGGCATGGTCGGGCTGTCGGTTGCTGTGGAAACGACGCATGAAGAAAAATCCGGAGTGACGCTTGTTTTTCACATCAGCGATTCGGGCCAGGGTATGACTGAAGAACAGATATCCAAACTGTTCGACGAATATTCCCGCTTCAATCAGGAAGCCAACCGCATGATCGAAGGCACGGGACTGGGCATGAGCATCACGCAGAATTTGGTGCGCATGATGCACGGCGAAATTTCGGTACAAAGCACGCCGGGCAAGGGATCGACCTTTACCGTGCGCTTGCCGCAAGGATATGCCGGCCCTGAAGTGTTGGGCCGGGAATCGGCGGAAAACCTGCGGCAGTTCCGCATAAACAATGCGGCGCAAATGAAGGGAACGCAGATCGTGCGTGAACCGATGCCGTACGGCAGCGTTTTGATCGTTGACGATGTGGAAACGAATATTTATGTGGCCAGAGGGCTTCTGGCCCCGTATGGTTTGACGCTTGACTCCGCCGAAAGCGGATTTGCGGCGATTGACAAAATCAAGCACGGCAAAAAGTACGACATCGTGTTCATGGATCATATGATGCCCGGCATGGACGGCATTGAAGCGACAAAAGCCCTGCGCGGCCTCGGATACGCGCGCCCTGTCGTTGCCCTGACCGCGAACGCCGCGGTAGGACAGGCGGCTATGTTCCGGGCAAACGGATTCGACGATTTTATTTCCAAGCCGATCGACATCCGCCAGATGAACGCCTTGCTGAACAAATTTGTGCGCGACCGGCAGCCGCCTGAAGTTGTTGAAGCCGCACGCCGGCAACATGATTATGTCGCCGAAACGGCCATGCCGCCGTCCATGAATCCGAAATGGTCAAAATTTTTCATCCGGGACGCCTCCAAATCCATCGCCGTGCTCAGCACGCTGTGCGCAAAGCAGAACGCATACGCCGCCGAAGAAGACATCAGGATGTATGTCATCAACGTCCACGGCATGAAAAGCGCGCTCGCAAATATCGGCGAACCGGGAGTTTCCGCCTTGGCGCTCAAATTGGAACAGGCGGGACGTGAAGGGAACGTCGCCGTCATGGTATCCGAAACCCCGGCGTTTCTGGACGCGCTCAGGGAAGTGATCGAAAAAATCAAGCCACAGGAAGATGGCGCAGACAGCGAAAGCACAGACGAAGACCTCGCGTATTTGCACGAAACATTGCTTGTTCTCAAAGCGGCGTGCATGGCGTACGACAAAAAAGCCGCCAAGGACGCGCTGACCGGGCTGGAACACAAAGCATGGCCGCAACCGACCAAGGAATTGCTGGAAACAATCGCCGAACACCTGTTGCACAGCAAATTCAAAGAAATCACGAACATCGTGGACAAAACTGTAATACCGCAGTGACAGAGCACAATTTAACTAAGGAGATCGTTGATGTTTTCAAGGCGCGCGCGCATCACCGGTTTGATTTGTCTGACGGCCTTTTTGTATGCCGGTCTTGCGGGCTGGGCGTTCGCCGCGCCGCAAGAAATCCGCTTCGGCTATCTTGCGGCGGACCAGTTGCACAGCCCGGCCGTGATGGTGATGAAGGAAAAAAAACTTCTTGAAGCGGCCGGCTTTACCGTTGCATGGAGCGAATTTTTGACCGGCGCGCACGCGATGCAAAGCATGGCCTCGGGTTCCATTGATTTTGCCAGTTGCGGCGCTGTCCCCATCATGACTGCCCACGCACAGGACGTGAAACTGGCCGTCCTTGCCGGCTCCAATACGGAAGGCTCCAGCCTTGTCGTGCATACCTCCATCACGACAATCAAGGAGCTGGACGGCAAAATAGTCGCCACCCCGGGCATCGGCTCCATTCAGGATGCCTTGCTGACCCAGTTGACCAGGACACATGCGATCCGGATCAGGCGCGTGGCGATGAAAGTTTCCGACATGCCTCTTTTCTTGCAAAAAAAAGAAATCGACGGCTTTCTCGCCTGGGCGCCCCATCCGGCCAGAACAGTCGCGCACATGTTCGGGCGCGAACTGCTTACCTCGCATGACATACTGCCCGGCCACCAGTGTTGTGCGCTCGTGACCAGGGAAAACCTCCTGCGGGATAATCCGGAAACCGTAAACACGCTGCTCAGGGTCTATCTTGATGCCTACAGGTGGTTTCTGGACAATCAGGACGAATCCGTACGGCTGCTGGCAAAAAACACCGGCATGACCGAAGACATCATCCGCCAGGCGCTTAAAACCGTCCATTACCCGTATCCGGCCTATTGCAATGTGGCGAGCATGCGCAGCATGGCTCAAGACCTCGTGTCAACCGGCAGAATTACAACCGTCAAAGAAGCGGATCTGGCCTCTTTCATAGAAAGCCTGTACCGCCCGGAACTGCTGGAAAAATTTTCCGGCGCCAAACAACCCGGCCTGTAGGCGACGACATGGAAACCAACAGCGTGTTTGCCATAAAATGGTTCGGCAACATAAAAATACGCAACAAGCTTTTCATCGTGTTTGGGCTGTTGGCGTGCATCATGATTTCCTTTGCCGTGTTTTCCACTGCCCAGGTAATCGGCATAGGCAACAATCTCAACGCATTGATCAATTCCTACCAAGCGCGGCAAATCCATGTGGCGGACGCGATTGCGGATGCTTACAGCATGCGTGTCGCGAATCTTTCCAGAGGATATTTGCTGGAAGACGACAATCTGCAGAATGTGGTTTCCAGATTATTGGAAAATTACGAAAAAAACGCCGAACTGTTTATGGAGCATCTGAACAGTTTCCGCGAAATCACGCTGGCCGATGCACGGGCAAACGAATCGGAAAAGCAGCAGAATTTGGCCATCGCCAACGGAATCATTTATTCGTTCACGAAGTACACGGAAATCATCGAAAAACTCGATGCCGCCCTGGAGAGCAAGAATAAGCAACAGGTGCTCCAGGTTTTTGAGGAAGTCATCCCCACGGCAAATACTCTGCACGACCAATTGCAGAACCTGCGTGATCTGCTCTTTTTCACAACCAAGCACAAAGCTTCGGAAACAACGGAAGCCACAGCCCACACGCTCAACGTGATCTTCGCCATAACGGTCGGCTTCGTTTTCCTTTCCGCTTTTGCGTTGTTGTTTACGGTCAGCAATATCAACCAGCCCATTTCAAAGCTGGAGAAAGCTGTGGCGGCAATAGCGCAGGGCAAGCTGACCTATCCGATCCGCAGCGATCGCAAAGACGAACTGGGATCGCTTGCAAACCACATCGGCAACATGGTCGATGAAATTTCGGAATACAATAAAGTGGCGGCTATCATGGATAATCTGGATTCCATGGTATGCGTCGCCGACTTCGACTACAATTTGCTTTTCATCAACAAGCGCCTGGCGGACACGTTCAGCCTGGACCGGGAAAACTGCATAGGGCAAAAATGCTACGCGGCCACCAGAAACAAAGAACGCCCCTGCGCCTTCTGCCAATTGCCCGAGCTTTTGCCCATGCAGGACTCCTTTCCTTCCAAAGATTACGAATACATGTGGGATGACGTTCTCAACGCGTGGATAGGCGGCACCGATTCGATAATCCGCTGGGTGGACGGCGCTACGGTATTCTTTCGGTCCGTGAGGGACGTATCGCAGAAAAAGCAGCAGGAAGCGTCGCTGCAAGAGGCTCTGCAGGCGGCGAAAACGGCGTCGGTCGCGAAGTCTTCCTTCCTGGCCAACATGAGCCATGAAATCCGCACACCCATGAACGCTATTCTGGGAATTACCGAGATCCAACTGCAGAGTGAAACGCTTGCGCCGAACATTCGGGAAGCATTCGGCAGAATTTATAATTCCGGCGACCTCTTGCTCGGCATTATCAACGATATACTCGATATGTCCAAAATAGAGGCGGGAAAACTGGAATTGACGCCCGCTGAATACGATATCGCGAGCCTGATCAACGATGTCGCGCAGTTGAACATGATGCGGGTCGGCAGCAAGCCGATTGAGTTCAGACTGCAGGTGGATGAAAACACGCCGTCAACGGCCGTAGGCGATGCGCTCCGCGTCAAGCAGATTTTGCACAACGTGCTTTCCAACGCCTTCAAATATACGGAACAGGGCGTGATCACGCTGTCGGTTTTCGCTGAAACGGCGGACAAAGAATCCGAAACAACGCTTGTTTTTTTGGTGAGTGATACAGGCCAGGGCATGACAGAGGAGCAGTTGTCCAGGCTGTTCGACGAATATTCCCGCTTCAATATGAGAACCAACCGCACGATCGAGGGTACGGGACTGGGCATGAGCATCACGCGCAACTTGGTGCGCATGATGCACGGCGAAATTTTGGTGCAAAGCGAACCGGGCAGGGGATCGACATTTACCGTGCGCTTGCCGCAGGGTAATGCCGGCGCCGGGGTGTTGGGCCGTGAACTGGTGGAAAGCCTGCGGCAGTTCCGCATAACCAGCACGACGCAAATGAAAAGAACGCAAATTACACGCGAGCCGATGCCTTATGGCAGCATTTTGGTCGTTGACGATGTAGAGGCAAATATCTATGTGGCCAGAGGACTCCTGGCCCCTTATGGCTTGACGATTGACTCCGCCGAAAGCGGCTTTGCGGCGATTGAAAAAATCGAACAGGGCGCGGCGTACGACATCGTGTTCATGGACCACATGATGCCCGAAATGGACGGCATCGAAGCGACGAAAATCATGCGCGACCTTGGATACACCAATCCCATCATTGCGCTGACCGCAAACGCCGTGACCGGGCAGGCGGAAATATTCCGGGAAAAAGGTTTCGACGATTTTATTGCCAAGCCGATCGATATCCGCCAGATGAACATCTTGCTGAACAAGTTTGTGCGTGACCGGCATCCGCCTGAAGTTGTCGAGGCCGCGCGCCTGCAAAAAAGCGATTCACATGAGTATGCCGGCGACATCATGCCGCCACTGGCCGCAGACCCGAAGTTGGCAAAAATTTTCATTCGGGACGCTTCCAAATCCATCGCCGTGCTCGAAACACTGCCCAAAGAGCACGGCGCATACAGTGACGAAAACGTACAGACGTACGTCATCAGCGTCCACGGGATGAAAAGCGCGCTCGCAAATATCGGCGAATCGGAACTTTCCGCCCTTGCCTACAAATTGGAACAGGCGGGGCGGGAAAAAAACATTGCCGTCATGGTGTCGGAAACCCCGATATTTCTGAAAGCCTTACAGGAAGTGATCAAAAAAATCACGCCAAGGGAAGATGACGAGGTCAAGGAGGCAACAGAAGAAAACTCGGCGTATTTGCGCGAGAAATTGCTTGTGCTCAAAGCGGCGTGCGCGGCATACGACAAAAAGGCCGCCAAAGACACTCTGGCCGAGATAGGGCAAAAAGCCTGGCCGCGCCCGACCAGAGCGCTGCTGGAAACAATCGCCGAGCACCTGCTGCACAGCAAATTCAAGGAAATTGTGAGCACTGTGGATACATCGGATTGCTTGTGACGGCTGGACCCATTTTGCTGTTGCCGAAGACCATGTTTTTCCTTATTGAACAAGGCAAGACATTTTTTTCGCCCGGTCTGTGCGCGCCACAGCGGCGGGCAAAGGGAGGAGCATGAAAAGAGGCATCGTTGTTGCATTGGCCACGGCCATACTGTTGTGCGGCACTGGAATCGCGTCCGCCAAAACAACCCTGACGGCGCTGACGGTCTGGAACAAGGAAAACTTCCAGACGCGTGGCCTGCAGATGATGGCAAGCCGCGTGGCTGAACTGACCAAGGGCGAGTTGGAACTGCGTGTCGAGTTCGGCGGATCCCTCGGCTACAAGGGCGCGGAACTGCTCAAAGTGGTGGCCGACGGCCAGCTCGACATAGGCGAAATGATAGCTTCCAATGTAGCCGGCGATGCGCCGGTCTTGGGTCTGCGCACCCTGCCCATGCTGGTTGCCGACTGGGACGAGGTCGCCCTGTTCGACAAACTGGCCAAACCTTACTACGATGCGGCCTGCGCCAAGCTCAATCAGCGCGTGATCGTCATTTCGCCCTGGCCTTTCGGCGGACTATGGGCCAACCGCAAGGTGGAAACCGTTGACGATATGCGGGGACTCAAGCTCCGCTCTTATGACCGCAACGGCGCGCTCTTCGCGGCGGCCGTGGGCGCGCAGGGACTCAACGTACCCTATGCCGAAGTCTATACCGGCTTGGCCACCGGCCTCATCGACTCGACGATCACCTCGTCCATTTCCGTGCGCGAAGGCAAGTTCTTTGAAGTATGCAAGTTCCACATGCCCATCCGCTTCGCGACAGCCTCCAGCATCACGACGATCAACGAAAATTCCTGGAACAAGCTCACGCCCGACCAGCAGCAGGCCTTGACCACGGCTGCGGCTGAATGCCAGGCCTTTCTCTGGGATGAAGTGAAAAAAGTCGTCGAAGCCAACGACACGTTCTGCTACGAAAACGGCGTGACGCCGGTGCCCGTATCCGAAGCTTACCACGCGCAACTGGTCAAGGCGGGTGAAGCTGTGGCCAAGGACTGGCTGGAGCGGAACAAAAACGCCCCCGACGCCCTGGAACTGTACGACAAATTCATGGCAGCAAAATCCAAAAAATAACTCATGCGTTCCGCGCGCCGCCATGATCCACATTGCGGCGCGCTTTCGTTTTGATCTGGAGCCTGCCGCGTGAAACACTGCATCGCCGCCATCGAACGGGCAAACGGCTTCTTGGGCTGGGTGTCCGGTTTGTGCATCGCCTTGGCCGCGCTCCTGATCATCAGTGAAATCGCCAGCCGCATCGTTCTTGACAGCAGTTTGCAGATTACCGACGAGTACACCGGCTACCTGATGGCCGTCAGCAGCATGCTGGGTCTGGGCTATGTGGAAAAGAACCACGGCCACATCCGCATGGATCTCATCTACCTGCTGCAAGCCAGATTCCCGCGGGCAATCCGCGTCGTCCGCATCTGGGCCTACGCTGTGGCGACGCTGTTTTCCGGATATCTGGCCTGCGTGGGCTGGCGGCTGTTCTACCAATCCTACCTGTACGGGTCCAAATCCATGCAGATTTCCGAGACCCCGCTGGCCATCCCCCAGTTTTTCATTCCTTTGGGCGCGGTCGCACTGCTGTTGCAGTACCTGTGCAACCTGCACAAGTACTGCACCGGACTCTCCCCCAAATAGGACGGCGGACGTATGGAACTGACCGCCCTGATCACCATCGTCCTGCTCCTGGTCGTACTCCTGGGATCGGGCTTGTGGATCGGGCCGTCGCTCTTCATCACCGGCTGGGTCGTTCTCACGCTGTTCACCGATCTGCCCGCCCTGCGCATCCTGGGCAGCGTGGCCTGGAACAACGTCAACAGCAGCAGCCTGATGGCCCTGCCGCTGTTCATCATGATGGGTGAATTCCTGGTGCGCACGCGCATCTCGGAAGACCTGTTCGAAGGCTTGACGCCCTGGGTGGTCAAACTGCCCGGCGGCCTCTTGCACGTCAACGTCATCGCCAGCGCCTTTTTCGCGGCCATCACCGGATCGGTCAACGCCACCACGGCCACGGTGGGCAAGATCACCATTCCGGAATTCCGCAAACGCGGTTACGACGAAGCATTGTCCATCGGCAGCCTGACCAGTTCGGGCACACTGGGCATTTTGATTCCGCCGAGCGTGCCCATGTTGATTTACGGCGTGGCCGCCGGCGTCAGCATCGGCAAGCTGTTCATTGCCGGCCTGTTGCCGGGCCTGTTGCTCGCGCTCTGTTTTTGCTGCTATCTCGGCATCGTGGCGCAACTGCGCCACGATGGAAAGCCCGCAGAAACATACACCTGGGGCGAACGCCTGCGCAGTCTGCCCAAAATTGTTCCCATTGTACTCCTGATCGGTTTTGTGCTCGGCAGCATCTACGCCGGCTGGGCCACGCCGACCGAAGCGGCGGCCATCGGCGTGCTCGGTGCGGCCGCGCTTGGTTTGGCCACGCGCTGCCTGAACCTGAAGGTGCTCACAGAGTGCCTGGTGGGCACGGTCAAAACCAACTGCATGGTCATGCTGATTCTGATCGGCGCCTCATTTTTTTCCGTGGCCCTCGGCTTTCTCGGTCTGCCCAAGTGGATCAGCGCCACGCTCGTATCCTTCGGCGCCAGCAAGTTTGAAGTCATCTTGCTGATCGCCCTTGTCTACTTGATTCTCGGCTGCCTGATCGACGGCTATTCCATGATCGTCATGACCGTGCCCATGTTTCTGCCTCTCGTGCAGGAGTACGGCATGGACCCCTTGTGGTACGGCATCTTCGTCGTGCTGCTCGTGCAAGTGGCAAACATCACACCGCCCATCGGCTTCAACCTGTTCCTGGTCACGGGCATCTCGGGCAAGGGAATCGGTTTCATTTCCAGATCCGTGTTGCCCTTCATCGCCATCATGGTGGCTTTTGTCGCTCTCATCACGGCGTTTCCGCAAATCGTGCTCAGCCTGCCGGGCATGATGGGGCGGTAGCCGCATCGCACAATGTGATTTTGGCTGCCCTACATGAACCCTTTTTTGTTCCCGGCGACGATCCCGAGTTTTTTGATGCGATGCCAGATGCTGCGTTCCGAAATATGCAGCAACTCGGCCGCCTTGACCTGTATTCCCCCGGTTTCTTCCAGCGCCTGCGCAATCAGTTCGCGCTCCAGCGCCTCCAGCCGGAGATCGAGATCAAGGGGAAAGGCCGGCCGCTCCGGCGCGGAGGAACTTGCAATTCCCCGGGCGTCGCGAAAGACTGAGCAGGCAGCAAGCCGCTCCGGCGTGATCCCGCCGCCGGGCGCGATGATGGAGAGACGCTCCACGCAGTTTTCCAACTCCCTGATGTTGCCGGGCCAGGGATAGCCCTGCATGACCTGCATGGCCTCCGCCGTGAACGTGACCCGGCTCCCGCCCATGCGGACGGCGCATTGTTTCGCAAAATGTTCCGCCAGAAGCGCAATGTCCTCTCCCCGTTCGCGCAGAGGCGGCAAGACAATGGGATAGACGTTCAAGCGGTAATACAAATCCCGGCGAAAAGCCCCCCGGTCCATGGCTTCGGCCAAGTCCTGATTTGTTGCGGCGATAATGCGCACATCCACTCGCAACGAGGTGCGCGAGCCTACGGGTTCAATGGTTTTTTCCTGAATGCAGCGCAGTATTTTCGCCTGCAGGGCAAGGGGCATGTCGCCGATTTCGTCCAGAAAAAGCGTGCCGTTGTCAGCTTGGGCAAAACGCCCCGGCCGGGTGGCTGTCGCGCCGGTGAACGCCCCTTTGACGTGTCCGAACAGTTCGCTTTCCAGCAAAAATTCGGGAATGGCGGCGCAGTTGATGGTCACAAACGGGGAAGAGGCGCGGGGGCCGCTGTAGTGAATGGCCTTGGCCACGACTTCCTTGCCCGTGCCCGATTCGCCGATGATCAGCACATTGGCCGAACTGGCGCTGACTTCGCGGATATTTTGCCGTACGGCCCGAATGGCCGGACTCTGGCCGATGAAATTTTCACTGTCGAAGCTCCGGCCGAGTTCTTTGCGCAACCGCCTGTTGTCGGCGCACAGGGCATGAAAACGCAGGGCGCTGGCAACAGTGGCTTCCAGAGCGCCCAGATCAAAAGGCTTCACGATATAGTCAAAAGCCCCTTCCTTGATAATGTCCACCGCGTCCTTCAGCGTGGCGTAGGCTGTCATGATCACGACCGGCAGCCCCGGCGCGAGGTCTTTCACCTTTTCCAGCAACTCGCGGCCACTCAAGCCCGGCAGGCGCAAGTCACTGAGGACCATGTGGATCTCCTGTTCCCGCAGGATCGTAAGAGCCTCTTCAACGGATTCGGCGGTAACGGGAGTGTGCCCCATGTGCTCCAGGGCCACCGCAAGCACTTCCAGCAGCTTCGCTTCGTCATCGACAATAAGAATCGTGGGCATGGCATATCCTACCGGGCTAAACATTCAGGCAGACAGTAAAGACCGTTCCTTCCCCCGGAGCGCTCACGCAGGCGATGCTGCCCCCGTGTTCCTCGACAACAGCCCGCGCCTTGGCCAGCCCCAGACCCAGACCATTCTTCTTGGTGGAAATGAACGGCAGATGGACAGTAGGCAACAACGCTTCCGGAATGCCCACACCCGTGTCCCTGACGTCAAAGCAGACGCGCGGCAGCTTATCCGGCGCGTACACGCGTATGGCCAGGCTGCCGCCTTGCGGCATGGCGTCCAGACTGTTGAGCACCAAGTTGAGCAAGACCTGGCGGATTTTGTCGGCTTCGCCCAGAACGCGGGCGCCCCCGGTTTCATCCGCAAACGAACAGATGATGCCGCGCGCGGCGCACTCGGCCGCGCTGAGTTCGAGCACTTCGTTCGCCAGGGCATCCAGCCGGAAATAGCCCAGCTTGAGCGGAGCGGGTTTGGCAAAAGACAAAAATTCGGAAATAAGGTTGTCGATGCGGCCGACTTCTTCAATGACAAAGCCCAGCAACCTGGACTCCTGGCCTTTGCCTGGCAGTTTGCCGTGTACCAGTTCGGCCGAGGTCTTGATCACCAGCAAGGGATTGCGGATCTCGTGAGCAAAGCCGAGCGCGATTTCGCCCAGCATGCGGGAACGCTCGTGCCTGGCCGATTGCGCGCTCTCGCGCTGCATGATCTCCAACTGCCCGGCCATCAGATTGAAGCCGGTGGAGAGTTCCGCCACTTCGTCGTTTCCCTGCACCGCGACCCGGCTGTTGAAATTGCCGGCGGCGATGTTCCGTACTCCTTCGTTCAGCCGCCGCACAGGTCTGGTCAGCCTCCGGGCCAGCGCATACCCGATACAACCGGACAGCAGGATGCCGCCGAAAAAAAGCGACCAAAACAGCGCATCGTGCCCTTGATGCGGCAACATGCGCGCGGACACGGCGAAAACCGCCAGGATGTCGCCCCGGTCATTGCGCGCCGGAGTAAACAAAACGTATTGGTCAGGGACATCGTCCGTCCAGTCCGCGTCAAAAACGGCATACTCCCCGGCCCCAGCCCGCATGGCCCGGATTGCGGCAAGCGGCAGAACCTGGGAACCGGAAGGCGAGGAGGCGTATTCCTGCCTGAAACCATCGCCGTCCGGCAGAAAAATCCGCAATTCAACAGGCTCCTCGCCGCCGTTCTCCGCAAGCCGGATGCCGAACAAGCTGACCAATTCCAATCCGCGCTCGGCGCCGTCTTCCAGCATGATGTCACGCCGCACTACCACGGCGAGTTCCTGTTCTCCATCCTTCATGGTCGCCCACCGAAACGGGCTGCCGGGATACAGGGGAGTCTCGGCCACGGACCGCATCCGGGGGTCGGACAGCAGCGTGCCCCCCGGCGCGTCACGCGTCACAACGCAGTCCACATTCAGACCGGGCAGAGCCAGCAGTTCTTCGGGGGCAAAAACGACTTCCTTCCGGGCAAAACGCGCATGCAAGAGCGTATGCACGGCGGCAATCTCCTCTTCCGTGTCCTTTATACTGCGAAACAGATAGCGGGAAGTTTCCCGCAGCCAGCGTCCGATGTTGGCGTTGGCCGCATCGCTGACCATCCGCGAAGCCACATGACTGGCCGCAAGCATCGGCGGCACGGCCGCCAAAATAAAAGCCAGCACCAACTTCATTGCCAGCGATTTGCTGAAAGAGAAAAGAAGGCTCATGGCGATCTCACCTTGGTGTGTGATTGCAAAATAGCGGCAAGACTTTTTGTGACCATTTTTGCGTGATCGTGCGCAAACAACATGGTTTCCCGCTCACTCGCGCCGATTTCAAACGTACCATGATCGCGCGCGGCAAGCCACATTTTTTGTAGCTCCAAGCCACCCAATCCGCAGCCTGCCCCGTGCCGCCGGATGCTTCCGTAAGGCACAGCCTCTTAATGCCATGATGGCATAATTTTTGCTTTATGCGCGCAACGCAACACAACAGGCGGAACACATGGCGGCATCTGTCTCTCCTTCCCGGCACGGTTCAGGACCGTGGCGCATCCTCTGTGATTTTGACGGCACCATCACGCCGTTCGATGTGACAGACGCCATTCTGGACAAATTCGCGCACCCCTCCTGGGAAGACGTGGAACGCGCCTGGCTGGCCGGCAGGATCACGGCGCGCGCCTGCATGGAGCGACAGGTCGGGCTGATCGACGTTGCTGTTTCCATTCTTGACGCCTGGCTGGATGATGTGCCCATAACAGACGGCTTTCAGGACTTCACGCGGCTGTGCAGGGCCAAAGGACTGGACTTGATGATCGTCAGCGACGGCCTGGATCACGCCATCAGGCGCGTATTGTTCCGGCACGGCATAAGCGATGTCCCGATCTTCGCCAACCGCCTGCGTTGTGTGGGCGCTACCGGGTATAAGCTGGAATTTCCCTACGGTGTTCAAGGATGTGCCAGCGGCGTATGCAAATGCGGGGTGGCCAAATTTCTGGAACATCCCATCCTGCTGATCGGCGACGGCCGCTCCGACTGTTGCGCAGCCGATACAGCTTCGCTGGTTCTGGCCAAGCAAGGCAAAGAACTGCAACGGCATTGCGAAGCCGAAAACTATCCGTTCCAGACCTTCAATGATTTTTTCGATGTGGCCGCCCTGCTGGAAACCGCCCTGCCGGGGGGCGTCCCGACAAGGGTCGCGCCGGCGGGAATCCGCACCGCCTGACCACATGCCGCAAACACCTGTGGACAATCCGGAGGACCGCGTGAAACATCCCCTGCCCGACGAACAGGCTCTGCGCCGCGACGAGGCCAGATATTGCTCGTACGGGGACACCGTGCATTATCTGGAGCCGGCAAAATTCTTCACCTCCTGTTCCGGTTCTTTTTTGTATGACGCCAGGGAAACGCCGTATCTGGATCTGCAGATGTGGTATTCGGCCGTGAATTTCGGCTATGCCAACGAACGCCTGAACAATGCCCTGAAACGCCAGATCGATACCTTGCCGCAATTGGCCTCGCAATACCTGCACCGGGAAAAGGTGGAACTGGCCGCCATGCTCTGCCAGGCCATCCGCAAAATCTGGGATGAAGACGGGCGCGTGCACTTCAACGTGGGCGGCTCCCAGGCCGTGGAAGACTCTCTGAAGCTGGTGCGCAACGCCTGCCAGGGCAAAAGCCTGATGCTGGCCTTCGAAGGCGGCTACCACGGCCGCACGCTGGGCGCTTCCGCCATCACTTCGTCGTACCGTTACCGCCGGCGCTACGGCCATTTCGGCGACCGGGGCATGTTTGTTCCCTTCCCCTACTGTTTTCGCTGCCCTTACAAAAAAAACCGCAACGACTGTGATCTGTACTGTCTGAGCCAGTTTGAGCGGCTGTTCGAAACCGAATACTACGGCCTGTGGGATGCCAAGGCTCCGGGCGGCGGGAATGCCGAATACGCAGCCTTTTACATCGAATGCATCCAGGGTACGGGCGGTTATGTTGTGCCGCCCAGGGATTACTACCCCAAGCTCAGGCGCATTCTGGACGAGCACAACATTCTGCTGGTGGATGATGAAGTCCAAATGGGCTTTTACCGCACCGGCAAACTCTGGGGACTGGAACATTTCGGCGTCAAACCGGATATTGTGGTCTTCGGCAAGGCCATGACCAACGGACTCAATCCTCTGGCCGGCATCTGGGCGCGAGAGGAACTGATTCGTCCCGAAATCTTCCCCTGCGGTTCCACGCACTCCACCTTCGCCAGCAATCCGCTGGGCACGGCCGTAGCTCTGGAAACCATGCGCATGCTCGCGGCAAGTGACTACGAAACGCGCGTAGCCGAACTCGGCGCGTATTTTCTCAGCGGTCTCAACGATCTCAAATCCCGCTACCCTATCCTCGGTGATGTGGATGGCCTGGGTCTCGCCCTGCGCGCGGAAATTTGCGCCAAAGACGGCTTCACCCCGGACAAGGCCATGATGGACCGGATCGTGGCCGAAGGCATCAAGGGCGATATCGACGTTGACGGCAAGAAATACGGCCTGGTGCTGGATGTGGGCGGCTATTACAAAAATGTGATCACCTTTGCCCCGTCCCTGCACATCTCGCGCGAAGAAATTGATCTGGCCATGCGCCTGTTGGATGAAATCCTGCGCCGGCTTACCCGGTAGCGCACGCCCGAACGCAAAAGGACAAGGAGATCACGCTTGGCGATGGCCCGACCGGAACAATCCGGCTACTTCTTCCCCGGCAGCCGCGTGGGGGTGCTTCTGGTGCATGGACTCACCGGAACGCCCACGGAAATGCTCAGCGTGGCCAGGCGCCTCAACAAGTATGGATTCACCGTGTCCTGCCCGGTGCTGGCCGGGCATTGCGGCACAGAACACGATCTGCTGGCTACCCGTTGGCAGGATTGGGCGCACAGCGCCGAGACCGGACTGCTGCAACTCCAAAAACAGACGGATGTGCTGTTCGTGGGCGGGCTGTCGGCCGGCGCCGTGCTCAGCCTGTACCTGGCGGATCGGCGGCCGGATCTGGTGCGCGGCGTCGCCCTGTATTCCATCACCCTGGCCTGGGACGGCTGGAGCATTCCCAAACTCAGCTTCCTGTTGCCTCTGGTTCTGCGTCTGCCCTATTTCGGCAAACGCTATCACTTTGTGGAGGCCTTCCCCTACGGACTCAAAAACGAGCATCTGCGCCGCCGCATCGTGGCCAAAATGCGCAGCGGCGACACGGCGACTGCCGGACACACCCACACGCCGGGCGTCATGGTCCGCGAACTATGGCGCATGGTGGATGCGGTGAAAAAAAATTTTGCGGCCATCCGCACTCCCGCCCTGATCGTGCATGCCGACAACGACGACATCGCCAGCCTGCGCCGCAACGCCCTGTATGTGCAGCAACACCTGGCCGGCCCCACGGAACTGCTGTGTTTGCATGACAGCTACCACATGATCACCGTGGACCAGGAACGGCACAGGGTGGCTGACGCCACGGCGGACTTTTTTCAGCGCCGCCTGGATCTGGAAGAGCAGGCGGATCTGGCCGCGGCGGCCGGCACGGCCATCCCATCCCCGGACGCCGCACCGGCGGGATGCGAACCCGGCCGGAACAAGAGCCTCGCCTTGACGGAATCGTTATGACTTCGCTCGCCGTCATGCTCTGGGTGCTGAACATGGGCATGGACACCTTCGGGCACCTGGCTTTGAAAGCCGCCGCCAGTCACAGTCTGGAAACGGATCTCCTGAGCCACTGGAAGCGCACGCTCCGCAGTCCCTGGCTGTGGGCCGGCACAGGGTGCTACATTTTTGAATTTTTCGTCTGGGCGGCCTTCTTGTCCCAGGTGCCGCTGGCCGTCGGGATCATGCTCGGCTCCTTCAACATCGTCATCCTGGCGATCGCCGGCCGACTGATGTTCGGGGAACTGCTCACGCCCTGGCGGGCAGCGGGCATCACGCTCATCACGCTCGGCGTGATCCTGGTGGGGATAGGCGCATGAAACGCTTTTACTGCATCGGTTTCCTGTGCCTGATGGCTTGTGACACCCTGGCTCAGATTAGCTTCAAGTACGCGGGCATGGACGCGGCTCCCCTGGAATGCAGCTTCGCCTGGATTCTGCGGGTGCTGGCGAGTCCATGGGCCTACGGCGCGCTGGGCGGATATCTCGGTTCCTTTGTGACCTGGATAACCATCTTGCGCTATGCGCCTGTCGGTCCCGCTTTTGCGGCCTCGCACCTGGAATTGATCAGCGCGACCGCATTTTCCGTCTGGCTCTTTCACGAACCGCTCGGTTTTTGCAAGGTCGCGGGCGGCCTCCTGATCATCCTCGGTGTGATCTGCCTGGCCAAGAGTGAAGATGCTGACGCCGCCAAGGATGGACACATTGCTGCGCAGAATGCACACAAGGCGTGAACTGCCCCCCACCGCAGGCTTGCCCCTGGAGCTTGGCGACTACGCCCTGAAGCCGGCGCTGCACTTTGCGGCAGGGCTGGCGCTCTGGCCCGGCCTGCCGGAGCCTATCCCGGCCTGTTCCGGCACCGCCGCCCTGGTCGTCGCCCTGCAAGCCCTGCGCCGCCGCGCCCCTGCCCGCACTGCGGTCATTGTTCCCGCCTACACCTGCCCGCTGGTTCCCCTGGCAATCCGTCTGCTGCCGGATCTGCGCGCCGTCGCCTGTGATACGCTGCCCGGAAGCGGCGACTTCGATCCGGAAAAACTGGACGCCCTGTGCGGCAAAGACACGCTGGCCGTCGTTCCCACCCATCTCGGAGGCCGCGTGGCTGACGTGGCGACCGCCTCGGCCATCGCCGCGCGCCATGGCGCGTTTGTGATCGAAGACGCGGCCCAAGCTCTGGGCGCCTTTGCCGAAAATGGCCAAAGCGTCGGCCTGCGGGGCGATGCCGGTTTTTTCAGCCTTGCCGCCGGCAAAGGTCTGACTACATATGAAGGCGGTCTGCTGGTCAGCCGCGATGCGGCATTGCGGGCGGAATTGGCGGCAACGGCGGAAAAGACTCTCCGGCCGGATCTGTTCCGAAGCCTGCGCCGCAACCTGGAACTGCTGGGATACGGCCTCTTCTACAATCCTCCCGGCCTGCGGCTGACTTACGGCCGCAAGCTGCGCAAGCATCTGGACGAAGGCGACGAGATCAGGGCGGTGGGCGACGCATTCTCCCTGGCGGATATTCCCCTGCACAGCCTGGACGCCTTGCGCCGACGCGTGGCGGCCAAGGCGCTGGAACGCTTGCCCGCTTTTCTGGCCGCGGGCCGGGAACGAGCCGGGCAAAGACGCGAACGGCTGGCGGAACTGGGCACAGTCTCCGTTATCAGCGACAGGGCGGGCGTGGACGGTATCTGGCCCTTTTTCATGCTGCTCATGCCCGGCACGGCGCAAAGAGACAAGGCCCTGCACGCTTTGTGGCGCGCGGGGCTGGGCGTGTCCAAGCTCTTTGCGCGCGCCCTGCCGGATTATGCCTTTCTGCATCCGGTTTTCAGCGGGAACACAAGTTCCGGCTGCCCCAATGCCCGGGATCTGGCGGACAGAATGCTCACCGTTTCCAATACCCATTGGCTGGATGACGCGACGTTCGATGCGATCATCCGGAAGCTGGAGCAATGCCTGTGAACCAAAACCCGGCGGACGGCTTTTACAATCTGCTCGAACCACCAGCCTTTGCCGCGCTGTTTGCCCTCCATCCGCCGCACGGTTTTGTCTGCCGCCCGAATGCCGCAGGCTTGCCTATGTTCTTCACGCAATTCGATCTCCTGACCACGCTGGAAGAGGCTATCCGAAACCGCCTGGCCAGACTGCCGTTTTTCAGAACATGGTCTGCCCGGCTCCGCTTTGCCGCCTGCTTCGCCGGAACCACTGTGACCGAGTATGCGCCCCTGCCGCGCCATCTCACGCCGGAAGCGCTGATCGCGGTCACAAGCGCGGAACACGCCGACCGTCGCTCGTTGGCCATTATCAAGGATCTGCCCCTGCATTCCCCACTGTTGCCGGAGCAAGACAACGCCTTCGCCTCCAAACTGGCGGCCCTGGCTGCGGATCACGGCTTCATCGAAGTGGTGGGCCAGGCTCTGGCCTATATGCGCCTCGACTTTGCGAGCACGGATGCCTACCTGGAACGGCTGTCCGCCGGACGCCGGAAGGATCTGCGCCGCAAGCTGAAAAAGCGCGGCCTTCTGGATGTGGAAATTCTGCGCTTGGGGGACGCGCGCTTTGCCGACCCCGCCTTTCTGGACGAACTGTACGCCATGTACCTGGCTGTCTTCGCTCAAAGCTCCATCCATTTCGACCTGCTCAGCCGGGAGTTTTTCACGGCCCTGCTGCAAAGCCGCGCCATCGGAGGGGTCGTGTTCCTGTACCGGTACGGAGAAAGGCTTGTCGGGCATAATCTCTGCCTGATCCAGGGAGGCATGCTGATCGACAAATACATCGGCTTCGCCTATCCCCTGGCCCGCGACCTGAATCTGTATTTCATCAGTTGGCTGATAAACCTGGAATTCGCCCTGGCCAACGGTCTGCATACCTACATCGCGGGCTGGACCGATCCTGAAGTCAAAGCCGGCCTGGGCGCATCCTTCACCTTCACCCGGCACCTGGTCTGGGTGAAAAACCCCTTGCTGCGAAGCCTGTTGCGCCCCTTGCGGCATTGTTTCGAATCCGACAGGCGCACGCTGCGGGGCGTGCCATGATGCACGGCATTCCCGCATCGGCGCGGCCCGTGATTCTGGACTTTGACGCCTCCGTCCTGCCCGTGGCGACGGACGAAGTGCGCATTCCCCTGGACGCCTGGCAGGAACGCATCCGCTTCGCTTGCGCCCCACGCGATTACGCGCGCCTGGAAGCCCACCTGGAACGGCTCATGCCGCCGGTCCCCGGCTGCACCTTTATCGGCAGCGGCGATTATCATCACCTCTCGCTGTTTCTGCTGCAACATCTGGCGCAACGCATACAACCCGCCTCCGCTTCTCTGGATCTCGTGGTTTGCGACAACCATCCGGACAACATGCGCTATCCCTTCGGCCTGCATTGCGGTTCCTGGGTGCGCCATGCCGCCCATTTCGCCTGGGTGCGGCATATCCACGTCATCGGCATCACCTCACCGGATATCCGCCTGCCCCACGCCTGGGAAAATCATCTCCTGCCCTTTGTGCGGAAAAAGCTCTGGTACTGGAGCATCGGGCACGGCGCCGCCTGGCTCGGTCTTTTGGGCAGAAGCGGCCACAACAAAAATTTCGCTTCCGCTGACGCGCTGATCACGGCCTTCATGCCGATCTTGCGGGAAAGTCCGGCCCTGTATCTGTCCATCGACAAGGATGTGTTCGACCCTTCGGTGGTGCGAACCAATTGGGACCAGGGCAGGTTTGCGCCGATCCATGTGGAGGCCGTGCTGCAAGGCTGTGCGGGCAAGCTGGCCGGGTGCGACGTGACCGGAGATGTGTCCGTCTACGCCTATGCCGGGTGGCGCAAACGGCTTCTGAGCCGCCTGGACGGGCAAACCAAGCCGGATGCGATAGAAGGCGCGGACAGTCTTGCCTCCTGGCAGGCCATCCAGCAAGCCATGAACATCCGCCTGCTGGAACTCTGCCGGGCCGCCGCCTGACTCGGGAAGATCCGGTCATGGCATGGCGGCATGACGATCCTGCCCCGTATCCCGCAAAAGTTCCTTGAGCCTCCGGTAATCCGTCTTGCCGCTGCCAAGCAGGGGAATTGCCGCCACACGCACGGCACGGCGCACGGAATAGATGGCCGAAAGGCCGGAAGCGCGCAGGGCGGCGTTGGCTTCTCTGGCGGAAAGCATCATGGGGGTAAACAGCACGATTTCAGAGCCGTATTCTTCAGGGGTGGCCTCAACGGCCAGGATTGGGCCTTCAGGCGGCGCATCCTCGCGGTTTGCGAACGAGGAAAGCAATGCTTCCTCAATCTGGGGGAGCGCGATCATCTCCCCGCCTATCTTGATGAAGCGCTTGAGGCGGCCCCGGAAAAAGAAGCGTCCTGCCGCATCCTGAACGAGCAGATCGCCGGTGCGGTACCATGTCTTGTTCTCAAATGCCACAAAAGGCGAAGGAGCGTCCCCGAGATAACCGCTGAAGATGCTGGGGCCGCGCACAAGCAGCATGCCGGTTTCGTCCGTCCCGGCGCGACCGAGGATGCGGCCCTCCTCCTCGCGCACCACAGCGGTCTCCACACAAGCCAAAGCGTGGCCGATGCTGCCGGAAATCACATTCCCCGGGCGGTTTACGGAAACGACAGGGGAGCATTCGGTGATGCCGTATCCTTCGCACAGGGCGGCGTGCGGGCATTGGCGGGAAAAGGCGCGGTAGACGCTTTCCGGACACTTTTCCGCGCCCACAAAGGCGAAGCGTAGGGATGCAAGGTCCGTTGTGCCGCGTGCGCGTTCGAGCATGGCATCGAGAAAGATGGGAGGGGCGGCCAGGAGCGAGAGCTTGAAGTCCCGCACCATGGAAACGAGTGGGCCGGACTCCGTGGGATTGGGGTAATAGGCGGCGCGCAGGCCATAGGTGAGAGGCAGCACAATGTTCACCATCAGCCCGAAGGAATGGAAAGGCGGCAGCATGGCCAGCACGGTGCTGCTGCTTTGCACCCGCAGAGCGTCAAGAATGTCTTTGGCGTTGACCATGAGATTCGTGTGGGTGAGCGGCACGGCCTTGGGCAGGGATTCCGAGCCGGAAGTGAAAAGCACCGCCGCCACTTCGGGGATGGGGCAGCCGGCAAAAGAAGACAGGAAACGGGCCTTGAGCGCACTGCCTATCTTGCGCGCAAAGCCGAGAGACTGTGCCGTCTTTTCCAGAAAAAGCCACGCGACAGGGATGTTGCCCGGCGTGAAACCCTGGCGCTCCAGCCGTTCAAGCAAGGCGGAGGCGGTGAGCACATGGCTGACGCCGGTGAGCGTCACGCAGTGGCGCATATTGGCTTCCCCTGTGGTCCAGTTGAAAAAGACCGGCGTCTTGCCCGCCAGGAGAGAGGCCAGCCACACGACCGCCACGGCCGGAATGGAAGGGAGCATGATGCCGATGCGCTCCCCCGGCAGAGAGCGCAGGCTTTCCGAAAGTGCAAGGCCGCCGGTGAGGATGTCGCGCCGGGTGCGCAGTGAAGCCCGTTCAGCGCAAAGTGGTTCGGCGGGCGCTTCCCGCGCCAGGGCCAGAAAGGCATCGGGTATGGTGGACGAGCCGGCGGGTAAAACGAATTCCTCGCGGCATGGAGGGGCAAACCATGCCTCGGGCACGCCGCCTTTCTGCTCCTCGCCGCCGAGTCTGCCGGAAGCGGCCATGAGGCAATCCCGCACGGTAATCAGAGATTCGAGACTGACAACAGGAATGCCTTGCACCGACTCAAGGCTGAGGCTGAGTTCCATAAGCCCCAGGCTGTCCAGACCGAGATCGGCGGCAAGATGCATGGCATCGCTGATGGGCTGCTCCGGCGGGAGCTTGGCGGTTTCGCGCAGAGCTTCATAGACGGCTTCGCGCACAGCCGGAGAAACGGTGATATCTTCATGCACGGCGCCGCTCTCGGGACATGCCGCGACAGGATAAGGGGTCTTCCCCTGCCAGAAGAAGCGGGGCACAGCCATGGCCGGGCGTTCAGCCTCATTATAAAAAGCCTCCAGCCAGGAGTTGAGAATGTGCTTGTCGCCGTCCCGGGGGATATCTTCCGGCTCAAAAAATTCCAGCGTCACTGCCCGTCTCGGGGTAAAGAACACCAGGTTGGCGAGCACCGTGCCGATGCCGCGCAGCAGTTCCCTGCCCAGGGACGGAGCCTTGCCCGTGGCCGCATAACTGAAGGAGCTGCCCCACAAGCCGGTGGTGCGCACCAGAACGACGCGCACGCCTGGAAGACTTCGCAGTATGGCTGCCGTGCCGGAATTGCCGCCTATACTCTCTCGTTTCGTGCGGTAGATGCGGCCTGAGGGATAGAGAAGCACGGAATCGCCGCCGCGTAAGACATCCTGGATGGCGGTCATGCTCGCTTCCAGGGCGCGGCGGGCCTTGAAGCCGCTCTTGTGCAGGTCGGGAATGCGCACCGCGCGGATGAGCCTGGCCGCCAGACCGCCGAGCAAACCTCCCATCCGGTTTTCGTCGGCAAGGGGGCGTGGCCGCGCGCCGGCAAGCTGGGAATAGACGATGATGGGGTCAATCAGGGCCGGATGATTGGGCAAGAACAGGATGGCGTCCTTACCCGGCGCGGCGACAGTTTCCAGACCGTATGTTGTGACCTTGTAGCGCAGCCCCACGCACAGGCGCAGAAAAAACCCGAGCAGGCCGCCGCGCGTGTCCGCGAGGCTTGTTGTTGCAAACACAGCATGCATCCGCCATCCGCTCCAGGCCAGAAAGGCAAACACGGCAAGGCCGGCGCAGGCCAGCATCAGGGAGGGGTGCAAAAAGCCGAGAGGGGCGAAGACGAGGCCGGAAAACAAAATGCCGACAAAAGAAGCGAAATTGGAAATGCCGAGTACCTTGCCCTTTCCCCCGGCCGGGGGCCTGATCTGGATGAAGCTGACCAGGGGGATGAGGTACAGCCCGCCGCAGATGCCGGCAAAGATAAAGGCGACGAAGATCCAGGGCACGTGCAGAAAAGAAGGCAGCAACGGCGCACAGGCTGCCGCGATCAGTCCGAGCGCCATGCCCGTCCCGGCGGGGAGCATAAAGCGCCGCCAGACTCCCGCCTCGTGCCGCCCGGCCAGCACTGAGCCTATGCAGATGCCCACAGTGAGCGCCACGGAAAGCAGACTTGTGACGGTGAGGGTAAAGCCGAGGCGTATCCCGAGGTTCGGGAGGCAGAGGAGCACAAAGGAGGAGATGCAGTAAAAAAACGCCTCTCCAGCCAGCACAAGATACAGAAGATCGTCGTTTTGCCGGCATTCCAGCGCGTGGCGCAAGGAATCCAGGGGACCCAGCCAGGGGAAGGGAGCCTTTGACCGCTCCCGCTCCGGGCTTTTCTGTATGGTGTGGGCGGCAAGAATGCCGATCACGGAAATCAGGATCGCGAAAACGCCTATGCCCACACGTCCTATGGCCAAATCCCCTTCGGGCAGCAGAGGACGCACAAACGCGGGCGCCGGGAGTTCAAGCACCACGCCGGCCAAGGAGAATCCCAACAGTATGGCGGCTGTCGTGATCAGCTTGATCAGGGCGTTCACCTCGGGCACTTCGCGGGCAGAAAAATTTTCGGGAATGGCCCCGTTGAGCGCCGGGCTGAAAAAGGTGGACTGCAAACCCATAAGAAAGACCACAGCCACCATGCCCCACCAGTGCGGGACAAAGCCCGTGGCGCAGAGAGCGCAAGCGCCGAGGAGCATGGCGCCAAGCTCCAGATACTTGGCCCGCACAATGACCAGTTTTTTGGGGAAAGCATCCGCGAGCCATCCGCCCCAGGCGGAAAAGAGGACGAAAGGCAGGGCGAAAAGCGCGGCGGCAACGCCCTGAATCCATTCAAGGTGAGCGATGGCTGCCAGAAACAAGGCGGCCTGCTTGAAAAAATTATCATTAAAAGTGCCCATGGCATAGGCGATGCCCATGCCGGCAAGACGCTTCCGGCGCACGGAACGGCTTTCGGAAACAGGTTCAGCGTTGGTGTTCATGGCCGGTTTTTCCTGTGTTCATGGTCAGCGGCGGGATATTTCTCCTCAATATACAGGCGCAGCTTCTCCAGGGCGTCGAGGATGACGACGGGCTGCGCCGCATACAGGGCGAGCCTGCCAACGCGGCGGACGGTCAGGATATCCGCCTTTTCCAGCACGGCCAGGTGATGCACCACGGTGGTGCGGCCGAGATCAAACCGGGAAGCGATATCCTTGATGGAAAGTTCTTCTCCTTCTGCGAAAAGCAGGAGGATGCGCTGCCTGATCTCGTCGCCCAGAGCCGCGAATATCGCGGCCACCGGCCGCCAATGCGGGGGGAGGGGGGTGTGGTGTCGCGTTTTCATAACTATAAACCTAGTTTTTTAGTTACAATATGTCAAGCCCAAATTTTTGCCCCGCCCTCCCTCCATGCCATTTCCTCGCGTGCCGGGGGGTTTTGCCAAAACGGGAACAGCGTGAGGCTTGACCGCGCCATAAGCCGTTTGTATAGGACGGGCATGCATGGCGCCGTTTCCTGCGCCGCCTTGGCGCAACTGTCTGATTTCTGGAGCCACTGGGGTTTTGAACCCTGGGACAGGCCGCCTTTTGGCGGCGTGCACAGGCGGCAACGTTTCGTCAAAGGAGGTATTCTGGGGAAGGTGGCGGAATTCCACGCGCTGGATCATATCATCTGGACTACGGTCAACGATGAGGATCTGGCGTGGCTGTGGCGGGAGAGCAAGGCGATGCCGGACATCATGACCCAGCGCTACCTGTTTCTGCGAGAGAACGCCTGGCCTGAGCGGCGCCTGCGCTCCTTCGCCTTCGGCTTGTTCGGCTACCTGGAATTCTATGCCTACTGGCCCGGCCTGAAAAGCCATGCCAGAGCCAAAGATTTGAGCGGCCTGGTGGATTTGGGCCTTGACTTGCTGTACAAAGCCGACTAAAAGCCATCGCAAAATTACATTTTGCGCCGCTTTCCAGCCGGCGTGCCTGATCATCCCGTCCGTGCGGCACTTGATCGGAATTGACAGCATGGAAATGCGCTGACAATGGGGAGTTGCCTATGCTGAGCATGTTATTTTTCGTAGCCCTGGTCTTTTTCGTGGTCATGTACAGGGTTTACGGCGGCTTCATGAGCCGGGTCTTCAAGCTGGACCCGTCGCGCAAGACCCCCGCTGAAACCATGTACGACGGCGTGGACTACTCTCCGGCCCACCCCGCGGTGCTCATGGGGCATCATTTTTCTTCCATCGCCGGCGCAGGTCCCATCGTAGGCCCGATCACGGCGGCCTCCATGTTCGGTTGGCTGCCGGCCTATCTCTGGTGCCTGTTCGGTTCAGCCTTTATGGGTGGCCCGCATGACACCGGCGCTCTGGTGACCTCCATCCGGCACGGCGGCCGTTCCGTAGGCTCCGTGGTCAAAAACTACATCGGCGAAAAGGGCAGCTTTTTGTTCCTGACCTTCACCATTCTGACTCTCATCCTGATCGTGGCGGTCTTTTTGCAGCTTTCCGCCGACAGCATGTCCAAGGACCCGGCCGTGGCCTTTGCCGCCGTGGTCTATATGTTCGCGGCCGTCATCTTTGGCGTGCTGATTTATCGCCTGAACGTGCCGCTTATTGTCTCAACCCTGGTCATGCTGCCGCTGGTCTTCGGGTCCTGCTGGTACGCGCAGGATCATGCGGCGATTACGAGCATGTTCTCCGCCAGCCTGGAAACCTGGCGCTGGATTCTCACCGGCTACATCCTCGTGGCTTCGCTGTTGCCGGTCTGGCTCCTGCTCCAGCCGCGCGACTACCTGGCCTCCTACTTTCTGTATTTTGCGGTCATCATCGGCGCTGTCGGCATGATTTTCGGCTCCGGCAGCTTTGAAGTGGTCATGCCCGCCTTCAAGAGCCTTACGGCCGGTCCCCTGGGCAACCAGTACATCTGGCCCATGCTCTTTGTAGTGGTGGCCTGCGGGGCCATTTCCGGCTTCCACGCTCTCGTCGGCAGCGGCACCAGTTCCAAGCAGTTGCGCACGGAAAAGGACGCCATCGTGGTGGGCTACGGTTCCATGCTTCTGGAAGGCATGGTGGCCGTCATCGCCATCGGCACCATCATGATCAGCAACGCCCCGGCCGGCGCCAATCCCATGATCGTTTATTCGCAGGGCTTTGGCAAGTTCGCCTCGCTCGTGGGCATTGATCCCAAGCTGGGGGCTTCGCTCGGGCTTCTGGCCATCAATTCCTTCCTGCTGACATCTCTCGATACGGCCACGCGTCTGGGCCGCTACCAGGTTCAGGAGTTCTTCGGCGGCCGCGTCAACAAGTACCTCGCGACTTTTGCCGTGGCGGGCTGCGCGCTGCTTCTGCTGTTCATCAAAACCGGCGCTACCCCCATGTGGCAGGTGATTTGGCCGGTATTCGGCGCCGCCAACCAGCTTGTGGCCGCTCTGAGCCTCTTGACCCTGGGCACCTGGGTAGCCAAGGATCTCAAGGGCAACACCAACTGGCTCATGTACCCCATGTGGTTCATGCTGTTCACGACCATCGCCGCGCTGATCCTGCTCATCCGGGATCAATTCATGGCCCAGGTCACCAATTATCCGCTGGTGATCATTGCCGCCGTGCTCATGGTCCTGGCCGTGCTCATGGTGCGTGAAGCCCTGTCCGCTCTCAGACCCACCCCCGGAAAAGCCGCAGCAAGAGCCTGACCCGAAAAATGCACGCCACAGGCGCTTGATAACGGGCAGTTTGACTTTGTCAAAAGTCAAACTGCCCAAATTTTTGGCGAATCCTCATGTCAATGAGCAAAAATAAGGATGGCGCGCCGCCGAAAAATGAGCTATCGTTATGCCATAGTATGCCCGGCTTGGCGTCCCCCTGCCGGGAGATACAGGCAGCAACATCGGTACACGGGAGGATTATGTATGTCGGAAACCAATCTGCACGCCTCGGATGACAGCCTCATCCAACTCGTGACGTTTAAGATTGCCGACGAGGAGTTCGGTGTCGACATTTTGAAAGTTCAGGAAATCATCCGGATGATGCCCATCACCAAGGTTCCCAACGCTCCACCCTTTGTGGAAGGCGTGATCAACCTGCGCGGCAAGGTCATTCCGGTCATCGACATGCGCAAGCGCTTCGGCCTGCCGGCCAGCCAACACGACAGCAGCACCCGTATTGAAGTCATGGATCTTCAGGGCCAAATCGTCGGCTTTGTGGTGGATGCGGTGAGCGAAGTGCTGCGGATCAAGGAATCCACTGTGGAACCGCCGCCGGCCGTGGTCGCCGGCGTGGGTTCGGAATACATGCGCGGCGTGGGCAAACTGGAAGATCGTCTGCTCATTCTTCTGGATCTGGACAAACTGCTCAACCCGCACGAACTGGACAGCCTGGGCAACGTGGCCTGATCCCGCCCCAACTGCGACAAGCCGGCTCCGGTCTCTACGGACGGAGCCGGCTTGTGTTTTGCGCGCAACACATCACTGCCGGCCGGATGATGCCGATTGAAAGCAGCCCTTGTTCCGGGCTGCAATCCGCTTGACTGCGGCTTGAGTGTGGCAAAAATTCAAATAAAGACAATATATTATACAAAAATAAAACCTCGTGCCCCAGTTCTTTCATTGACAATTGCCAAGCCCCGATGCTATAGCATTGCCACGGAGAACGTGTCGTCCATCTGCCACTCCGAAGGAGCGCGCCATGCCGAATCAGGCCCCTTTTGAAGAGATCTCCCTGCCGCTGGACAACGGCATCAACATGACATTCCGGGGGCGACAGTTTGCCGGGGGCTCATGGTTCGACGAAGAAAACAATACCCTGACCCGCCAAAATCTCTATGTGACGGACAACAACGAACACGTTTATTCCATCGTTACCGGCAACGGCAAACAGCGCAGCCGCAGAGCCTACCGCGTGATGGTGCAGGGCGATACCTGCGTTATTCACGATGGCCGCAACGAAATGACCCTCGGCTTCGACATGCTCATGCTGGCCGTGCGTTCGCTGACCGGTCTCGATCAGGACGCAGCCCCGACCATGGATATGATCGAACAAACCCTCAAAGCCGCCAACTGCTGAAGCCAAGCGCGAACGCTGCGCATACATCAGCCTGAAGCTGATTTATAAAATACGTTCTAGTTCAACCCGGATGCGCGCAGCGCCGCAAGCAAAACGGGAACGGCGGGGGATCCCATGGGTGCAGAGAGTAAAATAACCATTCCTGGCAACAGCAAAGCGAAAAGCTCCGCCAGTGCATCCTCCGGCAAACGGATGCGAAAGCTGCAGCAAGAAAACGAGCGGCTCAACAGTGAAGTGCATGAACTGAAAAAACGCCTGAACGCTCATGGGCCTCCCCTTCAGGCAACAGGCGCGCTGCCGCTGTGCCGGGATCTTGCCGACACGCCCCAGTCCACTGCCGACAAGAGCCTCGGGGTACTGCTGGATGCCATGCCCCTGAGCGTCTGCCTGTGGGATACGCAATGCCGCTTGCTTGACTGCAACCGGGAAACCCTGCGCATCTTCGGCGCAGCCTCCGTATCCGACTTCCTGAACCGCTTTCCTGAACTGAATCCGCCTGTTCAGCCCGACGGCGCCTCCTCTGACGATACGATGGCCGAACTTCTCCGCAGTACCTTTGAAACCGGCCACCAACAATGTACATGGATGTACCGTACAATCTCGGGAGAACCGTTGCCGGTCGAAAAAACCCTGGTGCGGATTCCCTGGGGGGACAGTTGGCGCGTAGCGGCCTACTCCCAGGATCTGCGCGAGACTGTTGCCCGTTGGGAAGCTGAGGAGCACTCCAGGATACTGCTGGACTCCTCGCCCTTTGGCGCATCCCTGTGGGACAAGGATTTCCGTTTTCTTGATTGCAACCAAGAAATTTTGCACCTGTTCGGCCTTACCGACAAATCCGAATTCGCGGCTAGCTTTTATGATTTAAGTCCGGAATTTCAACCCGACGGCACGCCCAGCATGCGGAAAGCGGCTGCTTTCAACCAGGCGGCCTTTGAAGTCGGCTATCAGAAATTCGAATGGATGCACTGCCAGCCTTCGGGGGAGCTGCTTCCGGTGGAAATCACCATGATCCGGATTCCCTGGAAAGGCGACTGGTGTATCGCAAGCCATCTGCGGGATTTGCGCGAGAGCAGGGTACGGGACCTGCAGGCCCGGGAAGCCGAGGAGCGCAGCAAGCTGCTCTTGGACGCCTCGCCGCTCGGCGCCGCCCTCTGGGATCAGGAAGACAATATTGCCGAGTGTAATCAGGCACTGTTGAACATGTTCGGCCTCTCCAGCATGTCAGCGTTTATTGAACTCTTTTATGATCTCAGTCCGGAATTGCAACCCAATGGCGTAGTCAGCAGATATCAGGTGCATGAGCATATCCGCGCTGCCATTGCAACCGGCTCCCAAAAATTTTTCTGGATGCA
>Ga0082212_10000070_pt1 | contig 147535 bp, 122 predicted proteins | sample TergutNt197P3_FD_71548 | JGI IMG/M metagenome (GOLD analysis project Ga0082212, IMG submission 71548) | Neocapritermes taracua P3 segment gut microbial communities from Petit-Saut dam, French Guiana - Nt197 P3 | ecosystem: Host-associated > Arthropoda: Insects > Digestive system > Gut ... | reverse complement strand
GAGCAATACCGCGCTCCCTGCGCCCAGCCCCAGGGCCAGTCCGCCCTCCAGCGCTAGGCGCATGATCCAGACCAGGGGCGCAATGCACAGGGTGAACAGAAAAACCGACACTCAGGTTTCCTCGCGCAGCCTCTGGCGCAGCTCCAGAAGCTGATCCGCGGCTACCGCTCCGCTTCGCCTGAAATTGAACAGGCTTTTTTCACGCAAAGCGCGCATGCGGGCGACGAATTCACGCGGATCCGGCAAGGCGGCCAGGATTTCCGGCAGACTCGCGATATCTTCCGGCCGGATTCGTCCGCCCAAATCCGGCAGCACTTCAAGTTCCCAGGCCTTCCAGGGCAGGTCCGCCGCTTCTTTGCCCCTCGGATCCGGTTCAAAATCCACGGTGATGGCCGGGCGCTCCAGAATAAAGGCATAGTCAAAGACAATGCCTGAAAGGTCGGAGATGAGCGCGTCCGCCTCCAGCATGGCCTCCAGCGGGCCGGGGCGCTCATCCCAGCAAACATTTTTGCCTTCCAGGGCCGTGCGCAGTTTACCCAGCAGCGGTTTTTCCGAGATGAAACTTTGGGGGTGGGGACGCAGGCAAAGGCTGTGCCCGGCCTCCAGCAACGGCAGGATAAGATCCAGCCCGAAACGGTTGAACAGCCCGTTGTTCCCCCAGGTGGGGGCGATGAGCAGGCGGCGGCTGGAAAATGATGCGGGGGTTCGGGGGATTGGGGCGCCCGTCCCCAAATTGTCCAGTTCTTCCGCCAGCGCGTCCATGTAACAGCAGCCGGTTTCCAGCAGTTGTTTGAGGGGCAGGCCGCGGATTTTTTCCAGGTGGCGCAGACTGGCCAGTTGGTGCGGTCCGGCGCAGAGCACGCTGTCGAAATAATCAAAGGCATAGAGCTTGTAGTAGGCCATGTCGGTGACGGCATGCACCAGGTGGGCGTAATGTTTTACCCCCGGCGAGCGGCGGATTTGCAATACATCCAGGCCGGGGGTGGTCATGACGCAGATCTCCGCCTCCAGCATGTTCAAGGCCGCGAAACCACGGTTGCCCATGCCCAGGCAACGGGTGGAAATATGTCGCCATTCCCGGCGCAGCCCGGGATCTTGTTCATCAGAACTCAGGTAAAGGACGGCTTCGCCGCGGGCCTCAAGCTCTTCCAGCACCGGCTGGAAAGTAGTCCAGTACTGCCGCCCTTCGGAGTAAAAGACCAGGCCGCCGGGACTTTGGGGCGGACTCTGTCCCAGAAGGCGGTAAGACAGGGACAGGAGCTTGTACCATGAACTTTTCAGCAGGAAGAACAGGGTAGCCGCGAGCCCAACCAGGGCGGAAACCAGCATGCTGCCTGTGCCAGGATCCAGATAAGCTAAGGCTGGAGAAGGAAAAGCCAGCGAGAAAAGAGTTGCCGGAAACAGGATTTTCAGTTTTTTTATCATTTCGGCTGGAACTCTTTTTATGGCTTCAATGGGCGGACGGGGGGAACGTCCGGAGCGCTGGCCGGATCGCGGTTCAGGTTGGCGGAGGTTAGCGCGTCCAGCACCCGCCGACGCAAATCCGCACTGCTGACGCCCTCAGTCCGGGGAAAGATCGCCAGTTTTTCCTCCGGGACAAGGTTGGAATTATCCGCGCCGTGCACCAGGAGATCGCAGTCGTGCTGTCGCAGGAAATCTTCGTCAATCAGCCAGGGGGCGGGCACGACTTCACCCACATAGCGGATGCTTTCCAGGATTTCCCGGCGTTCTTCATAAGAAAGCTCCGGTTTATAGCCCTTGGTCTTTTCCACTTCTTCATCAGTGGTCAGGGCCACCACCACCCGTCCAAGGCCTGCGGCCGCGCGCAGAAGGCGCACATGCCCGTGATGTAGGAGGGTGGCCGACATGTCCACCAGGATTCTCTTTTCTTTTTCAGCCACCTGGAAAGCTCCTGAATGTCAGATCGTCCGCGTGGACCGCAGAACTTCCCCTATTCTTTTGGCCGGGATGAGGCCGGTGGCCGCCGCGGCCACGATGTTGCCGGAAACGCCCGGGCCGTCGCCGGCAACAAAGAGTCCGCCCACGGAAGTCTCCAGGTGTTCATCCGTTTTCACCTGGGAGGAGAAGAATTTTATTTCCGGGGCATAGAGCAGGGTTTCCTCGTTGGTCACCCCTGGGATGATTTTGTTAAGCTGCTCCAGTCCGTCCACCAGGTTATTGAGGATGCGGCCAGGCAGAGCCAGGCTGATGTCGCCCGGAGTGACCTCCCGCAGAGTGGGAACGAGGCGGCCGTCATTGATGCGCGGCCAGGTGGAGCGGCGTCCGCGCTTGAGATCCCCGAAACGCTGCAACAGGGGTTTACCGCCGCCGATGAGCGCGGATAGGCTGCCGATGGCCTCGCCGTAGTTGTGGCTGTTTGACACCGGGTCAGCCAGGATGACCTTGGACAGAAAGGCGAAATTGGAATTGTCGGACTTGCTGTGTTTCAGGGAGTACCCGTTGACGCAGGCGAATTTGGCGTAATTTTCCAGGCTGACAAAACCCGCCGGGTTGGTGCAGAAGGTTCTGGCCTGATCGTCATGCCCCCCGGTGCGCACAAAAAAGGTCGGATCGTAGATGATCCCGGTGATGGCCTCCAGGATCTCTCTGGGCACCTCCACCCGCACGCCCACCTCAATGTCCCGCTGACTGATCCGGAGTTTGAAGCGGGAGGCCAGGGTCATCATCCAGTCCGCGCCCCCACGTCCGGGGGCCAGGATAACCGCCTTGGCCCGGATTTCGCCCTTGTCGGTGCGCGCGCCGCCCGCTCGCCCGTCTTCCACCACGATCTCCAGCACGTTTTCACCGGGGCGCAGTTCCAGGCCTGCCTCCAGCAGAAATGAACACATCCGGTCAATGTGCGCCGGCAAAAGATCGCTGCCCAAGTGCTTCTGACGGATGAGCAGGAGATCCAGACCCTGGATTCTGGATTGCTGGCGCAGGTTCTCGGCCGCCGCCTTGTCGCTGGGATAGGCCGGTCCATCCATTCCGAAACGGTTGAAAATGTCTTCAGTTTCTTCGATCAGGCTGATGGCCGCGGGAACGGGCATGAACTGCGTTAAATCGCTCTTGCCCAGCTTATGGATGAAATTGAGCTTGCCGTCGGAAAAAAGTCCGGCTCCGCCAAGGCCGTGTAGGATATGGCAGGCCGGTTTGCAGTGCAGGCATTGGTTGGCCGGGGCCACTCGCGGAGAGGATTCCTCAAGGTTTTTTGGGGAAGATTTCCGCTTTGGAGCCTGGGCCTTGATGACCAAAGGACAACGCCGCTCCCGTACCGGCAAGCCGCGATCCACCAGGCAGACCCGCAAGGAAGTATTGAGCAGCAGCCAATAGGCCGCAAAAAGTCCGGCCGGACCGCCCCCGACAATCAAGACGTCAAAATCATCCCGCATTATTGCTCCAACTCAAAGATCCAGTTCCAGGCCTACAGGACAGTGATCCGAGCCGGTGATTCCGGGTTCGATCCAGGCCCGGCGCACCTTGGGAGCCAGCTCGGCGGAAACAAAAAAATAATCAATGCGCCAGCCCACATTCCTGTCCCTGGCCCGCATGCGGAAGGACCACCAGGAATAGGCCCCGGCCTCCTCCGGGTGCAGCAGGCGGAAGGTATCCACAAAGCCGGCGGCCGTGAATTTGTCCAGCCAGGCCCGCTCCTGCGGCAGAAAGCCTGAAGTATTCTCGTTTTCCTTGGGACGGGCCAGGTCAATGGCCCGGTGGGCGGTGTTGAAGTCACCGCAGACCACCAGAGGTTTATTCCGCCGCAGGGCTTGGGCGAAATCCAGAAAGGCGTCGTAGTAGCCCATTTTATAGACCAGGCGCTCTTCTCCGTTCTGCCCGTTGGGGAAATACACGTTCAGGTAATGAAAGGACGGGTATTCCAGATGCAGGAGGCGTCCTTCGCCCTGCCAGGCCGGAAGGGGCAATTCGCGTGTGATCGCCAGGGGTTCGGGCCTTGAAAACACGGACACCCCGGAATATCCCCGCCGGACGGCGGAGAGCCAATAGGCATGGCAGCCCGTGGGCTGGCGTTCGTCTGGGGGAACCTGTTCTTCTTCGGCCTTGGTTTCCTGCAGACCGATGATATCCGCGTCCGCCTTCATGAAGCGGCGCCAGTCCGGCTTGGCGCATAGGGCGCGAAAGCCGTTTACATTCCAGGAGTATAACTTCATAATCCGTTTCCGGATGGGCATGCCGATGGCTGCTTCATCCGGGCACACCTTACGCGGGGCCTTGCTTTTTGGCAAGGCCGGGTAGTGGGTTTATCAGTCTCGTTCTTGCCCTGTATCCGGCTTATGTTATATAGACGCCTCAAGATAACGGGGGATTATTTTCCCTTAAGCTTTTCCGGCCATCCGGCGGAGAACCTAACAAGGCGGACGAAAGATGATTGTTTTGGTAGTGAATTGCGGCAGTTCCTCTTTCAAGTACCAGCTTCTGGACATGGAAAGCGGGGGGGGCGGCGGCCGGCTGCTCTGTTCCGGGCTGGTGGAGCGCATCGGCGAAGGGCAAAGCCCGCTGGCGCACAAAAAATACCTGCCGGACGGAGAGACGCGGAGCGTAAAGCTGGAAGAAGGCTGTGCGGATCATCGGGAGGCCTTCCGGGCGGTGCTGGCCGTGCTTATGCACCCGGATCACGGCGTCATTGAGCGGGTTGACGAGATCAAGGCTGTGGGACACCGGGTGGTGCAGGGCGGGGAGGCCATGCGCCGGGCCTGTGTGGTAGGCGAAGCTGAAAAGGCGGTCATCGCCCGCCTGGCGGATATGGCTCCCCTGCATAACCCTGCCAACCTGCAGGGCATTGAGGTGGCTCAGGCTTTTTGTCCTCGCGCGCCTTCGGTGGCGGTCTTTGATACGGAATTTTACGCGGACATGCCGGCCAAGGCTTTCCGCTACGCCATACCGGAAAAATTTTATACGGACCTGGGCATCCGGCGTTACGGTTTTCACGGAACCTCGCACAAATTTGTGAGCAGGCAGGCGGCCCTGACTTTGGGACGTCCCCTGAAAGACCTCAACCTGATTACCTGCCATCTGGGCAACGGCTGTTCCCTGACCGCTATCCAGGGCGGGGTGGGCGTCGATACCAGCATGGGTTTCACCCCTCTGGCCGGAACCATCATGGGAACCCGTTGCGGCGATGTGGACCCGGCGGTGGTGCCTTTCCTGGTTTCCAAGGGTTACGCCGCGGCCGAGGTGGACCGTCTCCTGAACAAGGAGAGCGGCCTGAAGGCCCTGTGCGGTCTTAATGACATGCGCGACGTGCATAGCGCCAAGGAAAAGGGCGACCCCAAGGCCCAACTGGCCTTTGAAATGCTCTGTTACAGCATTCGGCGGCAGATAGGCGCGCTTTGGGCCTGCCTGGGAAGGGTGGACGCCTTGGCCTTTACCGCCGGCATAGGCGAAAATGATCCGGATGTCCGCAGAGCCAGCCTGGAAGGGCTGGAAAGTTGGGGCGTGCTTCTGGACCTGGAAAAAAACAAGATCCGCAGCCCGGAACCCCGCGTGATCAGTCGGGAAGAATCCAGTGTCAAGGCGCTGGTCGTCCCCACCAACGAAGAATTGGAGATCGCCCGCGCTACCATGGAAGTGCTGGAGAAATAGCCGGTGGCCGGACGGCTCTTCATGCCCCTGCCCGCGCCGGAGGAAATGGCCGAATGGGACAGGCTGGCCGGGGCGGAATACGGTCTTCCCCCTAACCTGCTCATGGAGAACGCCGGGAGGGAAGCCTTTCTGGCTTTACAGGGAACGCGCGGCCTGAAATCCGGGGAACGCGTCCTGGTGCTGGCCGGCAAGGGCAACAACGGTGGGGACGGTTTGGTCCTTGCCCGCTACCTGCATAACGCCGGCTGTGTGGTCCGGGTGTTTACCTTGGCCTCGCCGGATCAATACTCCGGTCCGGCCCTTTTTCATTTGCAGGCGGCCAGATCCGCCGGAGTGGAGGCGTTGGAGATCCCCTCCAGGCCGTTGGAAATCCCGGCGGCGGAAATTATCGTGGACGCCATGCTGGGCGCGGGTTTTCGCGGCTCCTTGGCCGGCCGGATCCTGGATCTGGTCAGGGTAATAAACCGGCGGAAGAAGGTTTTTATCTTGGCCCTGGATTTGCCTTCCGGCCTGGGGGGCTTGAGCGGCCGTCCGGAACCCGAGGCCGTCCGGGCGGATCTCACCGTGACCTTTGCCGCGCCCAAACCCGGCCTCTGTCTGCCTTGGTCAGCCCGATATGTAGGCGAGCTTAAGGTGCGCGACATCGGCCTGCCGTCAAAAATTCCCAGCGAAAACCCCCCGCTCCGGCGGCTCATCCGGCCTGCCAGGGGTGTCCTGCCGCCCATTTCGCCTTACACGCACAAAGGTCGCAAGGGTAAAGTCCTCGTTCTGGGAGGGTCTTCCGGACTGGAGGGCGCTCCTTTGCTCAGCGCCCTGGGCGCGGCCCGCGCCGGGTCCGGCCTGGTCACCCTGGCCGCCCCCGCGCCTTATTGTATGCCCTGGCGCAGGCATTACCCGGAGATCATGACTCTACCCCTGGAGGCAAATAATTGGAACGAGGCCCTGCAAGGCCGGCCTTGGTCCGCGCTTACGGAAAAAATTCTGCGTCTGGGAGAAAACGCCGCCTTGGTACTGGGACCGGGTCTGGGAGAAGCCGGGCCCCCCCTGCTCCGGGCCGCGCTTAACCTGCCCGGCAGACCTCCCCTGGTTCTGGACGCGGACGGACTGCGTCCGTTTCCCGGCGGATCCTTCCCTCTGGAGGCGCTGCGGCCGGAAGATGTGCTCACTCCCCATCCCGGCGAGATGATCCGCCTGCTGGAAGGGATGGGCCATCCGGAAAGCTCCCGGACTTTCATCCTGGCAGACCTGGAAGAACAGGCCGGGCGCGAGGCCGCCTTGGGCCGGATCTGCGCCCGCACTGCCGCCACCGTGCTGCTTAAAGGTCCGGGAACGCTTGTCGCCCGCCGGGGCGCGCCCTTGAACCTGCTTCCACTTGCCGAACCCAGCCTGGCTGTGGCCGGAAGCGGCGATGTCCTTTCCGGGGTGATCGCCGCGTTCTTGGCCCGCGCCTTCAGCGGCGAAGAGGCTGCGTCTCTGGGAGCCTGGCTGCATGGACGGGCAGGCCGGATCCTCGCCCGTCTTTGGCCGGCCGGCGGAGGGCTGGCCTCGGACCTAGCCGAGGCCCTGCCGGTAGTCATGAAAGAACTTCTGCCCTCCGTGGAATTATGACGACCCTGTCCCTGATCCTCTCCGGCCTGGAAGATACCCGGCGGTTGGGACAAGCCCTGGCCGCGATCCTGGTATCTTCCCCCCTGCCCTTGTTACTGCATGGAGAAATGGGCGCGGGCAAAACCACCCTTGTCCGTTTTTTGGCGGAGCATCTGCCAGGCGGGGAAGAAGCCGAGGTGATGAGCCCCAGTTTCACCTTGTGCAATGTTTACCCAACCCGTCCGGAACTGCGGCATTTTGATCTCTACCGTCTGCCTGATGAACAAACCGTGGTGGATGAAGGGCTGGCCGAGAGCCTGGAAGACAGTCTGAACCCCGGTATCCTACTGGCCCTGGAATGGCCGGAAAAATTGCCCCCGGTCCTGATCCCGCCGGATTACCTTCTTTGCCGCTTGACAGGACAGCAAAATGATCGCAGGGCTGTCTTTGAGCCCGGCGGCGCGGTTGCGGCCCTGCTTCTTGAAAAATTGCGGAAAGAATCATCTGTTTTGGGAAGAATTATTTAGGGATTTTTTGTGGCGCCAGCCCTTTCATATAAGGACAAATATGAACATTCTGGTACAGAAATTCGGCGGAACTTCCGTGGCGAACCTGGAGCGCATGCGCCTGGTGCGGGAGAGGGTCAAGCTGGGTCTGGCCGGGGCTGATAAGGCGGTAGTGGTGCTTTCGGCCCGGGCCGGTGAAACCAACCGGCTGTTGGCCCTGGCCGAAGAATGGTCCTCCAACCCGGACCCGGCGGAGCGTGATGTCCTGATATCCACCGGGGAGCAGACCTCCGCCGCTCTTTTTGCCATGTTGCTGCGGGATGACGGTCTTAAAGCCCGCTCGGTCCTTGGTTTCCAGATTCCCATCCTGACCGACGAAGAGTATGGCAAGGCCAGGATCCGCTCCATTGAGGCAGATCGTCTGCGCGCTTGGCTGAAAGACTATGATGTGCTGGTGGTCGCCGGTTTTCAGGGGATCAGCCCGTCCGGCCAAGTGAGCACTTTGGGGCGAGGTGGTTCCGATACCTCGGCGGTGGCGCTGGCCGCCGCCCTGAAGGCCGGGATGTGTGAAATTTACACGGATGTCGAAGGGGTCTATACCGCGGACCCCGGCATTGTCTCCAATGCCCGCAAGCTGGATTATATCGTTTATGACGAAATGCTGGAAATGGCCAGCATGGGGGCCAAGGTACTGGAGATACGCTCCGTGGAATTCGCCCGGAGATATTCCGTGCCCGTGCATGTGCGCTCCACCTTTACCGGGACTAGGGGCACCATGCTCATTAAAGAGGTGAAAAAAATGGAACAAGCGCTCCTTTCCGGCGTTACCCAGGATAAAGATCAGGCCCGCATCACCCTGCGCGCTTGCCCGGACCGTCCCGGCGTTTCTGCGGGCATCTTCGGCCCCCTGGCCCAAGCGGGCATCACCGTGGATATGATTGTGCAAAACCCCAGCCTTGACGGGGTGACTGACATGACTTTCACCGTTTCGCGCAAGGATCTGCTCAAGGCCCTGGCCGTGATGGAGGAAGAGCGCGGTCGGATGCCGGGCATGGAGGTTCTGCATGACTCCAATGTCTGCAAGGTATCCCTTATCGGCGTGGGCATGCGCAATCATTCCGGCGTGGCCGCCAAGGCCTTTGAAACCCTGGCCCGGGAAAATGTCAATATCCTGATGATCAGTACCTCGGAGATCAAGATCTCCTGCCTGATTGAGGAAAAATACATTGAACTGGCCGTGCGCGCCTTGCACGAGGCCTTTGATCTGGGCAAGTCCGCCGAAGGATAAGGGAAGCATTTTGAAATCCGGCAATTTCCGTTGCGGCTGGGTGGCCATCATGGGGCCGCCCAATGCCGGCAAATCCACCTTTCTGAACAGTTGCCTGGGGCAGAAAGTAGCCATCGTCACCCCCAGGCCGCAGACCACGCGCAACCAGATCACCGGCATCCTCTCGGACCGGGAGGCCCAGATCATCTTCATGGATACCCCGGGCGTACACCAGCAGCACGGCAAGATGAACCGCCTGCTCCTGCAGGCGGCCTGGCAGGCTATGGAGCAGGCCGACCTTCTCCTGCTCATCCTGGACGGAGATATGTATGCCCGGCGACCGGATTTTCTGGATAACGACCTGAAGCCCCTGCTGCCTTCCCTGCGCTCCGAAAAGCGTCCTTTGTTCCTGGCCGTGAACAAGGCTGATTTGCTGGGGGATAAATCCCGCCTGCTTCCGCTTTTGGAAAAGCTTAACGCCCAACTGCCCGGTGTGGAAATTTTTCCGGTGTCCGCCCTGCTCAAAGACGGGCTGCCGGAACTTCTGGCCGGGCTCAAAACCAGGCTGCCGGAACGGGAGGCCCAGTTTCCGGAGGATCAGCTCTCCACCCTGTCCCTGCGTTTCATGGCCGCGGAAATTATCCGGGAAAAGCTCTTCCTGGGCCTGCGCCAGGAATTGCCCTATTTTACGGCTGTGGACATCGAAAGCTGGCAGGAAGATCCCGGTCTTACCCGTATCAGCGCCATCATCTATGTTGGACGGGAATCGCATAAAGGCATGGTCATCGGTCAGGGCGGCAAAAACCTCAAGATCGTGGGACAGAGCGCCCGCCAGGAATTGGCCGCCCTGCTTCAAAGCAAGGTTCACCTGGAACTCTGGGTCAAGGTTAGGGAAAACTGGCCCGAAGATCCGGCTTTTTTGCATCAGCTTGGACTGGGGCAGTCCTGGTGAGTTTCGTGGGGACAATGCTCTAAGAGGAGGATTCATACATGCGTATGGCTTATTCCATATTTATTCCTCTGCTGGTCTTGCTTCTGTCGGCGGGAGCGGTCCTGGCCGCCGGGAGGGAGCTGGTGATTCAGGTACAAAGCGTCCAGCTCAGGGCTGCGCCTTCTTTCACGGGCAAACCGGTGGGCTTTGTTTTCAACGGGCAAAAGGTCACGGTTCAAGAAGAGCGTGATCCCTGGTTTCTGGTGAGCGGATCTTCCAGACAGGGCTGGTTGCACAAGAGCGCGGCGGCTGAAAACAGGTTGAGTCTGTTCTCCGGGTCGCAGGATGCGGCGGCGCGGACGGACGAGCGTACGGTGAGCATGGCGGGCAAAGGTTTTGACAAGGAGACGGAGCAGGGTTGGCGCAAGGATAATCCCAACGGTTACGCCGGGGTGGATAAGATGTTGCGTTACAGCTACTCGCCTGAGGAAAGCGCGGCCTTTCTGTACGCCGGGAGGGGGCAATGAAGCGACGTTTGTTTTTGCCGTTGGTTTTGTTGTCCTTGTCTTTTTCCGCCTGCGTTATGGATGACCTTGTCTCCATGATACCCGACGACCTTGCCGCCAAGGTTCCCGGCGGAGCTGATACGCTCAGGCAGACGGGGGACGTGATCCAGGAAGTGGCGGCGGCGGATATGACCCCGGAACAGGAATATTATCTTGGCCGGGCCGTGGGCGCGCAGATCCTATCGCGCTATCCGGCCGGCAATGATGAAAAGGCCAATATCTATCTCAATCGTCTGGGACAGGGACTGGCCCTGTATTCAGACATGCCTGAAACCTTTGTGGGTTATCATTTCCTCCTGCTGGACTCGCCGGAGGTCAACGCCTTTGCCGCGCCCGGCGGCTTTATTTTCGTAACTAAGGGCATGATCGGCCTTTTGTCCGGCGAGGGTGAACTGGCCGCGGTCCTGGCCCATGAGATCGCCCATGTTCAGAATAGGGACGCGGTGGGCGCGATTCGCAACGCCAAACTGGGCGAGACCATGGCCGGCGTCGGCAAGGATGTCGCCGTGCGGCAGGCCGGAGGCCGGGTCAACCCTGAACTCTTGCGCGCTTTTTCCGATTCTGTCGGTGATATTGCCAATACGCTGATGACCAATGGCTATTCGCGCAGCCGGGAATACGCGGCGGACGCCGCGGCCGTGGAGATCCTGATCCGGGGCGGCTATGATCCGCGTTCGCTCCATGCCGTGCTGGAGAGCATGCGGCGTCGGGTGCCGGCGGGCAGCGCCGGGTTCGGCAGCACCCATCCCACCGCTGTTCAGCGCCTGGAGGCCCTGAAGGCTGGAAAGGACGCGCCCGTTCCGGATACGACGGTGCGCAGCGACCGTTTCCAGGCCGCGCTGGGCGCTTACAGCGCCCGATGATCAGGTGATCCGGGTGACCTGGGGATGACCGGCGGGATAGCCAAAACTCTGATCTGCGGCTTATTGGGCCTGATTCTGGCCTTTGGAGCGCAGGGCGCGGGACTCCTGCGATCCTTGGAATGGCAGAGCTGGAACGCGCGCGTGCGTCTCCTGGCCCGCCCATCGCCTTTCACGGAGCATATTCGCATTATTGAGCTGGATCAGAGCAGCCTGGATTGGGGGGCGCGGGAAAACGGCCTGTCCTGGCCCTGGCCGCGCGAGGTCTATGGCCTGATCTTGGATTTCTGCCGCCGGGCCGGGGCGGCCGCCCTTTCCCTGGATGTGCTTTTTTCAGAATCCTCACTGTACGGAGTGGAGGATGATCGCGCTCTGGCCTTGGCCGGCCTGGACAATGGCCGGTTGATCCTCTCCTTTGTGCTGGGGGAAGGGCAAAGCGCTTCCTGGCCGGGGCAGGTCCCGGAACTGCCCGTGGACTGGCGGCTGGGGGACATGCCGCCGGGGCATGCTTATTCCAGGGCCGGCTTCCCCACCCCGGAGCTTTTATCCGGAGCTTCCGCTCTGGGCATGGTGAACCAGTTGCCGGATGCGGACGGCATCTTTCGCGCCCTGACCCCCCTGGCCTTTTTTGACGGGAAACCCGCGCCCTCCCTGGCCTTGGCCGCCTATCTGCTGAATAGGCCGGGAAGCCAGGTTTCGCGCCTGAATAGTAGTACCCTGCTCATTCGTTCCGCTGCCGCCGCTACGGAAGATTCTGCCGGGACGCTTTCGGCCTGGCGGGAAACGCGTATTTCTCTGGACGCCCCTTTGGAGCTTGGAGGCCGGGCCATCCTGAACTTTCGGGGCAGGAGCGGAACCCATGCCGCCTTCAGCGCAGCCGCTGTCATCCAGAGCGAATTACGTTTGCGCGAGGGGCTGGAGCCGGTCATTGCCCCGGAGGAATTACGCGGCCGGCATGTTCTTTTCGGCTTCACCGCCCCAGCTCTCCTGGATCTGCGGCCGTCACCCACTGACGGGAGCTTTGCCGGGGTGGAACTGCACGCCACGGCTCTGGATAATTTACTGGCCGGCGACTTCATAAGCCCTGTTCCTTCCTGGCTGACCTTTGTCCTGGCCGGCATTCTCAGTTTGGCGGCGGCTTTTTCCGCCCTGCGGAGCAAGCGGCTGGCGCAACTGCTCATCCTGGTCCCGGCCTTTTTGGTCGCGCCCCCGGCCTTGAGCATGGCCGCTTACCGCGCTTCCTTCCAGTTGCCCCTGGCCCCGATCCTGCTCGCGATCTTTCTTTCCCTGACCCTGTCCATACTCCTGGCCTACGCCACCGAAGGCCGACAGCGGCGTTTTCTTAAAAGCGCCTTCAGCCAGTACCTCAGCCCGGAAGTGATCAGCCAGATCATCCAGGAGCCGGGAAGGCTGAAACTGGGAGGAGAAAGACGCCTCCTGTCCATTTTTTTCTCCGACCTGGAGTCTTTCAGCGCCATATCCGAGCGGCTTGCGCCCGAGGATTTGACCATGCTGCTTAACGAGTATCTTTCATTGATGTCGGATATCATCCTGGAGGAAGGCGGCACCATTGACAAATACGAAGGTGATGCCATCATCGCTTTCTGGAACGCGCCCCAAGAACAGGCCGACCATGCGGCCCGCGCCCTGCGCGCCGCCTTGCGCTGTCAGGAGGCCCTGGAGGCGCGCCGGACGCGTTTTCAGTCCCTAGCCGGGCGGCCGTTGGTCATGCGCATCGGTCTGAACACCGGCCCGGCGGTGGTGGGCAACCTAGGTTCGCGATCCCGTTTTGACTACACCATGCTGGGGGATGCGGTGAACTTGGCCTCCCGCCTGGAAGGGGTCAACAAGGTTTTCGGCACCAGGATCATTGTCTCTCAAGCCGCTTTTGAAGCGGCCGGAGCCCTGGACTTGCGGAAAAAACCACTTCAGGATACGGAATTTACCGGCAGGGATCTTGGTCTGCTCCGGGTGGTCGGCCGCCAGGAGGGCGTACGCGTGTTCGAACCCCTGCGTCCGGCCGAGGCCGAGGCAAGGGCCGGGCTGTTGGAGAATTTTGCAGTGGCCCTCTGTTGTTTTCAGGCCGGGGATCTGTCGGCGGCCCGGACTCTTTTCGTCCCCTTGGCGGCGGAAGACCCGCCCTCAGCCGCTTACCTGCGGCGCTGCCTTGAAATCATGGAGACCGGCTTACTGGCGGCTCCGGACGCGGACTGGACCGGGGTGTGGGAGCTTTCGGCCAAATAGGCAGGGGAGGACCGGGCCGCGGCATGTCGGTACAAGGAGAAGGATATGGATAGGAATTCACGGGTGAGCAATCGTCTCTCCGGTTTTATAGAGGAAATTTCCGGCTACCGGGATCGCAATGCCTTGCTGGACCGCATCCTGGCCATGGCCAGGGAGATAACCAGGGCCGACGCCGGAACCATTTATCTGCGGGAAAGGCTGGAACTGGTTTTCGCCTATACTCATAATGACAGTCTTTTTCCGGTCGACGAAGCGCATCGTCATGCCTACGCCGCCATCCGTCTGCCGGTTTCGGAAAAATCCATTGCCGGTTATGTGGCCTCCACCGGTAGATCCTTGAACCTGGCGAACGTGCGCGCGCTTCCGCAGGGCGCACCGTATTCCTTCAACGACGCTTTTGACCGGAAGACCGGCTTTGTGACCAGCTCCATGCTGACTCTGCCTTTTCTGGATCGCCGCGGTCACGCTCTGGGGGTGTTGCAACTGATCAACAGCCTGGATCCACAGCATAACCCTTGTCCGTTCAATGCCGATATGGAAGGCGATATGCGCATGCTGGCGCGGGAAGTCTCGGGCATTTTGGAACTCAGTGAAGCGGAAAAAAGAGGTATTTACGGCATTTTGCGTATGGCGGCGGTGCATGATCCCGCGGAAACCGGCCCGCATGCGGAACGGGTAGGGGCCATCGCGGCTGAATTGTACCACGCCTGGGCGGTCAAGCGCGGGCATATTCTGGACGTTTTGCTCCAGGAAAAGGGCAATCTGCGTCTGGCAGCCATGTTGCATGACATCGGCAAGGTGGGCATCAGCGAGGCCATCCTGAAAAAACCGGGAGCGCTCAATGAGGAAGAATTCGGGATCATGCGCGGGCATACCGCCCTGGGGGCCTCCATCCTGGACGATGCCCACGGGGATTTATCCGTTCTGGCCCATGACATCGCTCTGCATCACCACCAGAGATGGAACGGCCGGGGTTATGCCGGAAGCGGGGATGAAGGCAGGCTCTCCGGGGAAGATATCCCTCTGGGGGCCAGGATTACGGCCATTGCGGACGTGTTTGACGCGCTGGTCTCCCCCCGTTGCTACAAAAAGCCATGGACCTTCGATGACGCGCTGGCCCAACTACGCAAGGATTCCGGCCAGCACTTTGATCCCGTCCTGGTTGACCATCTGGCGGAGATCAGCGAGCTGCTGGAGCCCATCTACCGGCGTTTTCCAGGGTAACCTCCGGCTTCTTGCATTTTGCCGTTGAATGCGTAATTAAAGAAGGCACAAACAAAGGAAACGGCATGAGCACTCTATTGGCCTTGGGTATGATTACTGTGGCCTGCTATATCTTGATGCGCGTTTTTAAGCCGCGTTACGGGGCGATCCGCGGCTGCTCCGGAAGGGCGCTGGAAGAGGCCATGGCCATGGAGCGGCGGCAGACCGAGTCCGCGCCGGACTTGAAAAAAGCGGATAAGCCGGAGGCCTGAGTGTCCGGGGATTTTCGTTTCGCCGTCCGCCCGGCGGCCCCGCAAGGAAGACCGTTGGAGCGGCCCATTCCCTTCACCAAGATGGAGGGTTTGGGCAACGACTATATTTATGTGGAAGAATTCGAGCGGCCGCTGGAAGACAAGGCTGCGCTGGCCGTGCGCATGAGCGACCGGCATTTCGGGGTGGGCGGCGATGGGCTGGTGATCATCGGGCCACCGGCCCCAGAGAGAGCGGAGGAAGCGGATTTTCGCATGCGCATGTTCAACGCCGACGGTTCCGAGGGATATATGTGCGGCAACGCCGCGCGTTGCGTGGGCAAATATGTCTATGAAAAGGGCCTGACCGGCAAGACGGAAATCCGTTTGCAGACCAGGGCCGGAGTGCGTCTCTTGCAGCTTTTTCCTGGTGGAGGCAAGGTGGAAGAGGTGCGGGTGAATATGGGCAGGCCCGGGTTAAGGCCGGAGGATATCCCTGTGCGGACCGAAGGAGAGGATTTTATTGCTCGGGAGATCCTGGTACAGGGCGAGGTTTACCGGGGAACGGCCGTATCCATGGGCAACCCGCATCTGGTGCTTCCCTGGCCGGATCTGGCGGATTTGCCGATTGACAGCTTGGGGCCGGCGTTTGAACACCATCCGCTTTTTCCCAGGCGGGTGAATACTGAATTTATCCAGGTGCTGAACCGGGAAAGGGTGCGGATGCGCGTGTGGGAGCGCGGATCCGGAGAAACTCTGGCCTGCGGAACCGGGGCTTGCGCCGTGCTGGTGGCCTGCGTCCTGAATCGCTGGACCGGACGCCGGGCGGAGATCGAGCTGCGCGGCGGAGAGTTGGCGGTGGACTGGGCTGAAGACGGCTGCGTTTACATGCGCGGCCCGGCCAGGACCGTGTTCAGCGGCGAATTTACGGGACAATGACATATGGCGAACCATCTTGAGGAAAAATCTGTCCGTAAGAAGAGATCTCCGCTCTATTGGCTGCTCTTTTTGTTTCTGCTTGCTCTGCTGCTTTCGGCTGTTTTCTTGGCCATCAGGGAGCTGGCTCTAAAAAGCGCGCCGATGCGGGTCACCCGCCACGATGTGCCCGAGCTGGTCTTCAGGGCGGCTCCTCCTCCTCCAAAGCCGGTCATGCCGGAAGAGCCCCTGGACTTGCCTCCTCCCCCTCCTCCTCCCCCTCCTCCAGATGAGGCAGAGGATGAAGAGGGCGAAGTTGCGGAGCCGTCCGTTCCTCCCTCTCCTGCTCCTCCGGCGGAACCCATCCTGCCGCCGGTTACGCCGCCCAGGCCCGCGGTCAGCGCTCCCATGCCTCCGCCAGCCAAAACGCAAGGCAATATCGTGGGCAGACCGGTCAGGGAAGAGTCCAGCAGGCCGAGCGCTGTGGGCATCGCGGTGCATCCTTCCAGATCCGCTGTGACCCAGACGGATACCGCTCCCCTGGACAGGCCCAGGACTGACGTGTCCGGAAGCATGGCCAGCAGCGGGGAAGACGCCGTGGTAACCACCGAGTTTGTGCGGGATCTGGCGGAATTCCTGGCCGTCAATTATTGGCCGCGCGGCAGCCATGTTTCGGCCAGGGACAGGGAAAACAGCACGGCTTCTTTAAGCGCCATGAACCAGCGCTATGGGCTGGCGATGACCAGTTTCGTATCGACCCGCGCACGCGAAGGGCGGCGTGATTTCTATCGGGATCGCCGGCTTCTGCTCAACTATGTTTTCAATCCGTATATGCTTCCGGCTCTGACCAGAATGTACGCGGATCGGCTGGCCGGCTTTCTGGTGGAGAGTGCCGGCGAGCAGATCAGGAATATCGGGGAGCAGGAGATCCGCCTGGGGGATGAGGAGATCATCTCCATGCTGCGCTATTACGCGCGCTATGCCAGGGCTGCGGGCCGGGCTCTGTTGGCCTATGCCGAAAACGGCTCGGCTCATGAGAGCATCCGCCTCCTCAGGCAGATGGAAGAAGCCGGTTTTGAGGCCAATGCCCGTATGCTGGAAGCGCGTTACCGCCAGGAGCTGGCCCTGGAACAAGGAGAACAGGAAAACATCCGTCTGGCCGCCGAGGCCATGAGCTTGGTCGAGGAAGAGTACCGCCAGACGGCTTTGGCCCTGCGCGAGGCCAGGGAGCAGGTGGCCCTGGCCGTTGCCGGTGGGCAGGAAGGTTTTCTGGATAACGATAGCCTGGTTTACATCGCCAACTGGGCCGCCCGGCGCGGACCAAGGAGCGGACAGAGCCTGCAGGCCGCCTCTTCCTCCATGGATTATCTGAGCCGGGTTTTCCTGCAAAAGGCCGAAGATCTGGCCGGGAAGCGAGGCGCATCCGGGCGCGGAGTTTCCCGATGAGCGGCGTTTTGGCAATTGTACTGGTCCTGGGAGGGATGATCTTCTTCCATGAATTGGGGCATTTTCTGGCGGCTCGTTTTTTGGGCATCGGGGTGAAAATTTTTTCCATAGGCTTCGGCAAGGCGCTCTTTTCCTGGGCAGGAAAAAAGACCGTTTACCGCCTTGGGGTCTTTCCCTTGGGAGGCTATGTGGATCTGGTGGGCATGCGCAAGGACGAGGAGGTGGAAGCGCCCTTTACCCCGTCGGAAAGCTATTCCGCCCACGGGCCGTCCGCCCGCCTGCTGACGGTGATCGCCGGACCGTTCTTCAATATCGTTCTGGCCTGGTTTATCTACTGGGGACTCATCTGGGGCGGAAATTCCCTGATCTTGCCGGAAGTGGGCGCGATAATGCCCGGAAGCCCTGCGGAGACAGCCGGTTTCCAGGAAGGCGATCGAATCCTCTCCGTCAACGGCCGGGGTGTTTTCTCCTGGGATGATTTGCGCTATCAGGTGCAAAATTCTCAAGGCCGGAGCCTGGAGGTGCGGCTACGCCGCTACGAGGGGAATGAAAGCACCCTGCAAGTCGTCCCGATGGCCATGCAAGCCGGAGAAGAAGGACGGGAGCGCACGTTTTATCTTCTGGGGTTGAGCGCCAGCGGAAGTTTTGTGGAGGCCTCCTTTTTCCGGGCCGCTTTGGAGGGTTTCAAAGAAGCCTGGAGTAAAACCCTGTTCATCATGGATCTGATCCGCCGTCTTTTCACCAGCGAACTCCCCCTGGCCGAAAATCTGGGCGGCCCGGTACTGGTGGTCCAGACCGTGCATCAGCAGGCCACCCACTCGGGGCTGGAGGGGGTGCTCAAACTCACCGCCCTTTTGAGCATCAATCTAGGCCTGCTCAATCTCCTGCCCATTCCCGCCCTGGATGGAGGGCATGTCCTCTTCAACCTGGCGGAAGTGATCTTCCGCCGGCCGGTGCCGGATCGCATCCAGGCAGTATGCGTCCATTTCGGCTTTATCTTCCTCATAGGCCTGATGATCCTGGCTACAGCCTTTGATATTTTCAGGTTGGCCGGGTGAAGCGCGGGCAGAGAATCCGACGCGAACGACAGCACAGGCAACTTCGTTGAGTACCGTAGCCAATCACCACCGCTGGTTTTTGCATGCCCTGGCGGTTTTGTACTTTACCATGGGCTTTGTGGCGCGTTTCGCATGGCCGCCGCTGATTCCGGCGGCCGCGCCGGATCTCGGTCTGAGCATGTCCGGGGCGGGCGCATACATGAGCGCTTTTTACCTGGGTTATGTGCTGTTTCAGATCCCAGGCGGTCTCCTGGGAGATCGTTTCGGCGCCCGCCTGGTTATAGGTTTTGCCCTGCTGGTGGAAGCTCTGGGCACCTTTGGGACGGGAATGGCTTCAGACTTCAGTCTGGGCTTTGCCTGCCGCCTGCTCACCGGGTTGGGGGCGGCGGCGGTTTATACCTGTTGCGTGCGTTACGCGCTCAGCCTGTTTCCACCTGGGGAAGTCGGGCTGGCTTACGGACTGATGATGATGGCCCCGGCCGGGATTGGGGTGCTCCTCCCCAATCTGTTGATGCCCTGGCTGAATACGCTGCTCTCCTGGCGGGGGGCCTTCCAGGCCATCAGCGTGGTCATCCTGCTTACGGGGGCGGCGGCTTTTCTGGCGGTACGCGATACTCCCGGCGTGAGTGCGCGGGGAAAGAGCGTGTTCCAGGGCATCCGTGAGACGCTGGGTGAAAAAAGGCTGCTCTGGCTCAGTGCCGCCTGGTTTTGGCTTTTGTGGTTCATGGTGGGTTTTTTGAGTTGGAGCAATACCTATATCAAGGAACTGGGGTTTTCCCTGGAAACGGGCAGCCGGGTCATGCTGGTTTACGGGGTGGCCGGTCTCATTGCCTCACCCCTGGGAGGGATGCTTTTCCAGAAGGTCTCTTCCCCAGTAATTTTTCTACAAGGGATCTTCTTGGGGCTGGCCGCCTGCGCCTGGTTTTTCGTCCAAAGCGTCGATCTCGTCATTCTCAGCGGCTTGGCTGGGATCATAGGTTTTTTGCTCGGACTGGCCTATCCGGCTTTGCCGCTTCTTATTTCCATGCTCGCAAAGAAAGAGACGGTGGCCACCGCCAGCGGGGTTACGGCCTGCATTTTTCAGTTGGGCGCGGTGGCCGGCCCCTGGGTCATGGGCCTGAGTAAAGATTTGAGCGGAAGTTTCACTCTGGCCTGGGTACTTTTGGCCGGGTCGGGCATCCTGGGAGCAATCAGCTTTATCCCGTTGAAAAAAATGAGGAATTCCAAGTAGTTCAGGAAAACGCCGCTACTCCAGGCGATCGGCAACCAGGTCCCCCATCCGGCTACAGCCGGTTGTTTTTTCTCCGGGCCGGGCCAAATCAGCGCTACGGTATCCTTCCCGCAAGGTCAGGCGTACGGCCTCTTCCACGCCCTTGGCCGCCTCTTTCAGTCCCAGAGCCAGATCCAGCAGCATGGCGGCGGCCAGGATGGCGGCCAAGGGGTTGGCCCGGTCCTGCCCGGCGATATCCGGGGCCGAGCCGTGGATGGGTTCATAGAGTCCGGCTCCGCCTGTTCCCGCCAGGCCGCTCAGGGAGGCTGAAGGGAGAAGACCCAGCGAACCGGCCAGGGCCGCCGCTTCATCCGAGAGGATGTCGCCGAAGAGATTGCCGGTGAGGATCACGTCAAATTGATCCGGTCGCAGCACCAGTTGCATGGCGCAGTTATCCACATACATGTGGCTGAGTTCCACCTCCGGGTAATCCCGGTGTGTTTCCTCCACCACTTCCCGCCACAGCCGGCTGGAGGCCAGGACATTGGCCTTGTCCACCGAGCAGAGGCGCTTTTTCCGTTGCCTGGCCGCATCAAAGCCGATGCGTGCAATTCGGCGGATCTCTTCTTCATTGTAAATCATATTGTTGAAGGCATGGCGCAGACCGTCCCGCACCTCTTCACCAGCGGGCTGCCCGAAGTAGACATCCCCGGTAAGCTCGCGCACCACCAGGAGATCCAGCCCCTGAGCCACAATATCCGGGCGCAAGCAGGACAGCCCGGCCAGTTCAGGAAAAAGCCTGACCGGCCGCAGATTGGCATATAGGCCAAGTTCCTTGCGCAGGCGCAGGAGCCCGGCCTCCGGCCGCTTGTCCGCTGGAATGGAGGCCCATTTAGGCCCGCCCACGGCCCCCAGAAAAATAGCGTCCGCCTCCCGGCAAAGATCCAGAGTTTCCTCCGGCAGGGGATCCCCGGCCGCCTCGTAAGCCGCGCCGCCCACCAGGGCTTCCTGGAACTCGATGTCGCCGCCGTAACACCGCGCCGCCATCCTGAGAACCTTCACCGCTTCCCCCGTCACCTCCGGGCCGATGCCGTCGCCGGGCAATAAGACGATATGTTTTTTCATGGTTTTCCCAGCCTTTGTTTAACAAAGTGGGCCAGCCCTCCGGCCTCCAGGATGGCGCGCATGCTTTCGGGCAGGGGCGTAAAGCTGAAGCTCCGGCCGCTGGTAAGGTTGCTCACCTTGCCGGTTTTCAGGTCAATTTTGGCCTCCTCCCCTTCCTGAAAGGCGTTGGCGGCATCTCCCAACTCCAGGGGCAGCAGTCCCATGTTAAAGGCATTGCGGTAAAAGATGCGGGCAAAGCTGTGGGCGATGACCGCCGGGATACCCGCGCCCAGGATGGCCACTGGCGCGTGTTCCCTGGAAGAACCGCAGCCGAAGTTGCGCCCGGCGACAATCAGGCTGCCGCCGGGGATGATTCTGGCGCGCCAGTCCGGGTCCAGGCCTTCCATGCAGTGCGCCCCCAATTCTGCCGGGTCGGCGGTAACCAGGTAACGGGCCGGGATGATGGCGTCGGTATCAATATGATCCCCCAGGCGCAGAATTTTTCCGGAACAAAGCATGGCTATATCCTCCCAGGATGGCTAATCTCGCCGGCTATGGCGGTGGCCGCGGCCACCGCCGGGCTGGCGAGGTAAACTTCCGAATCCAGGCTGCCCATGCGGCCTCGGAAATTGCGGTTGGTGGTGGCCAGGGCGCGCTCTCCGCCGGCCAGGATGCCCAGGTGTCCGCCCAGGCAGGGGCCGCAGGAAGGCGGACCGATGATACAGCCGGCCTCCATGAATATGCCCATAAGCCCTTCATTCAGGGCGCTTTTCCAAATTTTGGGAGTTGCGGGCAGGATGATGCAGCGCAGGCCTTTTTTTACCTTGCGGCCATCCAGCACGGCGGCGGCGGCGCGCAGATCGCTCAGGCGGCCGTTGGTGCATGAGCCTATAACCACCTGTTGCACCGGGATATCTTTAAGTTCAGAGACCGGACGGACGTTTTCCGGCAGATGCGGACAGGCGACCAGGGGTTCCAGGCCGGAGACATCCAGGGTAAGAGAGCTTTCGTAAAGCGCGTCCGGGTCAGCGGCCAGAGGGACGTCCTTCTTTCTTCCGGCCTCGCGGCAATAGTCCAGGGTGGCTTCGTCGGCGGCGAAGAGCCCGGCCTTGCCGCCGGCCTCGATAGCCATGTTGGCCATGCTGAGACGGCCTTCCACCTCCAGGGAGGCGATGGCCGGGCCGCCGAATTCCAGGGCCTTGTAACGTGCGCCGTCCACGCCCAGGCGGCCTATGGTCCAGAGGATGAGGTCTTTGCCGCCCACAAAGGGAGGGAGCTTGCCTGAAAAAAGCACTCTGACGCTCTCCGGCACCTTGAACCAGAGTTCTCCCAGGGCCATGGCCGCGGCCACATCGGTTGAGCCCATGCCGGTGGCGAAGGCGCCGAGGCCGCCGTAAGTGCAGGTATGGCTGTCCGCCCCCACTACCAGGTCGCCGGGGCCGACCAGCCCGAGTTCAGGCAGGAGGGCGTGTTCCACTCCGGCCTCGCCGCCTTCGTAGTAATGGGTAAGCCGCTGTTCAGCGGCAAAACGGCGGGAAATCAGTACCTGTTCGGCGGAGGCCAAATCCTTTTGCGGTACATAGTGGTCCATGACCAGGACCACGCGCTCCCGGTCAAAGACCCGCTTCACGCCCATTTCCCGCATGGACTTGATGGCCAGGGGAGCGGTGATATCGTTGGCCAGGACCAAATCGGCCCGGCAGGTAATGATGCGTCCGGGGGCGCTTTCTTCCGGGCTGACGGGACGGGTGGAATGGGCGGCCAGGATTTTCTGGGCCAGGGTTTGCGGCATTACATTTCCTCCCGCATCTTGGCCAGGCGGTTCAGGGCGTTGAGATAGGCGCGGGCGCTGGCATTGATGATATCAGGGTGCGAACCCCGGCCCACCGTGCTTTTGCCGTTTTCCGAGATGCGCACGGTGACTTCCCCCAGGGCATCGGTGCCGCCGGTAATGGCGTTGACCGCGTATTGTTCCAGCTTGGGGCTGCGCCCCACGGTCGCGGCGATGCCTCGAAAGACGGCGTCAATGGGACCTACGCCGAACTGGGCGTGTTCACGCCTAGCGCCGTCAATCTCCAGAGCCAGCATGGCGCAGGGCGGCAGCCCGCCGTCGCCGCTCTGTACGGTCAGGTGCAGCAGCCGGTATTTATCCGGAAGGCGATATACCTCCTCCAGCACCAGGGCCTCCAGGTCCTCGTCAAAAATATCCTTTTTCTTGTCCGCCAGTTCCTTCACCGCTGCCAGGATCAGGTCAATCTGGGCGTTGTCCAGGCTGTAGCCCATATCCTCCAGCTTGGAGCGGATGGCGTTCTTGCCGGAGTGTTTGCCCAGGACGATGTGGCTGCTGGACAGGCCAATGGATTCCGGGGTCATGATCTCATAGGTGGCCGGGTTGGCCAGCACTCCGGCCTGATGGATGCCGGCTTCGTGGGCAAAGGCATTGGCCCCGACCACAGGCTTGTTGACCGGGATGGGACGGCCGATGATGCGTGACAGTGCGCGCACCGAAGGGAAGATCTGCTGGGTATGTATGCCGTGTTCCAGCCGGTAGTAAGGATTGCGCACGGCCAGGGCCATGATCAGTTCTTCCAGGGCGCAGTTGCCCGCCCGCTCGCCGATGCCGCCAACGGTCACCTCAGCCTGGCGGGCGCCGGCCCGTAAAGCGGCCAGGGTGTTGGCCACGGCCAGGCCCAGGTCATTGTGGCAGTGGACGCTGATGATCACCTTGGCGGGGATGCGGGCCTTGAGGTAGGCAATGCGTTCCGCGAACTCGTCGGGCTGGGCGTAGCCCACGGTGTCGGGGATGTTCAGGGTTACGGCCCCGGCGGCCGCGGCCGTCCGGCAGACTTCCACCATGAAGTCCGGATCGCTCCGGGAGGCGTCCTCGCAGGAAAATTCCACGTCCGTACAGCAAGAAACGGCATGGCGCACCGCCTGGTCCGTAGCCTTGAGCACCTCGTCCGGTGAGAGCTTGAGCTTGAATTCCATGTGCAGGGGAGAGGTGGCGATGAACAGGTGCAGGCGGGATTTTTTGGCATGGCGCAGGGCCTCGGCGGCCTTGTCGATATCCTCGATCACCGTGCGGCACAGGCTGGCCACGGTGGCTTCCCGGATCTCTTTAGCCACGGTGGCGACGGCTTCGAAGTCCCCGGCGCTGGAAGCGGCAAAGCCGGCCTCAATGATGTCCACCCCCAAAAGTTCCAATTGCCGGGCCATGTGCACTTTCTCCCGCAGGTTCATGGTGGCGCCGGGGGACTGCTCTCCGTCCCGCAGGGTGGTATCGAACAGGATGACGCGATTGGCGGATTCAGGCATGTTTTCCTCACTTTTAAAATTATTCCAATAAAAAAAGCCACCCTGGTCAGGGTGGCGCGCACAGCCGCAAATTAAAGCGAAAACCTGTAAAAGGCCGTGACGCGGTCTATGTCAGACCGCGTAGCCGGGCAAAAAACAATATATGGGCAATATTCCAGCTCATGGAAAACACCTAGCCGGTTTTGCGGAGCGTGTCAAGCGATTTTTACAAATCTCCCCGGCCGGGGTTCACCTGCTTATCCAGGGGCGCGGTCAGGCGCACCTCGTGGGTGATGGCGGCCTGTTCCCCAGCCTTGAGCTTGAGCTTCCAGCGGTAAATTTTAATATTGCCCTGGTTCAGGGAGGTGCTGGCCAGCTCCGGCTGGGGAGTGGATTTGACCTCCAGCCGGAAACTCGCCTCCGCGCTTTCGGGCAGGGGGTCTTCCACCCTTACCTCCACCGGGTAGGCGCGGTTGTTGTTTACCAGGATGCTCCAGTTCCAGTCCAGGGTTTGTTCTTTACGGATGATCCCGCTTTCACCGCTGCTGTGCTTGAGGTTGCGCATGACGCCGGTGACCTGGGGGTCCGCGCCGAAGAAGATGCTTCCTTGGCTGCCATTGAAGGAAAAAGCGCCTTGGCCGATGGCCGCGTCATCAACAAAAAAACGGGCCTGCCCCTGGGTCAGTTCCAGGGGCGCGGGCAGGTTCAGTTCCGCCGTGAGAAAGGCCCGGAAATAGCTGGCTGGCCGCAGGGTATAGTAATAGGCGGCCTTGTGGCTGTCCGAGGCCAGGGCCGCGCGCACCGGAGTGGACGGGGCGATGTTCAGCCGTCCCAGTTTCCAGACCCGGAAGGTTGATTTCTGCTCCTGGTCCGCGGCGGACCAGCTATCGGGTTGTTCGACCATAGACTCGTCGGCTATTTCGTGGGTTTGGGATCTCTGGGCCAAATTTGAGGCAGCGATCTTTTCCGCCCGCATGGGAGGGGGGGGCAGGGGTATGGCCGCTTGCTCCTCAATCAGCCAGCGCCGTGGCCGCGATGGTTCCAGGGAGCGGTCCCGTCCCAGGCTGGCCACGGTCACCTCTGTTTCTTTCCATGAAAAGCCTGAATTCTGTTTCAGGGCAATGCCCTGCTCGACGGTCAGGGTCTGTTTTTCCGGGTAGGCCAGGAGGCGGTAATCAATATCGAAGGAGGCCGGCACGCTGTAAGAGTAGCGCAGCGTCACCTTTGTAGCCGTTGCGCCCAGGGGCAGGACCACCCTGGAGAACTTGCGCCCGGCGTCGAATTTTTCCAGGGTTTCCTGGATGGCGGCGTGGCGCTGGCGCAAATTATAAAGGGCGCGCTGCTCTTTTTCATAAAGGACGTACAAGGACGGCAGGTTTTCCTCCCAGAGGGCGTCCAGGCGGGCCAGATCCTCCGCCGCAAGGGGCTGTTCCTTGAAAGGCGCGGAGTGTTGCTCCAAAAGTTTCAGACGCCCTTCCACCGCCGCCAGGGTTCCGCTTTTTGCGGCGATGCCCTCGCGCAGGGGCAGCAGGTTTTCCAGCAAGGCCCGGCGCTCCGGCGAAGGCTCATTCTCCGGGTCCATCTCCCGCTGGCTGTCCGGCAGGGGCAGGCGGGGCTGGTGTTCTCCTATCTGTTCTCTGGCAAGCGGGCGGCGGCCTGGTTCTTCCAGCCAATAGAAACCGGTGGCCGGACGCCCGTCCAGGGTGGCCGAAAAGCTGGCGCGATCCGCCAGGGCCGGCAGGATGAGCAGGAAGCCGTAAGTTCCATCTTCCAGGGGTTGCGAGGTTAGGGTTTCCTCCACGCTGAGCACGGCCTCGGCGGGATAGAAGACAACGGAGACGGGCTGGGAAGGGGCTGCGGCTTCCTGCCAGGCCGCGGCTGGAACCTGCGGGCCGGGTAGTGAGAGAGCAAGAAGCAGGAGGACGCCAGCCAGGACAGGGAGCCGGACGGCCGATTTTTTGGGGGAAACAGTGTAACTTTTCATGAGATCTCCGTTATTTGAAAAGCCCGCGCAGGAACTGGCGGATGAGCGGGGCGCCGATGGAGGTGAAGGCCCCCTTGGCCAGGCTGTTTCTCTGGGAGGCTTTTTGCCGGGCCAGCCTTTCCGCGTCCTTTTGCCTGGCGGCCTCTTCTTTGCGCAATAGGGCGGCCTGCTTTTCCTCCTCTTTTTTCCGCTGGGCCAGTTCTTTTTCGCTGGGGGTTTCCGCCAGGCGCTGGGTCAGGATTTCATAGGCCGTGGTGCGGTCAATGCTTTGGCTGTAATGCCGGTAGAACAGGGAGCTTTTGACCATCTGCCCGCGCTTCGCCTCATCCAAGGGGCCGATCTGGCTCTGGGGCGGCAGGATGAAGGCCCTTTCCACCTGCCTTGGCGCGCCTTGAGCGTCCAAAAAGGAAACCAGCGCTTCGCCCATGCCCAGTTCGGCGATGGCGGTTTCGGTATTGAAGGCGCTGTTGGCCCGGAAGCTGGCCGCGGCGCTCTTGAGGGCCTTCTGATCCTTGGGAGTGTAGGCCCGCAGCGCATGTTGCACCCGGTTGCCCAGTTGTCCCAGGACGGCGTCCGGCATGTCCGAAGGGGTTTGCGAGATGAAAAATACGCCAACGCCCTTGGAGCGAATGAGCCGCACCACCTGTTCGATCTTTTCCAGCAAGGGTTTGGGGGCGTCGTTGAAAAGCAGGTGCGCCTCATCAAAAAAGAAGACCAGTTTGGGTTTTTCCGCGTCGCCCACCTCCGGCAGGACGGTGAATAGCTGGTTTAGCAGCCAGAGCAGGAAGGTGCTGTAAGTCTTGGGGGCCTGCATGAGTTTGTCGGCGGCCAGGATGTTGATTACCCCCTTGTCTCCCGAGGTCTGGATCAGGTCGTCAATGTGCAGGTTGGGCTCGCCGAAGAATTTGTCCGCCCCGTCATGCTCCAGGGCGATGAGCCCGCGCTGGATGGAGCCGATGCTGGCGGCGGAGAGGTTGCCGTAAGCGACGGAGAGCTTGGAGGCGTTATTTGCGGCATATTCCAGGATTTTACGCAGGTCTTTGAGGTCGATCAGTTCCAGCTTTTCGTCGGAGGCTATCTTGAAGACCACGGTAAGCACCGCGCTTTGCGTGTCATTGAGGTTCAGCAGCCGGGCCAGGAGCAGCGGCCCCATATCGGCGATCGTGGCCCGTACTGGGGCGCCCGTTTCGCCGAAGACATCCCAGAATTGCACCGGAAAGCCTTGAAATTGGAAGCCTTTTTCTTGAAGGTCGTATTCTTCCACCCTCTTGAGCACGCTTTCCTTGTTCCCGCCCTTGGCCGCGATGCCGGAAAGATCCCCCTTGGCATCGGCGGCGAAGACCGGTACGCCCATCTGGCTGAAAGTCTCGGCCAGGGTTTGCAGGGTGATGGTTTTGCCCGTGCCGGTTGCCCCGGTAATCAATCCGTGCCGGTTGCCCATGCCGGGCAGGAGGCATATTTCCACGTTTCCTGCCAGGGCCACAAAGGCCCGGCTATCTTTATCCCACATGATAGTCTCCTTGTTATCTTCCAAAAGAACAATCGGGAAAAACGCATTCCGGGCATTCGTTGCATAGGCCGCCGTGGGCCAGGCTGGTGAAGTCGCGTCTGGTCAGGCGCTGCCCGGCCAGGAGGCGTGGCAGGATGAGGTCAAAGATGCTGGCCTTCTGGTACATGACGCAGCCCGGCAGGCCCAGGATCGGTATTTTCCGGTGATAGCCGAGCATGAACATGGCCCCCGGCATCACCGGCGCGCCGTAGCTGACCACTTCCCCGCAGACGGACCGGATGGCCGCCGGGGTTCTGTCGTCCGGGTCCACGCTCATGCCGCCGGTGACGGCTACCAGAGAGGAGCCTTGGGCCAGGGCCTCCCGGATGGCGGAGGCTATGCCTTCGGTATTGTCGGGCGACAGGGCGCGGTGGTGGATGATGGACCCCCAGTCCGTGAATTTGCGGGTCAGCACCGGGGTAAAGCCGTCTTCCACGCGGCCTGAGCAAACTTCGCTGCCGGTGGCCACTACCCCGACCTTGTGGGGGGCAAAGGGCAGCACGCGCAGCAGGGGGCCGTGTTCTTTGCAGAGCAGTTCCGCTCCGGCCACGCTTTCTTCAGGCGCGCACAGGGGAATGACCCTGGTCCCGGCCACCAGTTGTCCGGGATGCACCTCCCGCAAGGAGGAGGCGGTGGCTACGCTCAGGAGAGGGATGTCATTGAGGGTTGCCAGCAGGTTCAGGTTGATGGCCAAAAGCCCCTGGATGGAGGAGCGGATGTTGATCCGACCCTCAGAGGGTTCGCTGAAGCTCAGGTTTTCGCCGCAGAAGGCGCGGACTAGGCGGCGGGCGGCCTCGTCCTCATGCACCTGCCCCTCGGGGTTTTCACTCCAGACAAAAAGATGTTCCTTGCCGAGGCGCAGAAGATGCGGAATATCCTCCTCCAGCACGATATGACCTTTTTTGAAGGCCGCCTTCTTGTGGTTGCCCGGCACGATCTCGGTGATGTCGTGACAGAGAACCAGCCCCACGGCCTGCTTGGTAGGTATGGATTGCATGCGCGCCCTCCGGTAATGTTTGCCAAAGATTCGTGCAGCTTCTCCTCAGGAGGGCGTTTTGTCAAGATTGCCTCGGCTTTGGGCACTTATACGCCATAGGCTTCCAAGGGGCCGGAGATCCCCTGGAAGCCTATGGAAGCGAAAAGACGCCGGGTTTTATTTGCCGTGCAGGAGCTGTTCCCAGTAGTCGGAATAGAGGCGTATGCCCTGTCCGATATCCAAAAGGAAGTCGCTGCCGGCCAAATCTTCCTCGGTGGGGAGAAAGACCGGGTTATTGACCAGCTCCTCGGGCAGGAGCTTCAAGGCCGAGACATTGGGGGTGGAATACATGTATTCTTCCACGCACTTGACCGCCACCTCAGGGCGCAGCATGTAGTCGATGAATTTATAGGCGTTCTCCAGGTTGGGCGCGCCCTTGAGGAGAACGAAGCTGTCCACCCAGACCAGGGTTCCTTCCTTGGGCCAGATAAAGCTGATTTCCGGCTTTTCTTCCTGGATGAGCAGGACATCGCCGTTCCAGCCCATGCCGACGGTCACCTCGTCGCCCATAACCGGGGGTTTGATCTGTGAGGAAAATACCCGCACCAGGGGTTTGATCTCGCGCAGCCATTCATAGGCCACTTTCAAATCCGCGTCGTCGTCCGTGTTGGGGGAAAGCTTGTTGGCCTTCAGGGCCATACCGAATAAATCCCGCAAGTCATCGGACAGGAGGAGCTTTCCCGCGAAATCCGGGTTGGCCAGGTCCGCCCAGGAACTTACCTCGGTTTTCACTTTTTCGGTGTTCACCAGGATGCCTACCCCGCCCCACATATAGGGTATGCTGTAAGCGTTGCCTTTATCGTAATCCTGATCCAGAAATTTGGGATCAAGGTGTTTTATGTTGCCGACCTTGGAGAGATCCAGTTTTTGAATGAGGTTTTGTTCCTTCAGCATGTTTATATAGTAGGTGCTGGGAACAACGATGTCATATCCGGCTTTTCCCGCGCCAATCACCTGTAGCTTGGAAAACATGCTCTCGTTGGATTCATAGGTCGAATAGACGACATTGATCCCGGTTTCCTTGGTAAAGTCATTCAGTACCTCTTCCGGGATGTAATCGCTCCAGTTGAAGATCACAACTTCCTTGGTTGCCGCTGCCTCTGCTCTATGCGGGGTCATTATCATGACGCTTGCTGATAATAATGTCACCGACAGTAGATAGAGCGTTTTTTTCATTTCTTTCCCCTTTGCGCTTGTGGTTCAGGTTCCGCTTAAACGCCTTTGCCTAATTTCATGGAGGCCTTCAATGACAAGGCCCGGTTTCCGGAAATGGCGGAGCCTTCCCGGAAACTGAGCCATTACCAGACTTTGAAAAAATGTAAAATGCTAAAAAAATCATATCCCCGAGGAAAACTTGGCGGCGTCATTGCCCAAGCGGTAACTGGAGAGTTCGGAGGCGGCCGTGCGGCCGTACACCGAGCTTGGGTATTTGCTGGAGAGTTCTTCCAGCATACGCACCCAATCCGCGGTATCTCCGCGTTTACGGTGCAGACGGGAGAGCTGGTAGAGCACGGCCTGTTGTTCTATGGAGCCTTCCGCGGCATAACTTAGGTATTGGTCGGCGTAGCCCATGGCCTCTTTGAGCTGCCCGGCATTTTCGGCAATATTCAGCAAGGAAAGCAGTTGGGTGCGGATTTTTTCGTTATCCGCCAAGTCCGGGTTGACCGCAGCCATTTCCCGGAGTTGCTTCAGGGCCTCCTGGCCGATGTAATAAGCGCCTTCCAGGTCACGCCCTCGTTCCACGCTGCGTCCGAAGTAAAAAGCGGCATTGGCCTGCTGGGCCGGCGGCAGGCTTTGCTGGGCATACAGGCGCCGCCAGATGGGGGCGGCGTTATCCGGTCGGTCGGTGTTTTCGTAAGCCAGGGCCAGGGCGTAGTCCATCTGCCCGTGGGCCTGGGGGGTGAGTTCCCAGAGCTCGATGCGCTGGGCCATTTCGATGATCTGTTCCCAGCGCAGGTTGTCGGTAAGGATGTTCAGGGCCAGGTAAATGGCCATTTCGGAAATTTCCCCGATCTTGTTGCCGTAAAAGAAAGGCTGTAGCGTGTTCAGGGCCTCGTCCTGGTAGCTGCTGTTCCATTGGCTCACCGCCAGGGCCAGGCGGCTGTCCGGGGTAAGAAATTCTTCCTGGGTGCGCAGGATGGGGTAACGCTGCCAGATTTCGCGCGCCCTGGCGTAGCGTTTGTCATTCACGTCTCCGGCGGAGAGCAGGGTGAAGGCCCCCAGAGCCACCTCGCGGGCGCGCGGGGCCAGTGGGCTGTTGGGGGTATCGGCGACAATTTCCGAGCACAGATCAATGGCGTTCAGGTATTCCTTCTGCCAGAGGTTCCACATGGCCAGTTTCAGTTTGGCCAGGGTGACCAGCGGGCTGTTGGGGTATTCGCGGATGATGGTCCGGTAGGCTTCGGAAGGGCGGCGGTCAAAGGGGCGGTCAAAAACCCGGTACATCCTGTTCACGGTAGGGTCGTCGTAGATGCCGTCTTCGGCCAGGCGCATCAGGGCTATGACGCCTCCATCCCTGGCGGGATAGCGCTTCACCGATTCATCGTACACTTGTACCGCGGCGTTGTGGTACTTGCTGGTCATGTAGATATCGCCGAGGCGGGTGAGAATGATATCCCCGTCTTCCGGGTCGGCCATCAGGTTCATATAGAGCCAGTAGGAAGCTCTCGCCTTATCCAGGTTTTTGGTGCGGTAGGCGATATCTCCCATCAGAGTGAGCACCTGCGGATATTCCAGATAAAAGGAAGGCCAGCGCAGTTCGGCGAATTCCATGATCTGGTAAGCATCCTGGAAGGCTCCCATGCGGTAGTAGCTGCGGGCCAGACCCAGGGCGGCGTCGCGGGAAATGCGGTGGTCGGGGTAGTTCTGCACCACATAGTTGAACTGCTCAATGGCTTCGTTCAGGTTGCCGCGCTCATACTGGTAATCGCCCCAATAATAATAGGTCAGGGAGATATTTTCAAAGTAGGGGTATTTCTGGCGCAGGAGGTTAAAATAAGCCGCGGCTTCATAGGAATTTTCCACCTTCAGGTTCAGGTAGCCCAAGCGCAGATAGGCCGGGGCATTGCGCCTGGACTGGGAATTGAAATTTATGGCCGCGATGGTTGTATCCTGGACGTCCTGGAAATGTGCGGCAAGGTTGTTTTCGTACATGAAAAAGGTCGCGTCCGCCAGGCGGTGCAGGGCGAGTTCACGCTGGCTCTGGTCCAAGTTGTGCTGGAGGAGCAGTTTACGGAGCAGGGGGATGGCTATGTCATACTCGCCGATATCTATGGATGTCGCCGCGCTCTTCATGGTGTCCTCAGGGTCCAGGGGCGGCGCCACCGGGTTGCCTTTTTCATCTACATAGATCACCGTCTTGCCGGAGTCCGCCGGGGCTGCCTTAGCCGTATTGGGCGTCTGCGCCTGGCCGGAAGAAGAAACGGGCATCCGGGCCTGGGTGGACTGATCCGGCGGCGGCGGGCCCGCTTCCGGCGGCGCGGGCATCTGGTTTTGTTCCGGCATGGCCGGTGGCGGCGGCGGAGCCGGCGGCATATCTTGCACAGGCGGCATGGGTGGCGGCGGCGGGGCCGGGGGAGCGTCTTGCACAGGCGGCGCGGGCATCTGGTTTTGTTCCGGCATGGCCGGTGGCGGCGGCGGAGCCGGCGGCATATCTTGCACAGGCGGCATGGGCGGAGGAGGGGGAGGCAGGTCCGTTCCCGGCGTGGCTGCCTGGGAAACGGGCGGGGCGGCGGGCGCGGCCGGGGGCATGGAGGCTGGATTGCGGGCCGCGGAATTGGGCACGCGCAATTTAACCGGAATTTTCTGCTCCACCCAGTTGGGATCGCGCTTGGTATTCAGTTTGGCCCTATAGGCAAAGGTGGCTTCCTCTTCGTGGTAACCGTCGTCCTGGCCGGGGGAAGCCGCCAGGGCCGGGGTGGCGCTCCAGGGCACAAGCATGTCCAGAAAGGCCATAACCTGAGAAAGACTGGAAGGGCTTCGTCCGCTTGAAGGTTCAGAGGCGGGCGGCGGAGGCGGCGGGCGCATGACCGGCATTTCCATGGGCGGCCAGACGGGCAGCCGGTTATCCTCTCCATCTTGTTCGGCGCTGATTGTCGGGGCATTGGCCGTCCCGGCGGAACTGACATTGCGCCCCACGGGCGGAGGAGGGAGCGTGGGCACGGGCGGCGCGGAGGCCGCTTCCGGAACGGATGACGCCTGCGTATCCGTGGGGGAGGGAGTCACCGCCGGGGGCAGGACAACGGGCGCTGAGATATTTTCCCCCTGGGCGGCTTCCGGGGAATCTTCAGCGCCGTCCAGTTTACGCGAAAAAACAGAAGAGGGTTCTACCGGCGTAGCGGGTGGTTCCGGCACCCGGACCAGGGGCTGGGCGGGCGGTTCGGGCTTTGGGGCGGATTCGGGCGGCGGCCCGAGTAAGTCCTTGCTCCAGCGCAGCCCAAGAGGGTCCTCAAACAAATCCACCTGCAAAAGGTCTTTTTGGGGTCTGGTTACGATATAGCCGAAGGCCGCGCTTTTCACCCTGAGGCCGAGCCCGGTTTCCGCAGGGTTCAGGCCGTCGAAAAGTCCGGCTTCGGCCGGAGCCTCCAGGCTGAATGTCCGCCGTCCGGAAGAGAAGATCAACGCAAGGCTCCGGGAGTCATCCCGAAGCACCTCCACCCGGCCGTCCTCCTGGGACAATCGGACCACCAGACGCTCGCGATTACCCAGGTCGCGCCATTCTGCGGAAAGGGCCCCAGCTTCGCCATAGGCCAGCAGGAGAATCCCCGCTGTAAAAAGGCCGAGTCTGCCGATCATTTCCTCACTTCCGTCAGGGCATTTTTCGCCCAAAGACCTTCAAAGGTTTTTATTTGCAATATCCATGCCCTGCGCGGGCTTTGTCCGCGGTTTTCAGCGTTTTTTCCATAAAATTTTTGCAGCAAGACGGTTACGGGGCGCCTATTCCATGTTTCTTTTCTTCAGTTTTTCGATCAAGGTGGTCCTCTTGATCCCCAAAATCTCCGCGGCCTGGTTCTTGACCCCGGCGGCGTTCTCCAAAGCCTCCAGCAAGAGGCGTTCTTCAATCTGGTCCAGAAAATCCTTGAGGTTGAGCTGGTATTTGCTCAAGTCCGCCAGCGTTGGCCAGACAAAGGCGGCCTGACCGTTCCGCCTGCCTGCCGCCGAAACCGGCTGCGCCGGTTCGGGAGGAGGCGCCTCCAGAGCGGACGGTTGCGGCATGGAGCGCATGGCCTCGCGCACTCCGTCCTGTTCCAGGATCTTGGCCGGCAAATCCTCCGGCCTTACCAGGTCGGCTTCACAGAGCACGGCCAGACGCTCCATGATATTTTCCAGTTCGCGCACGTTCCCCGGCCAGGTATAATGCTCCAGGGCGCGTCTGGTCTCCGGCTGGAAGGCCAGTTTGGGGCGTCCGGTCTTGCGGCTGAAAGCAGCTATGAAATGGTCGGCCAGCATGGCGATGTCGCCGCCCCGCTCCCTCAAGGGCGGCAGGTGCAGGGGAATGACGTTGAGCCTGTAGAACAAATCTTCCCGGAAACGTCCGGCTGAAACCTCTTCTTCCAGGTCGCGGTTGGTGGCCGCCACAATACGCACGTCCACCCGTCTCGCTCCATTGCCGCCTACCCGCTCGATCTCTTTTTCCTGGAGCACTCGCAGGATTTTCACCTGCAGACTGATATCCATCTCGCCGATTTCGTCCAGAAAAATCGTTCCGCTGTCCGCGAGTTCAAAACGCCCCGGTCTGGAGCGCAAGGCATGGGTGAAGGCTCCCTTTTCATGCCCGAAGAGTTCGGATTCCAGTAAATCTTTGGGAATGGCCCCGCAGTTTATGGGCACGAAGGGCTTGTCCTTGCGTCCGCTCCGTTCATGCAAGGCGCGCACCACCAGTTCTTTACCCGTGCCGGATTCGCCGGTGACCAGCACCGTGCTGTCCGTGGGCGCGACTCTTTCCAGTAAACGGAATATATCTCTGAAGGCGGCGCTTTGCCCGATAATCCCAGTGTTCATAAGCCTGAATCCCTCGGCCCTTTTACGTCAATATTATGACATAATCTAGAAAATAGCAAAGCGGATTTTTTTAATATTTGCGGGGCAAGGCGGGCGGCTGTCCGTGTCCATGACCGGAGCATGCGCCGGGACCGTCTATCTGAGCGCGGTATCGCGCAGTTCCTTGATTTTTATGCCGTAGCGCTTCATCTTGGCGTACAGGGTGGCGCGGTGCAAACCCAGGCTCTTGGCGACCCTGGCGCAGTTGAAGTGCTGCTTGCGCAGGGCGGCCAGGATTGCCTCGCGTTCATGCTTCAGGAACAGTTCGCCGCCGCCTTCGTCATCCTGGGATTTGCCCAGGGCCATGAACAGGTAAGGAGGCAGGTTCTCGGGCTCGATGAAATTTTCCTCTGTGGTCATAAAGGCCCGGCCCACCACATTTTTCAGTTCGCGGATATTGCCGGACCAGGAATATTTCTGGAGGCAGGTCAGAGTTTCCTGTGAGATGCTCAGGTTGCGGGAGTATTTCTGGTTCAGTTCCCCCAGAAATTCATAAACCAGGGCCGGGATGTCCTCCTTGTGGTCGCGCAGAGGCGGCACGGTGACCGAGAGCACGTTCAGGCGGTAATACAGGTCCTCGCGGAAGCTGTTGTCTTCGATCTTTTGTTCCAGGTTGCGATTGGTGGTCGCCAGAATGCGCACGTTGAGCAGAATGGGGGTTTCTCCTCCCACCTTGTCCACGATGTTGCTTTGGAGCACCCGAAGGAGCTTGGCCTGAAGGAAGAGGGGCATGTCGCCGATCTCGTCCAGCAGCAGGGTGCCGTTGTTGGCCAGCTCAAACTTGCCCCGTTTGCCGCCGCGCTTGCCGCCGGTAAAGGCGCCGTCGGCATAGCCGAATAGTTCGGATTCCAGGAGTTCCGCCGGGATGGAGGCGCAGTTGATGCATATGAAAGGGCCGTTGCGCCGGGAACTGGCATTGTGGATGGCGTTGGCGAAGACCTCTTTGCCCGCTCCGGTTTCACCGCGCAGCAGTATGGGCAGGTCGCTTTTGGCGAAGCGCTCGGCCAGGCGTTTGGACTCCCGGAAGATCGGGCTGGCGGTGTACAGGGAATCGAAGGAAAACTGGCTGATGAAGTGGCGGCTCAATTCCTTGCGGTAATACTCAATTTCTTCGCCCAGTTCCTGAAGCGATTGCACCAGTTTGTTGGTGTAGCTGGAAAATTTGACCAGAGCCACGCTGGCGAAGATCTCGCCGTCCTCATCGGTGACCGGCAGGCGCGTGACCGCCACCTTGCGTTCTCCCGTGGCCGTCTGCCCTTTGATGAATTCATGGATGGCGTCTATTTCCGTGAGGTTTTTGTCCATGATTTCGATCATCTTGGTATTGGCGATGAGATCCAGGATCGGCATGCCGATGACCTTGTCGCTGGTGGTGCCGAAGTAGGCGCAGTAGGCGGGGTTGATGTCCCGGATGCTTCCGTTGCGGGCCACCACCAGAAAGCCGTCGGGAATGATCCCGGTCAGGGTGCGCAGTATTTTTTGATCCTGTTCCAATTCCCGCATCTTGGCCTTCAGGGCGGCGTTTTCCAGGGAAAGCTCCTCGGACGAAAGTTCTTCAATAAGGGCTGGTTGCGACATGGCGGCATCCTTCATGCTTCCGGAACCCCGGAAACGGCCTTGGGCACAGGTTGCCCGAGAATCCCCATACATAAGTGTCGTCTTACTATAGACTGTTTGTCGCGTCAAGACACTTTGTCGCCTGGGGCAGAGTAATGAAATAGCCCTGGCGCGGGGCGGGTTTTTCTTTAATCATCGTGCTTTTCCAAGGTTTTTGAGCGGTTTTGACAAAACTGTCGCCAGGCGACACTGGGTGAATGGGGACGAGCGGAGTTTATTCCGGCGCGGCCCGCCGCCTTGTTGTTATTCTGGCGCGACGCCTGCCGCTCTCCGGGTTGGAATGTTTTTTGCTTATGAGGCGTCCGAGACACGCCCCGAATTTCGCGGGTGTAAAATTCCCAAACTCCTAAGGAGGAAGTATGAGCTTTGAAAATCTCTTGTTTGAGAAACAGGGTAATATTGCCGTCATCACCATGAACCGCCCCAAGGCTCTCAACGCGCTGAACAACGACACCCTGAAGGAGCTTGACGCCGCTCTGACCAAGATCAAGGAGGACGCGGGCATCAAGGGAGCCATCATTACCGGTTCCGGCAAGGCCTTTGTGGCTGGCGCGGATATTTCCCAGATGGCGGATTACACCAGTGAGCAGGCCCGGGCCTATATGGAGGCCGCCCAGGAAGTTTTCAACCGCATTGAGCTCATGGGCAAACCCTTTATCGCGGCGGTGAACGGCTACGCCCTGGGCGGCGGATGCGAGTTGGCCATGGCCTGCGATATCCGCATCGCCTCGGATGCCGCCGTTTTCGGCCAGCCCGAGATCAACCTGGGGATCATTCCCGGCTTTGGCGGCAGTCAGCGTCTGCCCCGCCTCATCGGGCTCGGTCTGGCCAGGGAGCTCATTTACACCGGGCGCAACGTCAAGGCGGACGAAGCCGCGGCTCTGGGCCTGGCCAACAAGGTGGTGCCGGCCGACACCCTGATGGATGAAGCCATGAGCATGATGAAGATCATTGTCTCCAAGTCCGGCATCGCCGTCCGTTACGCCAAGATCGCCATCAACCGCGGCGCGGATACGGATATCTACAAGGCCCTGGAGCTGGAAAAGGATTTGATTTCCCTGTGTTTCGCCACCGAAGATCAGAAAGAAGGCTGCCACGCCTTCCTGGAAAAGCGTCCGGCGGTTTTTAAGAGTTAGATCAATTTCGTGAATGACAACTTAACATGGAGAGTGCACCATGAGTAAAGTGATTAGCGCCAAGGAAGCCGCCGCCCTGGTCAAGAACGGCGACACCTTGGCCATCGGCGGTTTTGTCGGTTCCGGAGTTCCCGAGGAACTGCTCATCGCCTTGCAGGAGCGTTTTCAGGAAACCAAGAATCCTCGCGATTTGACCATTTTCCACACCGCCGGCATAGGCGACGCCAAGACGCGCGGCGGGAACCATGTGGGTCTGGAGGGTATGGTCAAGAAGCTGTACTGCGCGCACATCGGCCTGGAGCCGGCCCTCAACGCCCTGACCGTGGCCAACAAAATAGCGACCTTTGTGGTGCCGCAGGGCGTGACCGCGCATATGCTCCGGGCCATCGCCGGGCATAAGGTAGGCGTGGTCACCCATGTGGGGCTGAAGACCTTTGCCGACCCGCGCCTGGAAGGCTGCAAGGCCAACCAGGCCGCCATAGACTCCAAGGAAGACATTGTTGAAGTGGTTAAGCTGGGAGGCAAGGAACTCCTGCTGTATAAGGCCTTCCCCATCAATGTCTGCTTTATCAAGGGTTCCTACGGTGACCCGGACGGCAACATCTCCCTGTCCCTGGAAGGCACGCACAACGACCAGTTGGAAATGGCCGCCGCCGTGCACAACAGCGGGGGCATCGTCATCGCCCAGGTCAACCAGGTGGTGGAGCGCAACACCATTAAGGCCCAGGAAGTCAAGATAGCCGGCTTCATGGTGGATTATGTGGTAGTGGGGCAACCCGCCAACAACGTGCAGTTCTTCCTCTTCCCGGAATACCGCCAGGAATGCGCGGGCAACGTGCGCGTCCCGGCCGGGGCCATCACCCCCGAACCCCTCAGCGAGCGCAAGGTTATCGGCCGCCGTGGGGCCTTTGAGCTGAAACCCGGCATGTTGGTGAACCTGGGCATAGGCATCCCTGATGCCGTGGCCGGCGTGGCCAACGAGGAAGGCTTCGCGGATCGCCTGACCCTGTCCATCGAGTCCGGCATCCTGGGAGGCATTCCGTTGCCCGGAGTGGGCATAGGCGGTTCCACCAACCCGGTGGCCATGTACAAGCACCCGGATATCTTCGATATCTATGACGGCGGCGGCATCAGCCTTTCCTGCCTTGGCGCGGCCCAGATCGACGCCAAAGGCAACGTGAATGTGAGCAAGTTCGCCGGGCGGGTTGTTGGTCCAGGCGGTTTTGTGAACATCTCCCAGAACGCCAAGAAGGTCTGCTTCTGCGGCACCTTTACCGCCGGCAAGTCCGAATACGAGATTAAAAACGGCAAACTGAACATCATCAAGGACGGCGACGGCGTCAAGTTCGTCAACAAGGTGGAGCAGATCACCTTCAGCGGCGACTATGCCAACGAGACCGGCCAGCCCATCTTGTATATCACCGAGCGCGCCGTGTTCCAGCTTACCCCCAAGGGCATCATGCTCATTGAGATCGCCCCTGGCGTTGACCTGGAAAGGCATATCTTCGCCAAGATGGAATTCAAGCCCCTGGTGGCGGATAAGCTCAAGACCATGGACGAGCGTCTCTTCAAGGAAGGCCCCATGGGGCTTACCATTTAACGGGACAGGGGTTCATAAGGCCTGGAAGAATCGCCTCCCCGGCCCGCGCGTCGGGATACGGATGGACATTTTATAAACAAAGGTATAAGGAGTTAAACATGGATTTTTTATTGGATTCGGATCAGGACCTTATCCGCCAGGCCGCGATGGAATTCGCGGAGAAAGTGGTGGAGCCCAAGGCCAGGGAACTGGAAGAAAAGCACTGCTTCTCCCAGGAGATCTTCCAGCAGATGACCGACCAGGGCTTTGTGGGCACGGGTTTTCCTGAGGAATATGGCGGCAGCGGCGGCGACGATATCGCCAAGACCATTCTGGTGGAAGAGATCGCCAAATCCTGCGCCTCCACGGCCGGAACCCTGTCCATTCACCAGATCACCCCTTACGGCATCTTGAAATACGGCACCGAGGAACAGAAAAAAACCTATCTGCCTCCCCTGCTGAAAGGAGGCAAGCTCGCGGCTTTCGCCATCACCGAGCCCACAGCCGGGTCCGATGCCGCCTCGGCCAAGACCACGGCCATAGCCGACGGGGATCACTTCGTGATCAACGGCAGCAAGTGTTTCATCACCGGCGGGGCCAAGGCCAAGACCGTGCTGGTCTTTGCCCTGACCGAGCCGGACAAGGGGCTGCGGGGAATGAGCGCCATCCTGGTGGAACAGGGCACCCCCGGCTTCACCCCCGGTAAGTCTGAAAACAAGATGGGGCTGCGAGCCACGGAAACCGACGAGCTTTTCTTCAATAACTGCCGCGTGCCCAAGGCCAATTTGCTGGGGCAGCCTGGCAAGGGTTTTGTCATCGCCATGGAGCTGCTGGATTTCGCCCGTATTGGCGTGGCCGCCCAAGGGCTGGGCATCGCGGAAAGGGCCTTGTCGGAATCGGTGAACTACCTGAATGAGCGGGTGCAGTTTGGCAAACCCATTGGCGCCCAGCAGGGTCTTTCCTGGTACGCGGCGGAGATGAAGGTACGTATTGAAGCCTTGCGCGGTTTGGTGTATAAGGCGGCCTGGCTGAAGAGCACCGGCAAGCCCTTCTCCATGGACGCGGCCATCGCCAAGTATTACGGCGCGGAAACCGCCTGCTTCTGCGCGGATACGGCCTTACAGATCCATGGCGGTTACGGTTATATGAAGGATCTCAATATTGAACGCCTCTTCCGTGATTCCAGGCTGTTGAAGATTTACGAAGGTACCGCGGAAATCCACAAATTGGTCATCGCCCGCGGGGTATTGGGTCTGAAATAAAGGGAAAAGCCATGCGCGGCAAAACCTATGACGAAATCCAGGTGGGCGATAAGGCAGGTTTTTCCAAGACCGTAACCGAGTCCGACATCCACAGTTTTTCGGCCATGACCGCCGATTTCAACCCCATCCATGTGGATGAGGTTTATGCCGCCACCAGTTCTCTGGGTAAAAAGACGGGCGGGCGCATCGCCCAGGGCATGCTTTCCGCATCGCTTTTTTCCACCTTGGTGGGCATGTATATCCCCGGCAAGGGGGCGCTGTATGTATCCCAGAGCTGTAATTTCAGACGGCCTGTGAAAATAGGCGATACCTTGCGCGCGGAATGCGAGGTCATGGAAAAAATGGAAAAGAGCCGTATCCGCATGTTTACGCGTTGTATCAACCAGCGCGGAGAAATAGTGGTAGAGGGAGAAGCCGTGGCTATTGCGGCGAAATATGTGGAAGACACGGTGTAACACAAGGAGTATTAAATGGATATATTAGTAGTTGTATTGGCCTTATGCGCCCTGATGGTCGTGGCCTACCGCGGCTACAGCGTGATCATCTTCGCGCCGATAGTAGCGCTGGCGGCGGTGTTCTTCTCCGAGCCGCTATCCGTGCTGCCCGCCTACACCAACCTGTTCATGACCGGACTCTCGAACTTTGTGCGGCTCTACTTCCCCTTCTTTATGCTGGGGGCCATCTTCGGCAAAGTCGTGGAAATGGCCGGTTTCGCCAAATCCCTGACCCATGCCATCTTTAAGCTGGTCGGGCCGAAAAACGCCATCCTGACCATCGTGCTGGTGGCGGCGATCCTGAGTTACGGCGGCGTTTCCACCCACGTAGTCGTCTTCAGCGTCTATCCCTTTGCCGCTGAAATGTTCAAGCTGGCTGTGATTCCCAAGCGCCTCATTCCCGGGGCCATCTGGCTGGGCGGCATTACCTTCGTTATGGTCGCCGTGCCCGGCTCCCCCCAGATCCAGAACCTCATTCCCACTGCCAAGTTCCTCACCGACGCCTATGCCGCTCCCATCCTGGGCATGCTGGTCGCCATCATTATCTTCGCGGTGGGCATGATCTACTTCCTGCGTGAGCAGAAGAAGGCCTTTGCCACGGGAGAAACATACTCCGGCGGCGATCCGCTCCTGCAGGAGCCCGCTCCCCTGGATCCCAACATGAAGCTGCCGCCCTGGTTTATCGCCGTAATCCCCCTGCTGCTCGTGGGCGTGATCAACTACGTCATGACCAAGTACGGGGTTGCCCATTTCTTCGGCGAGACCTACGTCCTGGGCGTGAACAGCGGTTTCCCTGGACTGGAAGGCAGTAAGGCGGTGACGATCACCGTGGCTTCCATGCGCGGACTCTGGGCCGTGGAAGTGGCCATGATCGCGGCCATCCTTTGCACCATCGTCCTGGCTTGGAAGCCGGTCATCAAGGGTTTCCACGAAGGTATGAAGCAGGCCATGTCCGCCGCCCTCCTGGCCATCATGAACACCGCTTCCGAGGTCGGCTACGGCTCGATCATCGCCGCCCTGCCAGGATTCCTTTTAATGGTTGAAGTCTTCAGGGATTTCTCCGGCAACCCGCTGATCATGGAAGCCATCACCGTAAACGTGCTTTGCGGCATCGTTGGTTCGGCTTCCGGCGGCATCGGCATCGCCATGGCCACCGTCGGCGACATGTTCGTGGAGATGTGCAACGCCGCAAACATCCCCCTGGAGGTGGCCCACCGGGTGGCCTCCATAGCCTCGGGCGGCTTGGACAGCCTGCCGCACAACGGCGCGGTCATCACCTCCATGTTCGTGACCGGGCTGACCCACCGCCAAGCTTACATCCCCATCTTTGTAGTGGCTACCGTCGCGCCTTTGATAGGTCTGATTGTCGGTATTACCTTCTTCACCATTACCGGCATCTACTAGTTACCTTTCCCCCGGCGCGCGCAGGCGCGCCGGGGGCTTTTGCGCTCCCGTCCCTTCTCTTTCCTGATAGTCTGTGTTATAATCCGTGATATCTGATTGGGTTCCGCTTGGCATGGCGTGAACGAAACTTAGGAGCTGTCTGTGGGGAGACTGGATAAGAAAGTCGTCCTGCTTACCGGGGCCGCCGGCGGGGTGGGCGCGGAAATAGCCCGCGTCCTGGCGCGCGAAGGGGCGACCCTGGCCCTGAACCACCTGGAAGAGGAGAAGGAAACGGTGTGCGCCCTGGCCGCTGAGTTGGCCGGCGTCTATGGAGGCCGGCATCAGGCCTGCGCGGCGGATATTACCCGCGAAGAAGAGGTGCGCACCCTGGTAAAGCGCATCCATGACGATGCGGGTTCTTTGGATGTTTTGATCAACAATGCCGGCATTTCCATCACCGGTCTGGCCTGGAAGTATCCAGTGGAATCCTGGGAAAAGGTTCTGGCCGTGAACCTCAGCGGGGCCTTTTTTTGCGCCAAGGCGGTCCTGCCGGGCATGCACGAGCGCAAATGGGGACGCATTATCAATATCTCTTCGGTGGTCGGGCTTTCCGGGGCCACCGGCACCGCCGCTTACGGGGCTTCCAAGGCTGGGCTAATCGGCCTGAGCCTCTCCCTGGCCAGAGAAGTCGCTGGCGACGGCATCACCGTGAACTGCGTGGCCCCCGGCTACTTGAACACCGGGATCATCCGCGATGTGCCAGATCGCTATCGGGAAAAAACCGTTATCCCCTCCATTCCCATGGGCCGCCTGGGCGAGGCGGCGGATGTGGCCAACGCCGTGCTTTTCCTGGCCTCGGACGAGGCCGGGTACATAACCGGCGAAGTGCTGCGGGTGGATGGAGGCCATTCCATGTAATCCTCAAGGAGCGCTTAAATGGGTTTTTCAGTAAGGAATGCGCTTTTTTCCGGAGGACGCTTGTGAGATTTTTTCTGGCCGCCTGTTTCTGTCTGATCCTTTGGACGCTCTGCCCTTTTTCCGTCCTGGCCGGAGAAAGCCAGGAAAGTCCACCCAGCCGGTCCGTCCTGCTGGATGAAGAAGGCGGTTATTTTGTGCCCTTGTCCGAAGGCTGGCTGGAAGTGTCCGACCCGGAGGCCCTGCGGGAGATCCTCCGTCGGGCGGGCGTCATTTTTGCCCCTGACGGCGAAATCCCCGGCGCTAGGCATCTCCGGGGGGCCGCCTTCCCCGATGAACAAGGAGATCCGGTTCTGGCGGCTTTTGCTCTGGATTACGCGCTCCTGGGCATAAACGACCGACTCGCGGACATTATGGCCGAGAAGACTGTCGGAAGCGTGGCCTCGCCGTTGGCCGACGCCCTTATCGAGGAGTATCAGCGGAACTTCCCCCAGAGCGTCGTGGTTAACGCTTCCCTTAGGGATGACAATTTTTTCGTGCATCTGCGCAGCGTGCTGGACCCGGATGATGAGTCCGGTTCCACCCGCCATCGCTACCTGAAGATGGTCTTCGCCGCCGATGCCGTTGTGGCGATCATAGCCCAGTACGATGGGGAGCAGCATATGGCCCATGAGCTGAGCCTCGCCCGGATCATGCGGGAAAGCTCGGTCATTCCAACGAAAAATATCAGGACTAGGCTGCCTCCCCAGAAAGTTACATGGTTTGATTATATTCTGGTACCCTTCGCCATCTTTTTTGTTTTCTTTTGCTTCCGCCGGTTTTTCCGCTGGATGAAAACATGACCTGTCCGGCGAACTTTCGCCGCCGGGGCCGTCCGGCATGATCCTCGGTCTTGGCCTGGATCTGGTGGAAATCCGCCGTATCCGCAGGATCCATGAACAGCACGGCCTGCGTTTTGCCCGGCATATCCTGCGCCCGGAGGAACTCGCGGAACTCCCCAAAAAACCCGTGCCCTTCCTGGCCGCGCGTTTCGCCGCCAAGGAGGCCGCGGTCAAGGCCTTGGGCACGGGCTTTACTGGTGGTATCTGGTTTCAGGATTTTCGGGTGCGCCGCCAGGAGAGCGGCGCTCCGGAATTGCTCTTTCTGGGCGCGGCCCTGGAGCGTTTCCGGGAGCTGGGGGCCGCGCGCTGCCTCCTCAGTCTGACCCACAGCCGGGATAGCGCGGCGGCGGTGGTGATTCTTGAATAAGGCGGAGCTGCCGCCCATAGGACCGGATTTGCCCTGGCTGGCTCCCTTGGCCGGGCATACCGATTTGCCTTTCAGGCTGATCTGCCGGGAACAGGGGGCCGCGGCCGCTTGTACGGAAATGATCAGCGCCAAGGGCCTGGTTTACGGAGAGAGATCTTCAAAAGGCCCTTCGGCCACCCGCCGGCTTTTGCGCACCACCCCCTTGCCCGCCTTTCCGGAGGCCAAGGACGATCCCCTGGTGGTCCAGCTCTTCGGCGATGACTCCTATTTTCTTGGTGAAGCCGCCGCCCTCCTGGTCTCCTGGGGCTGCCGGCATTTTGATTTCAACTTGGGCTGTCCGGCTCCCAAGGTGCTCAAGGGCGGGGCCGGAGGCGCTCTAGCCAGAGATACTCGGAAGGCGGTCCAGGCGGCGGAGGCAGTCATGCGGGCGGTCGCTCCCCGGCCTATGGGCTGTAAACTGCGCCTGGGCTGGAACCCGGCGGAGGAGAATTACCTGGAATTGGGAGCGGAGCTGGCCCGATCCGGGGCGTCCTGGCTGAGCCTGCACCCGCGTCACGTCCGCCAGGGTTTTGGCGGGCGGGCGGACTGGAGCGCCGTGGCCCGTTTGAAGGACAGGGTGGATATCCCCGTCCTGGCCAGCGGCGATCTCTCTTCTGCGGATGCGGGTCTGCGCTGTCTGCGCCAGAGCCGGGCGGACGGCCTGCTCTTCGCCAGGGGAGCCCTGCATAACCCGGCCATTTTTGGGGAATTCCGCGGGCTTTGCCGACAGTATGGCGGTCCGGACGTGACTGCCGGACCCGAAGAGGCGTCCGCCGGAGATAAAACGGCGGCTTTTCAAGAGACCGCGCGGAATCTGCGCGGGATCGTCCTGCGCCATATCGCGCTGGCCAGGGCCGTGGACGGGGACAGGGCCTTCCCGCGTCTGCGCGGCGCCGTCCTGGGTTATATCAGGGGTTTGCCGGGACACCGCGCCCTGCGCCAGGACTTGAACCTTTGCTCCGGCTGGGATATGCTGGAAGACGCGCTGGAAAAATATTTTACCCGAGGCGGATTATGCGGGTGATCCGGGCTTCCACCGCCGGCTTCTGCATGGGAGTGAGCTTGGCCATTGGCAAACTCGAGAAGGCCCTGGCCGAACAGAGCGCCTCCTCCCTCTATACCCTGGGTCCGATTATCCATAACCCGCCTCTGGTGCGGGAATATGAGGAAAAAGGAGCTGTCTGCCTGGAGGATCCCCGTCTGGCCGCCCGTGGGTCCACCGTGATCATCCGGGCTCATGGGCTTCCACGCCTTCAGGAAGAGGAACTGTTTCACCTGGAGCTGCGGGTGGTGGACGCCACCTGCCCCAGGGTCAAGGCCGCCCAGACCGCCATCCTCCGGGCCGGCGAGCGGGGACTGGGAACCTTGCTGCTTCTTGGGGAAAAGGATCATCCGGAAGTCCGCGGGCTGCTCAGCTATGCTGTGGGTCGCCCCCTGGTCTTCAGCAGCATGGAAGAACTGCGGGAGCTTCCTCTGAATTCCGGGGGAGAATATTTTCTGGCGGCCCAGACCACCCAGGATCAGAACAGCTTTGAACAGGTCCTGGAATGGCTGAACGCTTTTTTGGATAAGCCCGTGGCCGTGCTGCGCACCATCTGCGACGCCACCAGCCGCCGCCAGGAAGAACTTATCAGCCTAGCGGGTCAGGTGAACAGCATGGTCATTGTCGGCGGACTTAACAGCGGCAATACCCGCAGGCTGGCCGATATTGCCCGCGGTCTGGGGCTTTTCACAGCGCATTGCGAAGAAGCCGCCTTGCTCCCCATGGATGATCTGGTCTCCAGGCAGCCGGTAGGGTTGAGCGCCGGGGCCTCCACCCCGGACGCGCAGATTCGGGCCGTGGAAAAAATCCTGCGGGATTTCAGATGATTATTTTTAAGTTTTATGTTATGGGTAGATAAGCTGAATATCAGCCCTAGAATCGGCCAAACTAGCGGCCCAAGCGGAAAAAGCCTCGATCCTGATGGAGGATAGAATGAGCCAGACCAATATTTTGCTGGAAGCGGGCACCAATGAACTGGAAATAGTCGAGTTTCATCTGGACGAAAAAGACCCCGCTGAGGGAACCTATAAAGGTTATTACGGTGTGAACGTCGCCAAGGTGCTGGAGATCATCCGTATGCCCAAGGTGACGGAGCTGCCCGAGGTAAGGCATAAGTCCGTGCTGGGAGCCTTTAACCTGCGTTCGCAGATCATTCCGCTGGTGGATCTGTCCATCTGGCTTGGAAAAGAACGGGTCCAGACCACCGAGGAACCCAAGGTGGTGGTCACGGAATTCAACAATGTCAACACCGCCTTCCTGGTTTCCGGGGTCAATCGTATCCACCGGATCAGTTGGGAGGAAGTGGAAGCCCCAAACGCCTATGTCTCGGCCATGACCAACAACAGCGTGACCGGCGTGGTCAAGATGGACGGCAGGATCATCTTCCTGCTGGATCTGGAGCGCATTGTCAGCGACCTGAATCCGCAGTTGGGCTTGCGCCTGGATTCCAGCATGGATTGGGCCGGGGCTCATCCGGGGTACCGCGCCCTGGTGGCCGACGACTCCACGGTGATCCGCGAAATGATCAAAAGCCTGCTCCAAAAGGCCGGCTTCAAAGTGGAAGCGGTCAACAACGGCAAAGACGCCTGGGAGCGCCTCCTGTCCATCAAGGCCAGGTGTGAAAAAGAAAATCACCCGGTGACGAATTATGTGCAGGTGATCATTTCGGATATCGAGATGCCCCAGATGGACGGGCATAATTTCTGCCGCCGCGTCAAGGATGATCCCGTTCTCAAGCGCCTGCCGGTGATCCTCTTCTCCTCGTTGATCACCGACAAGTTGCGCCACAAGGGCATTTCCGTGGGCGCCGACGATCAGGTGGCCAAGCCGGAAATAAGCTATGTGGCCCAGAAGGCCATCACCCTCATCGAAAAGTACGCGGCGGAATATGATGCCAAGGCCGCGCATCCTCCGGCGGAGGCGCCGCAAGGTCTGCCCCATGACCATCATCCCCCGGCGACGGCGCCGCATGGCCCGATCCGCCTCCCGCACGGTTGAGCCGGGGGGGATTTATTATCTGAAATGCCGGGGAAAGAGGGTCAGCAGAGCAAAGGCGAAGACCCCGCAGCAAATGGCGATATCCGCCACGTTGAAGGCCGGCCAGTGGTATCCGCCCAGGTGGAAATCCAGGAAATCGACGACATGCCTGAAGCGCAGGCGGTCAATGAGGTTGCCGGCGGCCCCGCCGAGCATGGCCCCGAAAGCGCTTAGGCTGAACCAGGAAGGATCGCGCAGTTGGCGGATCATCAGCAGGATGATCACCGTCGCCAGCAGGGTAAAGGCGGAAAAAAGCCAGACCTGCCAGGCGATGTCCGCCCGGTTCAGAAAACCGAAGGCCGCCCCCCGGTTATGCACCAGCACCAGGTTGAAAAAACCGTCAATAACCGTGAGGCTGCGGTTCAGCGGGATGTACGCGCTTACCGCCGTCTTGGTCCATTGATCCACCGCGGCCAGGATCACGGCCAGGGTCAGGGGGACGAGGTAGCGTCTCCACATCAGAGCCCCATCTCCCGTAGCGCCTTGGCGCAACGCGGGCAGATTTCCGGGTGTTCCCCATTTTCCAAATCCTCGTTGTAAACCCAGCACCGGGCGCACTTGGCTCCCTTGGCCCGGCTCACGCCGATTTTCAGACCGGGCAGGTCCGCCTGGGGCTGGGCCTCGGCCGGGGCCTCGGCCAGGGGCTTCAGCTCCAGTTGCGAAATGATGAACACGGCCCGCAGGTCGGCGCGCAGGGAGCGCAGGGTTTGCCCCAGTTCCTCCGCGACATAAAGCGTGACCGAGGTATCCAGGGAATGTCCCACCAGGCCGCTTTGGCGCAGGGGTTCAATGGCGGAGGTGACCAGGGCGCGCGTCTTGAGCAGGGTCTCCCAGGCGGCGCGTTCTTCCGTTCCCAGGAAGGCGGAGGGCAGTTCCGGCTCCGGCATGGCGAAGACCGTGGGGCAGTCCGGCCGCAGGGCCGCGGGCAGGCTCTGGAAGACCTCCTCGGCGGTGAAGGAAAGCACTGGAGCCATGTCCCGCGCCAGCAGGAGCAGTATTTGGCGCAGGGCCGTCTGGGCCGAGCGGCGTTCCCGGCTTTGCGGGGCGTAGGAGTATAAGCGGTCTTTGAGAATATCCAGGTAAAAAGCCGAAAGATCGGTGACGCAGAAATTGTGCAGGCTGTGGAAGACACGGTGGAACTCGAATTCCCGGTAGGCCTCCTGGATGCGTTCATGGGTCAGGCGGGCGCTTTCCAGGGCGTAGAGGTCCAGGGGGTCCATCTCGCCGGGGGAGAGGGCCTGTTCCGGGCTGAAGTCGTGCAGGTTGCCCAGGAGGTAGCGGCAGGTGTTGCGGATGCGGCGGTAGGCGTCCACCTGGCGGCTGATGATCTCGTCCGAATAGCGGATATCCTCGCGGTAATCCACGGAAGAGGCCCAGAGGCGCAGGATTTCAGCCCCGTATTTGGCGATGATCTCCTGGGGGGAGATGATGTTGCCTTCGGATTTGGACATTTTTCTGCCAGCGCCGTCCACCACATAACCGTGGGTGAGCACGGATTTGTAGGGCGGGAGGCCGCGCAGGCCCACCGAGGCCAGCAGGGAGCTGTGGAACCAGCCGCGGTGCTGGTCCGTGCCTTCCAGGTAGAGATCCGAGGGGTAGGCGCATTCCTGGCGTTTCTCAAGGACTGCCGCCCAACTTGTGCCGGAATCGAACCAGACGTCCAGGATGTCGCTCTCTTTTTTCCAGGACGTGGCCCCGCAATCCGGGCAACGGAGGCCGGGGGGGAGGATTTCCTCCACCGAGGTCTCAAACCAGTAATCACAGCCGGTGGGGTGGGCGGCGAAGCGGTCGGCCACGGCTTCGCTCCAGTCCGGGTCATGCCAGGCGTGTCCGCATTTTTCGCAGAGCAGGGCCAGGATGGGCACCCCCCAGATGCGCTGGCGCGAGATGCACCAGTCCGGGCGGTTTTCGATCATGCTGTAAATGCGATCCATGCCCCAGGCCGGAACCCAGCGCACCTCTCCGCGGATGGTTTTAAGGGTCCGCTCCCGCAGGCCGTTATGCTCCATGCTGATGAACCATTGGGTGGTGGCCCGGAAAAAGACCGGGTTTTTACAGCGCCAGCAGTGGGGGTAGGCGTGGGAGATCCGGGTATGTTGCAGGAGCGCGCCTTTTTCCTCCAGCTTGGAGATGACCTGGGGGTTGGCGTCGAAAACATGCAGACCGCCGAAAAAAGGCAGGTTCTCGTAAAAGCGCCCGGCATCGTCTACGGGAGAAAGAACCTCCAGGCCGTACTTTATGCCGGCATCGTAGTCCTCGCGCCCGTGGCCGGGGGCGGTATGCACCGCGCCGGTTCCGGCCTCCAGGGTGACGTGCCGGCCCATGATCAGGAGTGATTCCCGGTCGTAAAAAGGATGGCGGGCCTTTAGCCCTTCCAGTTCCTCACCCCGGCATCCGCCCAGGATTTCCGGATCCCTCCAGCCCAGGGTCCGGGCGCAGCTTTCCAGGAGGTCTTTGGCCAGCAGGTATTCTTGTCCCTCCACCCGCGCGAGGACGTATTCATATTCAGGATTCAGGGCCACGGCCAGGTTGGCGGGGAGGGTCCAGGGGGTGGTGGTCCAGATGATTACCCAGGCCTTCGCGGGGTTCGCCCGGGGGATGCGCCGGGCCAGATCCTGGTCGTTCAGGGGGAAGCGCACATAAACGGAGGGCGAGGAATGGTCCCGGTATTCCACCTCGGCCTCGGCCAGGGCCGTGCGGCAGGAGGAGCACCAATGCACCGGCTTCTTGTTGCGTTGCACCGAGCCCTGGCGCATGAAACCGGCCAGTTCGCGGGCTGTGGTCGCCTCATATTCCGGGTGCATGGAAAGGTAGGGTTTTTCCCATTCGCCGAAGACGCCCAGGCGCTTAAATTCCTCGCGCTGCACCTTGATCCATTTTTCCGCGTACTGGCGGCAGATCTTGCGCACCGTCTGGGGGGGCAGGTCTTTCTTGGCGGCGGCCAGCTCCGTCTCCACCTTGTGTTCGATGGGCAGGCCGTGGCAGTCCCAGCCGGGGACATAGGGGGCGGCCTGTCCGTCCAGGTTGCGCGACTTGATGATGATATCCTTGAGGATCTTGTTCAGGGCCGTCCCCAGGTGGATATTCCCGTTGGCATAGGGCGGGCCGTCATGCAGTATATAGGAACCGTTCCGGCCGCTGGCCCGCACCATGGCGGCGTAGGCCCCGGCTTCGGCCCAGAATTTCAGCGTGGCCGGCTCGCGCTGGGCCAGGTTCGCTTTCATGGGGAAGGCGGTCTGGGGCAGGTTCAAGGTATGTTTATAGTCAGGCATGGGAGTCTCCCGCGTCAGATGTGCAATCTTCAATTCTGACCCGTGAGCAAGGCTAAGTCAAGGAAAACCCGATACCGTATTTCTTCCGCCGAGGCTTTGAGCGAGGCATCAGTTGCGGAGTTTGTCACAACAGGGGGTTGCCGGCGGCATTTGCCCGCCGGGCGCTGGTTTTCTCAGTAACTGCCCCGCATGAGACTGTTGCGCGCGGCCAGTACCTTGGGCAGGTATTCCCGGTTTTCCCGCGAGGGCAGTTCCAGGGTCAGGCGGCGGTAAAGCTCGTCTGAAGAGAGCCGGTTGATCTGCGCCAGGGCCTCTCCGCGTTCAGGGTGGAAGAGGCGCAGGAGGTTGGAAGGGCCGCAGTTATAGGCGGCGATGACGCACATCTCCCGCGAGGCCGGGTTTTTTACCTCGCGGAAGTGGCGTCGGTTCAGGAGGTGCAGATAGACAATCCCGTACTGGATGTTTTTTTCCGGGGAAAAGAGTTCTTCTATCTCCAGGGCCTTCCGGTTCCGCCCGTACAGGTAGGCATGGACATCCTCCCCGGCGGTATGCGGCACGACCTGCATCAGCCCCATGGCCTGGTTGCGGCTGATCGCCATGGGGTTGAAATTGCTCTCCACCTCCATGATGGCGTAAATCAGGTTGGGCGGCAGGGCGTAGCGCCGGGCGAAGCCTTCCACGTGGGTGCTGTACTTGGCGGGGGTTCTCCTCGGGGCTTTGGCCGTGGGGAAAAGTCTGGTCAACTCGAACCAGGAGGCTTTTTCCAGGCGGTCCGAGAGGCAAAGGGCGGCGTCCTTGTCCGTCTTTATAAAGGGCAGGTGGTTTTCATCGTTTCCGTCAGGATCTTCCGTCCGGGCCAGCAGTCCTTCAGGATGCCGCCCGCCGGCGGCGATCGCGGCGAGGTCGTCCTCCGGGCGCAAGGCGAGATCCGCCAGTCCGGCTTCTTCGGACAGAAGGCGATCTTCCCGGATTCCGCGCAGGATGATCCGCCCCTGGCTCACCCCCAGCAGGGAGCCGGAGGCGATCCAGTCCGTTCCGCCCGCGCTTTTCGGGTTGGGGGAAGAAACGAGCACCAGGTCCATGAGGTCGTCAAAAATTCCGTTGACCTGCCAGCCGGACTGGCCGTATTGGCCGGACAGAGGGCGGCCCCGCGCGGCGGGTTCTTTTGTCCGCGCGTCATTTTTGCCTGCCTGCCTCGAAGGACGCCTTTCAGACTCTCCCATGTCCGGGAGGATCATGAAGCCGAGGCCGGCGGCTCCCAGGCAGAAGGCGGGGAGGAAGAACAAAAGGCAGCGTTTCCAAAAGGTTTCCGCCGCGCTGAACGGGTTCTGGTTTTCAGTGGCAGGTTGTTTCATGGAAAATTTTATGCAAAAAACATTCCATCAATAATAAAAGGCACTGGTTATAAGTTGTTATATGAATAAAGGCTTGGGCTGGTCAGGGTTTTGGCGCGTTCTCGCAGCTAATCGCCCGATTCTGCGCCACACCCCTCGGCCTTGGCCATGCATGGCCAGTCGCCTGTTTTCCATCGTCTGCGGCGTTCCCGCCAAAACTGGGGCACGGCCATTTTTCACTTGTGCTTGTTGTCCAATTGATTAGATTATTAAACACTCATCAGAGGAGAAAATGCCGTGAAGCTGTCCTGGGTGTCGTATTGGCGGCAGCGCCGCAGGGGCGTTGTCCTGGCCTCTTTTATCGTTCTGGCGTTCGCCGCCGTTTTTCTGTTTGCCCCCGGTTTACGGGAAAAGGCCTGGAGGCCGGGAAGGCCGCTGGCGAAAGATCTCGTGAAAATAGGGGTCATTCACGTTTCCGGGGTGGAGGGCGCTTCCGGCGGCTACGCCCATGCCCATGACCTGGGAATCCGGGAGATGCGGGAGGCCGTCGGCCTTGCCGAGAGCCAGATCCTCCGCAAGATTGGCGCGCCCGGCGCGGCCCCTTTGGTCATCGAAGGGGCGATGCGCGAATGCATTGAGCAGGGGGCCAACGTGATCATCGCGACCAGTTGGGAGCACATGGCGATATGCGAAAAACTGGCCGGCGAATATCCGGGCGTCATCTTCGCGCATGCCTCCGGAATAAAGCACAATGACGTTAATTTCACCAATTATTTCGGGCGTATCTACCAGCCGCGCTATTTAAGCGGCATGGCCGCGGGGCTGCGGACCGCCACCAACAAAATCGGATATGTGGCGGCCATGGGGAAGGATAACAGCGAAGTGACCATAGGGATCAACGCCTTTGCCATTGGGGTGGAGGCGGTCAACCCGGAGGCCAGGGTTCATGTCAGGGCGCTGAATAGTTGGCTGGACCCGGAAAACGAAGCGCGGGCCGCGCAGTCGTTGATTGCCGCCGGCTGCGACGTGATCGCCCAGCACTGCGATACGCCCGCCCCGCAGATCGAGGCGCAGCGGGCCGGGGTGTGGGGAATCGGCTATAACAGCGACATGAAAGACGATGCCCCGAAGGCCGTGATCGCCTCGGTGGTCTGGAACTGGGGGACGTACTACACGCGGCTGATCAAAAGCGTCATTGACGGCACTTTCACCACCACGCCCTACATGGGTGATATGGGCGACGGCATGGTCGGCCTCACGGCCCTTGACGCGTCGATGCTGCCTCCGGGGGGCGCGGGCTCGATCGCGGCCGCGAGAAAAAGAATCGGCAGCGGTTATGAAGGTATTTTTGAAGGGGGAATGGAGACCAACGACGGGCGAATCATAGGCGCTACCGGGAGGCGCCTCAACGACGTGGAGATCTTGGGCGGCATGAACTGGTACTATCGCAACGTGCTGGAATGACATGGGAGGGCGAAGATGAGAAAGATTCTGGCCGTTGTGGGCGTCGCGCTGATCGTGGGAGTTTTTTTCGTGTTCCTGGCTTCGGAAAAGAAGGGAAACTGGGAGCCGGGAAGACCGCTGGCCAAAGAAGACGTGAAAATAGGGATTCTCTACCTGACGGACGTGCTCGGCGAAACCAGCGGATATACCTACGCCCACGACCGCGGCATCAGGGATATGCAAAAATCCATAGGGCTTCGCGACAACCAGATCCTCCGCAAGGTCGGCATATCCGACAGCGATCTTCCGGCCACGGAACAGGCGATGCGCGAGTGCATTGCGGCGGGGGCCAACATCATCATTGCCACGGCTGAAGGCTATGCCACGGTAGCGCAAAAACTGGCGGGCGAATTTCCGCAAGTCGTTTTCGCTCAGCTCTACGCGGATGCGCGCAACGGCTCCAACCTCACCAGTTATTTCGGCCGCGTTTACCAGGCGCGCTACCTGAGCGGGATCATCGCCGGGCTGCGCAGCGCGACCGGCAAGATTGGTTATGTGGCGGCCATGGGCATGGAGAACACCCAGGTCACCAGCGGGCTTAACGCCTTTGCCCTGGGGGTGGAGAAGGTCAACCCCAAGGCCGAAATCCTCGTGAAAGTCACCCATCGGTGGGTGCATCCGGAAGCCGAGTTTGAGGCCGCGCGTTCGCTGATCGCCGCCGGTTGCGATGTCATCGCCCAGCACTGCGACACCCCCAACCCCCAGCTCGCGGCGCAAAGTTCCGGGGAGCGCGGGATATGGGGGATCGGCTATAACAGCGACATGCGCAAGGATGCGAAAACCGTCATTACCTCGGTGGTCTGGCATTGGGACGTTTATTACACCGGCCTCGTCGCCGGGGTGATCGACGGCGCTTTCAGCACCGCTCCCTACCTCGGCGGTCTGCGCGAGGGCATAGTGGGGCTGACGCCGTTCAACGAAAGCCTTATGCCCGCAGGGGCGGCCGAGGCCCTGAAGGAAGCGCGCAAAAGCATCGAGAGCGGCGCATTCGCAATCTTCGAAGGGGAGCTGGAAAGCAATGACGGGCGGGTTTTCGGCGTTCCGGGGCAACGCTTTGCCGATGCGGAGATCAGCGGCGGCATAAACTGGTACTACCGCAACGTGGCCGAACTCACCTCTCCCGCAAGGCCCGCTGCCGGGCCTTGAGCACGGGTTTGAGGATATAGTCCAGGATGCTTTTCTTGCCGTGGAGGATGTCCACGGTGGCGAGCATTCCGGGCATGATATCCAGTTCTTTTCCCTGGTAAACGATGGCGTTGCTTTCGGTGCGCACCCGCACCTGGTAAAAGACCTCGCCGCGTCGATCCTCGATGGTGTCGGCGCTGATTTGTTCCAACTTGCCGGGCAGGCCGCCGTAAATTGAAAAGTCATAGGCCGAGATTTTGACCATGGCCGGCTGGCCTATTTCCAGGAAGGCCACGTCCGCTGGCCGTACCTTGGCTTCCACCAGTAGAGCGCCCTCCAGGGGCACGATGTCCATGATCGATTCTCCGGGCTTGACCACGCCGCCAACGGTATTGATGTAAATCTGGCGCACGGCCCCGCGCACCGGAGAGAAGAGTTCCGTCCGGCTGACCCGGTCGCCCCCGGCGCTCAAGGTTTCGCGCAGGGAGGCGAGTTCCAGGCGGCGGCGGTTGATTTCATCGGTCATGGCCGTGGCCAGTTCCGCCTCGCGGAAGGCGATGCGCCGTTCCGTCTCTTCCACCGCCGCCCTGATCCTGGGTTCAGAGGCCAGCAGGGAATCGTGTTCACCTTGCAAAGAGATCACCTGGCTTTGCAGGTTCAGAAAATCCACCTTGGAATAGCTGCCGCTTTCCGCCAGCGGGGTAATCACCCGTATCTTTTCCTGGGAGATCTCCAGGTTGGCTTCGAGTTGGCGGCGGCGCACGCGCTGTTCTTCCAGCTCATGCCTCCTTTGGTCATGCTGGGCGCGCAACAGCATCAGCTCGGCCTCGCGCTGCCCCTGGCGCGCCCGCCAGGTCGCGGTCTGGTCCTCAAAAACGTTTTTGGCCCAGCTTTCAATATCCGCGCTGATGCTCGCGTCCATAAGCCCGCTCAGCCAGCGAGCTGCGTCTGTGGGAAAAACCGGCTCTTCGTCCGCCAGTTCCGCCCGCAGGCGCAGGATGGAAGCTTGGTGCTCCAGGGCGCGGTGCAGGGCGTCGCGGTAGCTGCTGGCCGCGCTTTCGTTGTCCAGCCTGGCCAGGAGGTCTCCCTGGGCGACAATCTGCCCTTCCCGCACCAGGAGATCGTTCAGGATGCCGCCTTCGAGGTTCTGGATGGCCTGTAGGCGCTGGGCGGCGATGACCTGCCCTTCGGCGTGGGTCACTTCATCCACGTAGGCCAGGGCCGCCCAGATGATCATGAAGAGCACGAAGACGATGATGCAGACCGAGAGCCTGCGCGACTGGGCCGTGGGCAGGCGGGAAAAGGCCGCCATGTGCGCTCTGGTGTAGGGCAGTTCTCCGGGCAGGAGGTCGGATCTCCCCCCGTCGGGCAAGGCGGGGGCATCCTTTTTGCCCTTCAGGAGCGTTTTTATTCCGGCCAGCAGGTCTTGTGCGGTCATTTCGCGCCCCTTGTCCTGCGCGCCTGTAAAGATTTCAGCACTTCATCCCTGGGGCCGTCGTGGGTGACGCGGCTGTTTTCCACGACCACCAGCCGGTCCACCATCTTGAGCATGCTCATGCGGTGGGTGATCAGGACCAGGGTCTTGCCCTTGATGATCGTCTGGAGCCGGTGTTGCACCACGGCCTCTGAAGCGATGTCCATGTTGCTGGTGGGTTCGTCCAGGAGGAGGATTTCCGGGTCGCGGGCCAGGGCGCGGGCCAGGGCCACGGCCTGGCGCTGGCCGCCGGAAAGGTTGCGGCCCTGCTCCCCCACCTGGGCGCCGAAACCGGACGGGTGGGCGCGGATGAAGTCCAGGGTTCCGGAGAGGCTGGCGGCCCGCACGATCAGGTGATCCGGCACTGTGGGGTCGCCCAGGGTAATGTTGTCGCGCACCGTGCCGTAAAAGAGCACGGAATCCTGCGGCAGCACCCCCACCCGGCCGCGCACGTCCGCGGTGGAAAGCTGGCGTATATCCACCCCGTCCAGCTTCACCGCGCCTTCCTCCGGCTGGTACAGGCCGAGCAGGAGCTTGCCGAGGGTGCTCTTGCCGGAACCCATGGGTCCGATGACCCCCACCCGTTCCCCGGCCTGGATCTTCAGGCTGATCTTTTCCAGGGCGCGGCGTTCCGCGCCTGGGTAAGTGAAGCTGACCTCTTCCAGGCTGAAGGCCGGTTGCAGATGCCCGAAATCCATGCTCCCCTGCTCATTCTGGTCTTCTGAAGGCAGGGCCATGATCGTGTTAAGCGCGGCCAGGGAAACCAGGGAGTTTTGCAGGCGGGTGAGCAGGGCGGACATTTGCAGCAGGGGGGCCATGGCCCGGCCCAGGAGGATGTTGCAGCCGATCAGCCCCCCCATGGTCAGCCGGTTTTCGCCGATCAGGTATACCCCCCAGACCACCATGGCCACGGTGACGATCTGGGTGACGGTGGTGGAGAGGGAAACGGCCAGGCTGTGCTCCTTGTGCGAATCCATGGAGGCCTCGGCCGAGATATGCACCACTTCTTCCCAGAGGCGCTGCATGCGGCTTTCGGCCATGTTGCTCTTGACCGTTTCCAGCCCGCCTACGATCTCCGTCAGCAGGGCGTTTTTCTGCATGTTGTGCTTGTAGCCGCGCTCGGCGGCGCGCTTGACCCGGAATTGCAGGATGAACCCGGCCCCCAGGATTACCGGCATGGCCAAGATCGGCAAAAAGACCAGCGGCCCGCCGATCAGCCAGATGATCCCCAGAAAGAGGAACAAAAATGGCAGGTCCACCAGGGCCAGGAGGGAACTCGAACTGAAGAATTCGCGCAGGGATTCAAATTCGCGCAGGTTGTTGACCAGAGCCCCGGTAGATTCCGGCTTGGCGTCCATACGCATGGTCAGCACCTTGTCCAGGAGCGCGCCGGAAAGGATCACGTCGGCGTTGCGCCCGGCCACGTCCACAAAATGCGTGCGCAGATTTTTCAGGATAAAATCAAAGATATAGGCCACGGTTATGCCGAGGGCCAGCACCCAGAGCGTCTCGATGGCATTGTTCGGCACCACCCGGTCATAGACGTTCATGACGAAGAGGGGGCTGGCCACGGCGATCAGGTTGACGATCACGCTGGCCGCGGCCACATGGCGGTAAATGGGGGTGAAGTGGATGAGCGCGTCCCAGAACCAGCCCCGTTTTTTGGTCAGGGCCAGCTTTTCGATCCTGGCGTCCGCCCGGTTCTCCAGGGTTCCGAAGACCACGAAGCCTGCGTATTGTTCCTCCAGACTGGCCCGTGGCAGCCTGCTGGCTTCTTCTCCGTGCTCCGGCCAGATCAGCTCCGCCTCTTCCTCGTTCAGGCGGAGCAGGGTGCAGACCTTGTCGCCTTTCAAGAGGAGAATGCAGGGCATGGTCAGGGGCGAGATGTCCGCCAGGGCCGGCCGGTGCATGATTTTCGCCTGGAAGCCGCAACGGGCCGCGGCCCGCAGGCAGGCGTCGGCGGTGACCGTGGCCCCGGCCAGGCCGGCCATGAGAAATTGCGGGGAAACCGCCTTGCCCTTCAGCCGGATCAGCGTGGACAGGCTGCGCAGGAGCAGGGGCATGTAGTCCACCTGCGAAGGGACCAGCGGCGAGGGTTTGCGCCGGTCAAGGCGCACGCCCTCGCCGGTCTGGCCTCCAGAAGCGGCGGCAGAGGCGGGAGTGGAGGCGGCGGGGGCCTCCGGTTTACTCGTCATCTCCGCTGGTCTGCGGCGCGAGTTCTTTGCGTTCCACGCCCAGGAAATCCAGGAGCCCGCCGCTGAGGGCCAGGAGCCGGTATTGGGCGGAAATTTCGCTCATCTGCGCGCTCACCAGCATCAGGGAGTTGCTGAAGAGCTCGTTCTCCGAGTCCAGGATATCCAGGAGGGAGCGCTGGCCGGCGTTGAACTGGTCCAGGTACATCTGGCTGGTCTGGTTGTTGTAGTCAACCGCGCTGGCATAGGTGGAGCTCTGTTCCTTGGCGGCGCGCCAGGCTTTCCAGGTCGCGGCCACTTCCTTGTTGAGATTGTCCCTCAGGCCGGCCAGTTCCATGTTGCCCTGGCGGATGCGGGCGTTGTCGCCTTTCAGGGTGTAGTGGTCGTAGTTGCCGTTGAAGAGCACCCAGGTGCCCCGGAGCATGACCGCGTTGTCCCGGACGTAGGAGAGGGTGGAGGTGGGGTAATGGTCCAGGTTGTGGCTGAGGTCAAGGGAGATGGTCGGAGCGAATGAGCCGCGGTTCATCTCCCGCTGGTAGCGGCGGGCGCCTATGTCCGCCTGGGAAGCCAGGATCTTGGGGTTTTTTTGCAGGGCCAGTTCCTGGAAGTTTTTCACGTCGTTCAGGGCCAGCTTGGGGGAGCTTACCGGGGCCAGGGAGGCCGGCATGAAGCCGGTAAGGTTGTAATAGTTCAGTTCCGCGGTCTCGTAAGCCAGCCGGGTTTCCACCAAGGTGCTTTCCGCCCGCGCCAGGCGGGCCTGGGTCTGGGTCACATCCGAACGGGCGGCGGCCCCGGCCTCCTGGCGGTCAGACTGGGATTTCAGGATATTGCGGTGGTTTTCCACGTTGGCCAGGGCCAGGGCCAGGAGCTTCTTCTGGCGCTCCAGTTCCATGTGGGCCAGGATCGCGTCCAGGGCCAGGGCTTCGGCGTTGTCCAGCAGGCGTTGCTCGGCCGAGGTCAGCATGGAGTCGGCCATGTTGGCCCGGTTGACCGAGGATAAGCCGCTGAAGATCGGCTGGCTAAGGGTCAGGGTGTAGTTGGCGCGCTCGTAAAAGGTCTTGTCGTCTTTGGTGATATTGGCGCGCCTGGCCGGATCGCGGCTGCTGATATCGCTGTATTGCTCCGCCCCCACCGCCCCGCTCAGAGTCAGGGAGGGCATGAAGCCGCTGTCGGCGCGGCGGCGGTCAAATTCGGCCGCCTGCCGTGACTCCTGCATGACTTTCAGGCTGGGGTTGTACCGCAGGGTCATGTTCACGCTGTCTTTCAGGCTGGTCTGCGGGGTTTTGGAGGCGGCCAGGGCCGCGCCGGGCAGGAGAAGGCCGAGGCAGAACAGGGAGGAGACAAGTAGGCGCATGTTGAAACTCCAGGTAAGGGTTATTATTTTTATATTCACGCCAGCCGGCCGGGGCCCCGGATGGAGCCCGGCCGGCTGTAAAGTGACCAAAAACAGCCCTGACCTGGAAAGGGATCAGGACTGGGTGTACAGAACCTGCTGCTGTACCAGGATGTCTATTTGTGTTTCATTGTGGTGCAATTGTACGTAGTGCTCACCGTTGACGGACACCGAGTGATCCGTGATTTCCCACTTGGCGTCGCCCAATTCCACCAATACCTGTTCCGTTCCACCGACGGAGAACACACTCAAATCACCCAACTCTGTCAGGCTGGTCATAGTCTCGGTTCCTGTCAGGCCGATTATCTCAACGCTGAAGAGTCCGGACAAGCTATACACATCGTCGACACCCATCATGAAGTCCACTAGGCCATCGGTACCGATGCCATCGTTTACCATGATGCCGTCCTGGGAGTCGTATGTCTTTCCGTTATAAGCATCGAAGTCGACGATCAACTTGGCATCGGAATTGCTGCCGTCCCTGTCGACCAGCGTGTACTCGAACACCTCTTGTTGCGCGTCTTTAATCGTGCCTGGGTCATCCACTTTGTATTCGTAGGTGTGGGTGTACTTTCCGTTGGGGTCGAGGGTAACGGTCAGGGTTCCGTATTCGCCATTAATTGCGACTTCAGGGCCAGTGATTTCCTCATTGGCGCCATCGGGATTCTTAAAGACGCTGCCTTCGTAATCAAACCTGAAGATATTGCCGTCTTTGTCGGCGATATCCAGGTAGCCGAAGCCGTCCGCTCCGAAATTGTCATTGCCCAGGATGTTGCATTCCCACACGGCTGTGCCGGGGATGGGTTCACCCCCAGGGATCGTGATGGTGAAGGCGGGGTCGTTGGGGTCTCCATAGGCACCAGCGTTCACGTTGAGCGTTGTGCCGTTTAAGGTGAGTGAGCCGCCTATAGCCAGGGCGCCGCCGTCAAGTATGGTATTGCCGCTACCGCCTACTGTGCATGCGCCCGTGACATAGAGGAAGCCGCCGATGGTCAGGCCGTTATTGCCCTGAGCGGTTAAATTGCCGTTAACGATAAGAATGACGTCAGCGGGCAGAGAAAGAGTGAACCCGCCAGACGGAAGAGTGAGATCGCCGTTGTAAATCACTATCTTGCCCGCATTGGCCGGGTTGGAAAGAACAGCTTGCAGTTGCGCTCCGGTTAACGAAGCGACGTCAACAAAAGTGTCGTTTTGCGCTTGCGCTTTCAGAGCCGCAATATCGGCAACGCCGCCGAAGCAATCGCCGAAGCTGATGCCATCGCCATAGGGGTTATTGCCGGTGAGACCGCCGGACTCTATGACGATGTCCCCCGCCATGCCGCCGCCTTCAACGTGGCTAAAGGTGGCATAATCGTTCACGGCGGTGGGCGCGTCGTCAATGACGGCGATCTTGAAAGTGCCGGGAACCGTATCGCCGTCAGCGTCCGTGAGGGTGTACTTCACAACGATGTCCAGCGTATCAACGCCGTCATGCTTCATGGGGTGCAACTGGGTGACAAAGTATTTCACGTCGCCGTCAGCGGTCCAGGCGGCCCTGTAGGTAACGACCAGCTCTTCCTTGCCGTCAACTACTATATAGCCGTTCATGGCTTCGCCGGTGGATCTCCACTGCACTGCCTGGTAGTCGCCATCGCCGTTGAGGAGCTTGGCCTCGATTTTTTCCGTCGGCACTTCCCAGGCGAAAGCGCCGTCCTTTGCCGGACCGTCCGCGCCGAAGGAGGACTTGGGGATAAGCCCTTCGGCCGCTGTTTTGCCGTTAGCATAAATGTCGGATTCTTTAAATGTAATCTCAATCGGGTCGGGAACCGTGGGCGCTCCGTCATTGATGGTGAGCGTGAGAGAGTTGGTGCTGTAGTCGCCGTCAGCGTCCGTGAGGGTGTACTTCACAACGATGTCCAGCGCATCAACGCCGTCATGCTTCATGGGCTGCAACTGGGTGATAAAGTATTTCACGTCGCCGTCAGCGGTCCAGGCGGCCCTGTAGGTAACGACCAGCACTTCTTTGCCGTCCACTACTATGTAGCCGTTCATGCTCTCGCCGGTGGATCTCCACTGTACGTCCTGGTAATCGCCTTTTTCGCCAAGGAGCTTGGCCTGGTATTCGCCGGCTTCCGGCTCTACCCAGGCGAAAGCGCCGCTCTTTGCCGGGCCGTCCGCACCGAAGTCGGACTTGGAAATGACGCCCTCGGTCGCTATTTTGCCGTTAACAAGAAGGTCGGCTTCGTTAAACGCATCCGCTATCACTATGGGATTAGCCGTGGGCACGTCGTCAATGACCGTAACCGTGAGAGTGCCGGTGTTGGTGTCGCCGTCAAAATCCTTGAGGGTGTAACTCACGTTGAGTTCCAGAGGGTCTCTGCTGGCGGGGTCGTTACTGTCTCCGGCCTTCGGATGATCCAGAGGCTGGCGCAGGGTAATTTCGTAGCTTAGGGGAGCGCCGCTGGCCTGATCCCAGGAAGTCATCTTGAAGACAATGACTATGTCGGACGGGTCGCCGTTGATAAAGCCGAACATGCCCTGGCCGTTGTCGTTATAGGCCCATTCGACAAGCTGCCCGCCGCTGTGAAAATCGCCTTCCGGCGCAACCCAGTGGAAGGCTTCGGAATATTCCCCCACCTGCCAGGTGTTTGCTCCAAACGGTCCGTCCGCGCCATAATCTTTCAGGTCCAAGCTGCCGGTTATGACCGCCAGGCCAGCGGCAATATCGGCTTCGTTCAGGGTGGCGTCCGGAAGGGGGGAAGGCGTGGGCACATCGTCAATAACGGTAAGCGTGACGGATCCGGTGCTGTAGTCGCCGTCGCCGTCTTTAAGCACATAGCGCACATAGGCAAGATCCAGGGGATCCGCGCCCGGATCCGGATGATCCAGGGGCCGGTGCAGAGTGATGGTATAGCCACCCTTGCCGTCCGCACCAAGATTTGCTTGGTACACCAGAACCGGATCATTGATGTCGCCGGTATGCCCGGTGAGGGTGAGGCCGTCGAGGCTTACTTCCCAGGTCAGTTGCACGCCGCCGCTGGCAAGAGCTTTGAGTTCGGCGGGCTGATTGGCAACCTCGTCCCATGAGAAAGGCTTATCCTTAGCCGGGCCATCCGCGCCGTAGTCGAAAGTGAAGTTCCCGCCCACCGTTACAGGGCCGGAGGCGAGGTCGGCTTCGTTCATTGAGAGCGCGGCTTCGTTCACGCCCTTCGGGATGTCGTCAATAACGGTGAGCGTTAGAGTTCCGGCAGCCGTGTCGCCATCGTAGTCCGTGAGTATATAGCCAAAGTCAAGATCCAAGGGATCCGCGCCCGGATCCGGATGATCCAGAGGCCTATACTGGGTGATTGTATATGTGAGTTCGTCATTAGTATTATTCATCGCGCCCACAATTTCAATGACCGTAGACTCTTCATTGTCAACGATGATATAGCCGGTGAGGGTAAGGCCATCGGCGCTGACTTTCCACGCTACTTCCTCGCCGCCGCTGAGATAATCTGCGGTCGGGGCCTGCCAGGCGAAAGCGCCTTCACCCGCCGGGCCATCCGCCCCGAAGTTCAGGCTAAGTGTGCCTTCCGTGGACGGATTTTCGCCCTGAGCGAGGCCGGCTTCGTACAGTTCCAGCGGAGTTTCCTGAGCAACGACTACCGGCACATCGTCGATAACGCCCACTGTGAAAGCAGCGGCGCTCTCGTCGCCGTTGAAGTCCCGGATCACATAGCCCGCTTCCAGGTTCATGATGTCCCGGCCCGCATCGCCTTCGCCCGCGTACGGATGATCCAGGGGTTTAGACTGGATGATTGTATAGCCCGTGGGAATGCCATCCGCCCCCGCGCCTGTGGCCTGGAAGACAATGACCGGGTCGTTTATGTCGCCGGTATGGCCGGTGAGGGTAAGGCCGTCGGCGCTCACTTCCCATATCAGGCTCTCGCCGTGGCTGGTCCACTGGTTATCGGCCGGCTGAGTCCAGGAAAAGGGCTGAGCCGGAGAGGGGCCGTCCGGCCCGAAATTAAAGCTGAAAGTGCCGGTCACCGCCGTGCCCAGGGTGGCTTCGTCCAAATTACCCGCAATAATGGCAAGGGCCACCGGATCGCCCAGATCCAGCTCGCCCTCTCCCAACTGACCGTAATCGCCAAGGCCATCGCCCCAGCCTCCCAGGCCGTTGCCCGCGCCCAGCCGGTCAAGGCCTTCAGCTCCGAAAAGGGCGCCGGCGTCGTCGTTGTAAGGGTTCAGCCGCCCGGTGGCGCCCATATCCCCGGCGGCGGTGGTCACGTCAATATCCATGCTGGCCAGGAAGTCGGCGCTGGAAATAACCGCGCCGTCAGGCAGTTGCAGGCTGGGCAAAGAACCGTCGCCCACCGCGAAAAAGTCGCTCATGGTCACCGTGCCGCCGTCTTTCTCCAGGACCAGGTCGTTGCCCTGGCGGACGAAGGCCGCTTCGGAGGCGTCAAAGGGCAGGACCAGTATGCCGCCGACCGGGGATATGATGTTCAGGTTCTGGTTGGCTGCGGGTGAGGGAACTTCTACCACGCGGCCGGTGGGGGTGGGGGTTGCCGTATTCGGGTTTTGCGTCGTCTGGGCCATAATCTCGCTCCTTGGTGTGGTTTCCGTATGTTGAAATAAGAATTGCCCTGTTTTGTCTTATGCGCTCATACGTTTCGCCACACCTGGGGAGGAATCGCGCCCTCTATATTGCACGGCGATACGTTTCACGTCAAGATGGTAATGCGCTGCACATCAATAAAAAGGCGCGCCTCCTCCTCGCGGCCTGAAAAACCGCGTGTTTACAAGGTTGTCCGGTTAAACCGGAATTTGTCCGATAAAACAAGATACGGAAGAGACCACATGCCTCCCCGCGTCCCGGCGGCTGCCACCGCCATTTTTGTCTTTTGCCCTGGGCGGGCGGTTCTGGAATATATACATAATTGGGGTGAAGAGAGCAAAAAACGTGCCGGGTATGCCTGAGGCATCAATATTATTATGCCTCTCATATCATAATAAATTATAATAAAAGGAAGATTTTTTTTCCCGAAACATGCTATTATGCGGCCTTTACATATGCGTCCGCCATTCGCATTCGCTGGCGCGTCCGCCCGGCACGGGAGGAAAACCGGCATGCGCATACGGCGTTTCCCTGGCAGGAAGAAGGCGGGCGCGGCTGGAGAGAAGAATGGGTCGCAAGGTTCGAAAGCCGCTGGCCTCGTTGTTTGGCGGCCTGGTATCCGTAAAACGCAGACAATTGGGCATGAGTCAGGAGGCTCTCGCCGGGCTGGTGGGAATAAGCCAGGAATCATTGTCGCGCATGGAAAAAGGGGTGATCGCCCCGCGTTTTGAGCGGCTTCAGAATTTTGCCGACGCCTTGGGGTGCGAAGTCGCGGATCTCTTCCGCCTCCCCAAGGCTCCGGAAGGACGGGCCGCTGCCCTGGCGCGGACGATCCGGCCTCTCTCCGAACAGGAGCAAAACAGCCTTCTGGAAATCATCACCGGCATAACCCGGATCGTCGCCGGCAGAAAGCGCCTTTGAGAGCGCCGCAAGTTGCGCTCCCGCGTCAACCACAACGGATCGGGCATCGGTCTGGGGCATCCGGTGGGCTGCACGGCCGCGCGGATCATCGTGGCCGCCGTGCACGAACTTGAACGCATGGGCGGACGCTACGGCCTGGCCTCGCTGTGCGTGGGCGGCGGCCCAGCCATGGCCGCGATCGTGGAAAGGCTGTAATTCCGGTTTGCGGGTTACTTGCCCTTGGAGGCGCGCTTGGAGGCCTTGAGGGGGTTGACCTTGGTCTGGGATTTGGATTCTTTCTTCATATGGGTGGCGAAGTTGCAGCGGCCCATGCTCCATTTGCCGGCCGGCGCGGGGTAGCTGGAGCAATATTCCTGGTCCTCGAAGCCGCGCACCCGGTCGCAGCCTTTGCAGTTCTCAACGATGGGGCGGCAGAGCACGCCCTTGTACAACATGCCTTCCGGGGCGGCGGCGGCTCCGGGAAAAGTGTTCTCAGCCATGATCTCTCCTTTGAGCGGTTTCGCAGACGGCAAGATGTAAATCAAATCCCGTAAAAGTCAAGGCCGCGAACCGGCCGGGTATTCGCCGTTCCAGCAGGCGGCGCAGAACTGCCTCTCTTCCGGGGGGGAGATGCCCACCAGCCCCTCCATGGAGAGGTAGCCCAAGCTGTCCATGTTCAGGATGGAGCGGATTTCCGCTATGGGATGCTTATGGGCCATGAGTTCTTTGGGGTTTGGAAAATCCACGCCGTAAACGCAGGGGTAAAGCGTGGGCGGGCAGGCGATGCGCAGGTGCACCTCCAGGGAGCCGGCGGCGCGCAATTCCATGCCCAGGGCTGCGGTGGTCGTCCCCCGGATCAGGGAATCGTCCACCAGGACCACCCGTTTGCCGCGCACCACTTCGCGCACCACGTTGTTTTTCATGCGTACGGCCGCGGCCCTGGCGGGCTGTCCGGGGGCGATGAAACTGCGCCCGACGTAGTGGTTGCGGATGAGGCCGCGATCCAGGGGCAGGTTCAGTTCCTCGGCGTAGCCCATGGCGGCGGAGACGCCGGAATCCGGGATGGCCACCACCAGGTCGGCCTCGGCCGGGTGTTCCCTGGCCAGCGCCTTTCCGCTGGCTAGGCGGAAGAGGTGCGGGGTATGCCCGAAGAGCAGCGAGTCGGGCCTGGCGAAATAAATAAGTTCCAGGAGGCACTTGGCCTGGGGCGGGTTTTCCGGCCCGAAACGGAGAGAACGCGGCTGTTTCGCGTCCGCGCGGATCACCAGGAGCTCTCCGGGGGCGATTTCCCGCTCGAAGGTAGCGCCCATCTGGTCAAAGGCGCAGCTTTCCGAGGCCACTACAAAGCCCTGCCCCAGGCGCCCAAGGGCCAGGGGTCGGAAGCCCCAGGGGTCGCGGGCGGCCAGCAGGCGATCTCCCAGCAGGGCGACCAGGGCGAAGGAGGCCCCAGCCTCGGCCAGGACCAAGGCGATTTCCTCATCGCTGGAGGCCCGGCGCTGGGCCAGGAGGTGCAAAAAGATCTCGCTGTTGGAGCTGGTCTGCAAAAGCGCGCCCCGTTCCACTATTTCCCGCGCTAGGCGTTCGCCGTCGGCCAGGCTGCCGTTGTGGGCGAGGGCGATCTCCCCCCCGGCATAGCGCCCCAGCAGGGGCTGGGTGTTGGCCGGGGAATTGGCGGAGACGCCCGAATAGCGCACATGCCCGACGGCCGCTGAACCGGGGAGGGATCCGGCTTCGCCCCGGCCGAAAACTTGGGCCACCAGCCCCATGTCGCGGTGAAAGAAAAAGCTCCCCTGGTGACGGCTGACGATGCCGGCGGATTCCTGCCCCCGGTGTTGCAGGGCGTGCAGGCCGAGGGCGGCCAGGGGGGCGGCGTCCGCGATTCCGGATAGTCCGATTACTCCGCATTCTTCTTTCATGATTTCCCGTCCATGTTGTAATATTCTTGCAGAGGGGCCACTTGGCGTTCTTCCCGCAGGCCGCTTTCGATCCCTTCCACCGCCGCGGACAGGGCGGCCAGGGTGGTGATGGCGGTAATTTTCCGGGCCATGGCCGCGGCCCGGATGGCCGTGGCGTCGCGGGCCGAGACCACGCCGCTGATGGTGTTGACGATCATGCCGGCCTTGCGGCTGAGGATCAAATCCAGCAGGTTGGGCCGCTCCGGCCCGATCTTGACCACCAGCTCCGTGGGTATGGAATGGGCCAGGAGCACGGTCCTGGTGCCTGGGGTGGCGTGCAGGGTGAAGCCCATCCGCTGGAGTCTCCGGGCCAGGGGAACTAGGGGCTCCTTGTCCGAATCCGTGACCGTGAGAATAATGTCGCCGCTGTGCGGAATAGGGCTGCCCGCCGCATCCTGGGCCTTCAGGAAGGCCATGCCGAAACTGCGGCCGATGCCCATGGATTCGCCGGTGGAGCGCATTTCCGGCCCCAGGGCGATTTCCGCCCCCGGAAAGCGATCAAAGGGCAGCACCGCCTCCTTCACCGAATGATAGGCCGGGCGCGGTTCGCGGGTAAAACCGATCTCTTCCAGACTCAGCCCGGACATGACCTTGGCGGCTAGGCCGGCGATATTCAGGCCGGTGGCCTTGGAGACGAAGGGAACGGTGCGCGAGGCCCTGGGGTTGGCCTCGATCACATAGACCTCTCCCCGATGGATGGCCATCTGCACGTTGAGCAGTCCCACGGTACCCAGGGCCAGCCCCAGCTTGCGGGTATAATCGCGGATGCGCTCCAGGGCGGCCTGGTCCAGGGTGTGGGTGGGGATGGAGCAGCAGGAGTCGCCGGAATGTATGCCCGCCTGTTCGATATGCTCCATGATCGCGGCAATGGTGATATTTTGGGGGTCAACCACCGCGTCCACGTCGATCTCGATGGCCTCTTCCAGGAACTTGTCCACCAGGATGGGGGAGGAAGGGTCCAGGGCCAGGCCGCCTTTGGCTCCCACGTAAGAGCGCAGGTCCGCCTCGCTGTGGATGATGCGCATGGCGCGGCCGCCCAGGACAAAAGACGGGCGCACCATCACCGGATAGCCAATGCCGCCGGCGATGCGGCAGGCGGATTCCTCGTCTACGGCCATGCCGCTGGGCGGCTGGGGAATGCCCAGGCGTTCCACCAGGGCGCTGAATTCCTGGCGGTCTTCGGCCAGGGCGATGTCCGCCGGGCGAGTGCCGATGATCGGCGCTCCGGCCCTGGCCAGGGCTTCGGCTAGGTTCAGGGGGGTCTGCCCGCCGAACTGGACGATCACCCCGTCCGGCCTTTCCGCCTCACAGATGGCCAGGATGTCCTCGGCGGTCACCGGCTCGAAATAGAGGTTGTCGGCCGTATCGTAGTCGGTGGAGACGGTTTCCGGGTTGCAGTTGACCATGACGGTGTTCACGCCCATCTCCTGCAAGGCGAAACAGGCCTGCACGCAGCAGTAGTCAAATTCCACCCCCTGGCCGATGCGGTTGGGGCCACCGCCCAGGATCATTACCTTGCGCGGCAGGTCCGGCCGCGCCGGGGCCGGCCTGGGGGAAGGACGCCCGCCTGGGGGCAGGTCCCCGCTTTCGCCGTCATAGGTGGAATAGAAATAGGAGGCCCTGGCCGCGAATTCTCCGGCGCAGGCGTCAACGCCGCGGAAGACCGGCCTGACCCCCAGGCAGCGGCGCAGGGCGCCGACGCGTTCTCCGTTCATCAGGGATTCCGGGCCGGATTCGGAGAGTAGGGCGGCCAGGCGGGCGTCGCTGAAGCCCTGGGCCTTGACCTTGCGCAGCTTGCGGGCCAGGAGGCGCAGGGATTCGCTCCCGGCCAGAAGGGAGGCGGCCTCGGCCGCGCTTGCCGAATCCGGCGGCAGAAGGCGCAGGTGCTCTTCCAGGAGCGGGCCGAACTTATGGGCCGCGCTCTTCAGCATGGGAGCGAGGTCCTTGACGATGCCGCGTTCCTCCTTCGCCAGGAGGCTGAGTTGCCATAAAAACCAGGGGTCAATGTGGGTTATGGCCCCGGCCTCTTCCACCCCCAGTCCCAGTTGCATGGCCTCGTACAGGAGCAGGAGCCGCTCCGGCCCGGCGAGGTAGAGCTTTTTTTTCAGCCGTTCCAGGCGTTCGTCACTTGAAAGATCCTCTTCTTCGTCCGCGCCGCGCCGCGCCTCCAGCCCGTTCAGGCCGGTCTCCAGTCCGCGCAGGGCCTTTTGCAGGGCCTCCCGGAAGTTGCCGCCCAGGGACATGGTCTCGCCCACCGAGCGCATCTGGAAGCCCAATACCGGCTCGGATCCGGGGAATTTTTCGAAATTAAAGCGGGGAACCTTGACCACCACATAGTCGATGGCCGGTTCAAAACAGGCGCATGTCCCGGTGAGATCGCTTTTCAATTCGTCCAGCCTGTATCCCAGGGCCAGCTTGGCGGTCACCCTGGCGATAGGGAAGCCGGTGGCCTTGGAGGCCAGGGCCGAGGAACGGGATACTCTGGGGTTCATCTCGATGATCACCCGGCGGCCGCTGCGCGGGTCCACCGCGAACTGGATGTTGCAGCCGCCCGCGTCCACCCCCACGGCCCGCACCACGGCCATGGCCTCCCGGCACAGCTCCTGGTACTCCCGGCTGGTAAGGGTGAGGATGGGGGCCACGGTGATGGAATCTCCGGTGTGGATGCCCATGGGGTCGAAATTTTCGATGCCGCAGATGACGATGGCGTTATCCGCCCGGTCGCGGATGACCTCCAGCTCGATTTCCTTCCAGCCCAGCACCGATTCCTCCACCAGGATCTGCCCGGCGGGCGAGGCGGCCAGCCCGCGTAGCGCGGCCTCGCGGAATTCTTCCAGGTTATAGGCCACGCCTCCGCCGGTGCCGCCCAGGGTATAGGAGGGGCGGATGATCAGCGGGAAGCTCAGCGAGGCCAAGCAGTCCAGGGCCTCTTCCATGGAAGAGGCCAGGCCGCTTTGGGGCATGTCCAGGCCGATGTCGGCCATGGTGCGGCGGAAGGCCTCCCGGCTCTCGGCCAGTTCAATGGATTCCGGTTTGGCGCCGATGACCTCCACGGAGTATTTTTTAAGCGTGCCGGATCGGTGCAGATCCATAGCCAGGTTCAGGGCGGTCTGTCCGCCCAGGGTGGGGAGGATGGCGTCCGGTCTTTCCTTGCGGATAATTTCCGCCGCGCTCTCCAGGGTCAGCGGCTCCATGTAGGTGCGGTCGCTGAAGGCGATGTCGGTCATCACCGTGGCCGGGTTGGAGTTGAGCAGGATGATGCGGCAGCCTTCTTCCTTCAGGGCCTTGCAGCCCTGGGTGCCGGAGTAGTCGAACTCGCAGGCCTGGCCGATGATGATCGGCCCGGATCCCAGCACCATGACGCTGCGCAGGTGTTCAAGCTTAGGCATGCTTCCTCCCCGCGTCCCCGCGAAAGTCCAGGATCATGTCCCGGAAGCGGGCGAAGGGGGAATGCGCGTCCCGGTCGCCCGGAACCGTTTCCGGGTGATACTGCACGGAGAGGGCCGGTATCCCGGAAGAAGCCATGCCCTCCAGGGTGTTGTCGTTCAGGTTCCAATGCGTGGGATTCAGATCTGCCGACAGGCTGTCCGGGTCCAGGCTGAAGCCGTGGTTCTGGCTGGTGATGCGTACTCGTCCGTTCAGGCCCTCCCTGACCGGGTGGTTTTGCCCGTGATGCCCGAAGGGGAGCTTATAGGTTTTGCCTCCCTGGGCCAGGCCCAGGAGCAGATGCCCCAGGCAGACGCCGAGGATGGGCAGACGCCCCAAAAGGTCCCGGATGGCGCGGACGGCGTAGCCGCAAGGTTCGGGATCGCCGGGACCGTTGCTGAGGAGCAGTCCGTCCGGCTTTTGGGCCAGCAGGTCTTTGGCCTGGGTATTGCCGGGAAAAACAACGGCCTCCATACCGTAGGCCCGCATCTGGGCGAGGAGGGCGCGTTTCAGGCCGAAATCCAGCACCGCCACCTTGAGTAGGCTTCCAGGATCCTTGTCTGTCAGATCCGCCAGATCCGGCGGATCCGGGAAGGCATAAACGCGGCCGTCCCAGGCCTTGGCGGCCAGATCCCGCCCCTGGACGAGGGGCAGTTCCCCGGCCCGGCGCAAGAGGGAGGGGCGGTCCAGATCCAGGGCGCTGATCAGCCCCCTCCGCGTCCCGTGCTCGCGCAGACGCAGGGTCAGGGCGCGGACATCCACCCCGTGGATGCCGGTCACTCCGGCCTCCAGCAGTTTATGGCTCAAGGAGGCCTCGCCCCGCCAGTGCGGAAAGGGAATATGCCCGGCGCAGGTGAAAAGATCGTGGAAAACCGCCCCCTCGGCGTGGACGGCCGGGGACTGGTCGTCAGCGGCGTTTGTGCCGTAATTGCCTAAATGCGCGGCGGTGAAGGCCAGGATCTGCCCGCGGGAGGAGGGGTCGGTCAGGATCTCCTGGTAGCCGCACATGCCGGTGGTAAAAACCACCTCGCCCGCGGCTTCCCGCTCCGCTCCGCAGGCCAGGCCTTCAAAGCAGGTTCCGTCATCCAGCATCAGTAAAGCCGGTTTCATTCTCCCCCCGTTCGTCCAAAAACATATTGATCCGACGCGCCCGATGTTTTATCCCATGAGGGCCGGATGGTAAACAAACTTTTAAGGAGTGATCCATGTCAACTCCCCGCAATGCCGTGCGCGCCGCCGTGGCCATAGCCCCCGCCCCTTACCCGGAGGAGACCGTGGAGCAGGCGTACAGCCCGACGGAGATCTTTGCCCGCGATGTGTTCAGCCTGCGGGTGATGCGCGAGCGTCTGCCCAAGGAGGTGTTCAGGCGTCTTGAGGAAACCTGCGTCAACGGCCAGGGACTGGATGACGGCGACGCCGGCATTGTGGCCGGGTCCATGAAGGATTGGGCCATTGAGCGGGGGGCCACCCATTTCGCCCATTGGTTTCACCCCATGACCGGGGTCACCGCCGAAAAGCACGATGCCTTTGTTTCCCTTGATCCGGTCAGTGGGCGTCTGATCAACGAGTTTTCCGGCAAGATGCTGATCAAGGGCGAGTCGGACGCTTCCTCCCTGCCCTCGGGCGGCCTGCGCTCAACCTTCGAGGCGCGGGGCTACACGGCCTGGGACCCCAGCAGCCCGGTCTTTTTACTGGAAAACAGCCGGGGGGCCAGAACCCTGTATGTGCCGACGGTCTTTCTTTCCTACACCGGCGAATCCCTGGACCGGAAAACTCCGCTTTTGCGCTCTCTGAACGCCATATCAGCCCAGGCCTTGCGCGTGCTGCGTCTCTTCGGCAATACCAGGGCCACGCGGGTGAACGTCATGGTGGGCGCGGAGCAGGAATACTTCCTGGTGGACCGGCGCTATTACGCCCTGCGCGACGACCTCAAGCTGGCCGGACGCACCTTGTTCGGGGCCAGGCCGGGCAAGGGGCAGGAACTGGAGGATCATTACTTCGGAACCATCGGGCGGCGCGTGCTCGGCTTTATGGCTGAAGTGGAGGAACGCCTGCTCGCCTTGGGCATACCCGCGCGCACCAGGCACAACGAGTCGGCCCCGGCCCAGTTCGAACTGGCCCCCATGTTCGAGACGGCCAACCTGGCCACGGATCACAACATGCTGACCATGGAGACGCTGCGCGGCACGGCGGAAAAGCACGGCTTCGCCTGCCTGTTGCACGAAAAGCCCTTTGCCGGGGTCAACGGCTCCGGCAAGCACAATAACTGGTCCCTTTGCGATTCCGAGGGCAACAACCTGCTGGACCCCGGGGATACCCCCCTGGATAACGCCCAGTTCCTGGTTTTTCTGGCCGCAGTGCTCATGGCGGCGCGCAAACATGCCCTGGCGCTGCGTCTGGCGACCGTCGGCGCGGGGAACGATCATCGCCTGGGCTCCAGCGAAGCGCCGCCGGCCATTATTTCTGTCTTTCTGGGCGAACAGCTCACCGAGATCATCGCCGGCATCGCCGAGGGCAAGCCCGGCCGTGGCAAGTCCGGATTGGACACGGGGGCGATGCGCGTGGGCGTTTCCTCCCTGCCGCCCTTGCCCAGGGATGCGACGGATCGTAACCGTACCAGTCCCTTCGCCTTTACCGGCAACAAGTTCGAGTTTAGGGCCGTGGGGGCCTCCCAGTCCATCGCCCCGGCCAATATCGCCCTGAATACCGCCGTGGCCGCGGTTCTGGACGATCTGGCCACGGAACTGGAAGAGGCCGTGCGTGGCGGCGAGGATTTAAGCAAGGCCGTGCACGCGCTGTTGGCCCGTAGTTTCATGGAGAGCCTGCCGGTGGTCTTCAACGGCAACAATTACGCGCCGGAGTGGCATGAAGATGCGGCCAGGCGCGGCCTGACGGATTTGCGCGATTCGGTGAGCGTCATCTACAGGTACAGCGACCGGGAGGTGCTGGATCTTTTTTCCCGGCACGGGGTGCTGACCGAGCGCGAGCAACTGGCCCGCCAGGAGATTCTCTTTGATAACTATATAGTGGATGTGCACATTGAAACCAAGCTGGTTTCCTCCATCGGCCGCTCGGTCATCCTGCCGGCGTCCCTGCGTTGGCTGAAAAAGCTGGGCGGGGCCGCCCGGCTCGCCAGGGAGCTTGGGGCGCCGGGTCCGGCGGTGGAGGAGGATCTTTACAGGCGCGCGCGCGGCCACATCGTCGGTCTGCTGGAGAGCCTGGACCGGCTGGACGCCCGGCACAAAGCCCTGGACGCCCTGAAAGAGAAAGAGGGCAGCGGGAAACGGGCCGAGGCCTCCAGGGATGAGCTTATTCCGCTAATGGTGGAATGCCGTAAACATGCCGACGCCCTGGAAACCATGGTGGACGACGACATTTGGCCCCTGCCAAAGTATAACGAATTGCTCTGGTAGCCGGGGGATCATTTTCCCACGCAGAACTGGGCGAAGATCCGATCCAGGATTTCCTGGGAGCAGGAGAGGCCGAGGCTTTCATCCAGGCAGGCGGCGGCGTTGTCCAGGCAGGCGGCCAGGAGTTCCGGGGGCAGTCCCTGGTCTTGGGCCTGGGCGAGTTTTTCCAGTTCGGCCAGGGCCAGGCGGATCTGCTCCATCTGGCGCAGGGAAGGGGGAGCGGCCTCGTTAAAATCCAGGCCGGAGGAACGGGAGTTCAGGCTTTCCACCAGGCGGGCGCGCAGGGCGGGGAGCCCCTGCCCGGTCAGGGCCGAGACCGGGAGGCAGGGACAGCCCCAAAGCTCTTCCGGGAAAGGCGGCTTGTTCCGGGCGGGCAGAAGGTCGATTTTGTTCAGGAGGATTAGGATTGCGCCCCGGTAAGGGTTCAGGAGGCGGCCCTGTTCCAGCCTCCAGGGCGGGGGGATTTGTTCCGGGCGGGCGGCCTCCAGGACCAGGAGGATGATCTCGGCCTGCTCCAGCAGATCCAGGGTCAGATTCATGCCCGCCTTTTCCGTGGCGTCTTCGGAGGCGCGCAACCCGGCGGTGTCGGCTAGGCGGAGAGGGATCCCCTCCAGGAGCAGGCTTTCTTCCAGGAAGTCGCGGGTAGTGCCGGGCAGTTCCGCCACCAGGGCGCGGGGCCGCCCCAGCAGGGCGTTGAACAGGCTGGATTTTCCGGTATTGGGCGGCCCGGCCAGGACGGCCATGGCCCCCTGGCGCCAGACCCGGGCTTGCTCCCAGCTTGCGGCCAGGGAGGACAGGCCGGCGTTTATATCCGTCAGGAGTTTTTGGGCCTCCGGGTTTTGGGCCGGAGGGGGGGAGCTTTCCGGAAAATCCAGGGAGGCATAGAAAAAGGCGCGCAGGAAGTCCATTTTCCGGCGCAACTCTTCCAGGGCCGCGCTGAGGCGTCCTTCAAGCTTGTTGCGCGCGAGACGCGCGGCCTCCAGGGTGGGGGCGGCGATGAGTTCGCCAATGGCTTCCGCCCGGCTTAAATCCAGTCGTCCGTTGAGCAGCGCCCGGCGCGTGAATTCTCCGGGTCCGGCCGCTCTGGCCCCACGCCGCAACGCGGCTTCCAGCGCGGCTTCCAGCACGGCCCGGCCGCCATGGCAGTGGATTTCCGCGGTATCTTCGCCGGTAAAGCTGCGCGGCCCCGGCATATACACGGCCAAGGCCTCGTCCAGACGTCGATCCCGGCTGTCCAGAACCCAGCCGTGTTCCAGACGGCGCGGGCTGAAGCCGGGTTTGCCGTTTTTGTCAAAGGCCGCTTGCAGGATTTGGAGGGAGGAAGGGCCGCTGATCCGGATAATGCCGATGCCTCCGGCCCCTTTGCCGGTGGCGATTGCCGCGATGGTTTCGGTCCTGGCCGGTCCGGGCATGCTCAACCTTCCGGCTGGCTGTCCTCCCGGTCGGGCTTGGACTTTTCCAGAGCGATGACGACGCGCTTGAGCCGGCCTTCGCTCTTACTGTAAGTCTTCACTTCCGGGTCGGCCTGCAGGGCCAGGTGGACGATCCGGCGCTGGTAAGCGCCCAGGGGCTTGGTGGAGCGGGGGACCTTGGTTTTTTTCACCTTTTCGGCCAGGGCCAGGGCCAAGGCCTGTAATTTTTCCTCCTGCCGCTCTTGGTAGTCTCCGGCATCAATCTGCACCCTGACCTGGGCGTTCAGGCGGCGGGAGGCGATGCTGCCCACGAGGTAACGCAGGGCGGCCAGGGTTTGTCCTTCGCGCCCGATGAGCAGACCGCAGTTTTCCATCCCTTCCAGCCGGACGCGCGCCTTGCCTCCGGATATTTCCAGACTGGCGTCGCAGTCGCCGACAATTGGAAAGGTAAGCTTACGCACCGCTTCCAGCACAGTCTCGCACAGCAGGCCCTGGTCCAGGTCGGCCATGGGGATCTTGCCGGATTCCCCTGCCTCTGTCTCCTGCTCCGGATCAAAACCGTCTTCTTGACCGGGAAAGTCTTTCAGATCAAGACGTACCTGGTTTTTCACGGCGGGGACATCCTTGGGAGCCTCTTCCGGCTGTTTTTTTTCAAGGGCCGGCGGCTCGGGTTCCGCCTTTTTTTCCGGCGCGGCCGGGGTTTTTGCGGCTTTGGGCTTTTCGGTCCCGCGGGTCGCGGGTCTCGATAGTTCAGGTCTGTCGTCTTTGCTTATGGCGCCGGAGCGCAGTTTTTCCACATGTACCCGGCGGGCGCGCACCACGGCTTTCTTGGCTCCGACCAGGCCGAAGATGCCGCTTTTGGCGTCGCTGAGGATCTCAATTTCCAGTTTGCCGCGTTCCACGCCAAAAAAAGCGCAGGCTTCGGCCATGGCCTCGTCCAGGTTTTTTCCGGTGAATTCCTTGTAGCCGTTGTTCATGGGAGCCTCAATTTTGATTACGGGCGGAGAGTTTCGTCTGCCCGTATTGCTGCATGATGGAGATGATGTTGTTGAAGAGCCAATAAAGCACCAGGCCGGAAGGGAAGCTGAGGAAGAGAAATGTGAAGATCACCGGCATGAACATCATCATTTTGCTCTGTATGGGGTCGCCGGAGGTGGGGGTCATTTTCTGCTGGAGCAGCATGGTCGCCCCCATGATCAGAGGGGTGACGTACAAAGGGTCCTTGGAGGAGAGATCCGCCAGCCAGACCATGTCGGTGAAGGGCAAACGCTCGATGAACCCGGCGTGGCGCAGTTCGATGGAAGATAAAAGCGCCCGGTACAGCCCGAAAAATACCGGCAATTGCACCAGGATGGGCAGGCACCCGCCCATAGGGTTGATTTTGTAAGTCTTATAGAGCTGCATGACTTCCTGGTTCTGGCGCTGCCGGTCGTCCGGGTATTTTTCCCGGATTTTTTGCATAAGCGGCTGGAGTTTGCGCATGCCGTCCATGGACTTGTAGCTCTTGTAGGAAAGGGGCCAGAGGACGATCTTGACCAGCACGGTGAGGAGGATGATGGACACCCCCCAATTGCCTACATAGGAATGGAACCATTTGAGCATGGCCAGGAGCGGGACGGCGATCCAGCCGAACCAGCCGTATTCCAGGGAGGCGGAGATGTCCGCGGGGGCGGCGGCCATGTCCGCATGGCGCTTGGGTCCGAAATAATAGGTGAGTTCCGACTGGAAATCCCGGTTCGCGCTGAGCGCGGCCTGTCTTTTTTCCAGCAGCAGGATATAGCGGCCGTTCTGGTGTAAGGCCCTCAGCGACAGGTCCGGGTCATCCGGAATGACCGCCGCCAGGAAATAGCTGCTCATGGTTCCGGCCCAGGTGATCTGCTCCCCGTAGTTCACGCCGGCCGACAGGGTCTGCAGGTCTTCCTCATCCTTGAAGTCGTTCCCGCGCATAAAGACAATTTTGGTGCTTTTCATGTAGTCTCCGGCCCCGGCCAGGGAATCGACGGCCAGGGCGCGGGTGATATCCAGGCTTTGGGCCGTGGGGCTGCTGGCCTGTAAAAGCTCGCGCACCAGGTAATTATCCGCCGAGAAGGTGTAGGAGCGCCGGATGGACAGGCCGTCTTTGGAGGCGGTAAAATGGATGGTGGTCTCCCCGTTATCCAGGAGGATTTGTTCTTCCCCGGCATAGCTCCAGGCCGCGTTTTCCGCCCAGCCCGGCTGGCCGCCGATGATAAGCTCCAGGGTTTTCGGGGAACCTGGACCGATCAGGCGCAAGGGGGCGTCAACGGCCCGTCCGCTTTCAGGATGGACCGCTTTGTAGCGCTTGAGGGTGAACTCTTTGATGGTGCCGCCGTTACTGCTGAAACGCGCGCTATAAAGCGGGGTTTCCAGCAGAACGTCCTGTCCGCCGGGAGTTGCCTGGGCCGGGCTTTCCATATGTAGCGGGGCGGATGGCGGAACGGGTGGCGAAACGGATGAAACGGGCGGGTTTTCCTGGGGAAGCGTGCCGATGATCGGGGGCGGCGTCCAGCCCATAAACTTGGACAGGGCCTGCCAGCCGAAAAGCACGAAAACGCTTAAGCCGAGCGCTAATAAAAGGCGTTGGTGTTCCATAAAGCGCGAACTCCTGAATTAATCCCGCGGGTATGTGAACCTGGCGGGCGAAAGGATCATGCGTTGCCCTTGGGGGGCGGCACCGGGTCGTATCCGCCCTCATGGAAGGGATGGCAGCGCGACAGACGCCCCAGAGCCAGTCGGAGTCCCCCGCATACTCCGTGTACGGCGATGGCCTCGGCGGCGTATGCGGAACATGAAGGATGAAAACGGCACGCCGGCGGCAAAAAAGGAGAAACGCAGACCTGATAGGCGCGGATGGGCAGGATCAGCAGGTTTCTCACGGCCTTGGACGCGGCGTGTGGTATTTCAGCCATTTTTCCAGAAGCGGGGCGATTTCCTGTTCCACCTCCGCGTAGTTCAGACGGAGCGGATTCAGACCTTTTCTGCATACCGCGGCCACCTCCAGACCTTGGGGAAGGTCGGCCTGGCGCAGTCTAAAAAATTCTCTGAGCAGGCGCTTGACCCGATTGCGCCGCACCGCTCCGCCTGCCTTGCGGCTGACGGAAAGCCCCAGCCGCCAGCCGGGGTTTGCCGGACCATCCTGAATCAAAACAAAAAAAATAAAGCTCGTTGTAAAGTAGCGTTTTCCTTTATTAAACAACAGGGAAAAATCGGCTGTTTTTTTTAGCCGGAGCGCTTGGCCGAAGGTCAGGGCCCTGGACAGGCCGGCCTTTTCCGGCGTGACACGCATACCGGCAAAGGCTCAGACTGCCAATCTTTTGCGCCCTTTGGCCCTTCTGCGCCGCAGGACATTACGCCCGGCCGCCGTGGCCATGCGGGCTCTGAAGCCGTGCAGGCGCTTGCGTTTGATCACGCTGGGCTGGTATGTGCGTTTCATGATCCGCTCCTTCGGTGAATTGAAGCCTGTCCTTATACGTTTTAAAGCCGGGCGCGTCAAGCTATTCAATTAAGCCTTTTGTCCTGGTCCGGGGTCGGCGGGCGGCCTTGGCAAGCCCCCCGGCTTATGCTAAGTTTCACAAGCTTAAAACATACCCAAGCGCAGAGGATATTGCCGGCATGAGCCTGATGAGCGATAATGATACCGAACGGCTCCGTGAAAAAATTATCCAGGAAATCCAGCGCCTCAAGCTGGATATCCAGCGTCTCGTAGAGCTTACCTCTCCGGAAGCCCTGGAAGATTTGGACGAAGTTTCCCGCATGGACGCCATTGTCAGCAAAAGCGTGCATGACGCCTCCCTGGCTCTGGCCAGGCAACGCCTGGGCAAGCTGGGATATGCCTTGAAGAGAATCGGCGCTGACCCGGAATTCGGCCACTGCGCCGAGTGTGGGGAAACAATCCCTCTGGTTCGTCTGATGTCCATGCCGGAAGCGCTTTATTGCGTTGAATGCGCGGCGGGCGCTGCCGGAGAGAGAAATGGGCGCTGATCTTCACGCGGCCAGACGCGGGCGGGCCAGGCTGAAACTGGCGGCCGGCAAGCTGGACGCCCTGCTGGTGACCCTGGACGCCAACCGCTACTACCTGAGCGGCTTTGAACTGCATGATCCGCAAAGCAATGAAAGCTGCGGCTGCCTGATCCTCTTTGCCGACGGGGAAGACTGGCTTTGCACGGATCCGCGTTATGAGGAAGCGGCCGGAAGGATCTGGCCGCGGGACAGGCTGCTTATTTACCAGGGCTCCGCCTCCGCCCCGGAGCGTCTGAACGAGTTTTTGCGCGGCCGTCTTAAGGGGCCGCTGGGGCTGGAAACAGGCGCTCTCAGCCTGGCCTGCGGCAAGATTCTTTCCAGGGGGTTGCGTGTGCGGGCCGCCGACGGCCTGGTGGAATCGCTGCGCATGATCAAGGACGCGGAGGAGATCGCCCGGATGCGCGCCGCCTCGGATTTGAATAATAAGCTTATGGACTTGGCGCCGGATCTGTTGACGCCAGGGCGCAGCGAAAAGGATATCGCCTGGGAGATCGAGCGGTTTTACCGGCAAAACGGGGCTGAAGAACTTTCCTTTCAGAGCATCGTAGGCATCGGCTCCAACGCCGCCCTTCCCCATGCCAGGCCAGGAGAGGATCTGGTGCGGGAAAATGTCTGCGTCCTCATTGACTGCGGCTGCCGGGTGCGGGATTATTGCTCGGATCAGACCCGCACCTTCTGGGTGGGCGGCCGGCCTCCGGCTCTCTTCCGGAAGGCCCTGGACCAGGTCATGGAGGCGCAACGTCTGGCCATCCGGGCCATCCGTCCGGGGGTGAGCTGCAAGGAGGTCTATGCCGTGGTCCAGGACTATTTCGAGGATCTCGGCGTATTCGAGCATTTCAACCACGGCCTGGGGCACGGCATCGGGCTGCAAACCCATGAGCCGCCGGCCTTGAATTCCCGGAATGAAACCCTTCTGGAGCCGGGCATGATCACCTCGGTGGAGCCGGGCCTTTACTACCCTGAATGGGGGGGGGCGCGTTGGGAGCGCCTGGTGCTGGTCACCGAAGACGGCTGTGAAGCGCTCTGAACCTCTGCGCATAGCCCTGCTGGCCTCGGGCGCGGGCTCGAATCTCAGGACGCTCCTGGAGCACGCTGCGGCCGGGCGGCTTCCGGTCAAGCCGGTTCTGGCCCTTTCCAATAATCCCGAGGCCGGCGCCCTCGGACACGCCAAAACTTTCGAGGTTCCGGCCTGGAGCCTGGACAGCCGCTCCCTCCCCAGGGAGGACTTTGACGCCGCCATGCTCGAAGCCATCAAGGAAGCCGGGGCCGAGGCCGTCATCCTGGCCGGTTATATGCGCCTCCTGAGCGCCTTTTTCATCAAGGATTTTGTCGGGCGCATCCTGAACATTCACCCGGCCATCCTGCCCAGCTTCCCCGGCGCCCACGGCGGCCGGGACGCCCTGGAACTCCGGCCGCGTTTGAGCGGTTGCACCGTGCATTTTGTGGAAGAGGCCGTGGATAGCGGCCCGATCATCATCCAGGCCGCCGTGCCCCTTGCTCCCGACGACAACCTGGACAGCCTGATGCCCCGCATCCAGGCGCTGGAACACCGCATCTACCCCCAGGCCGTGCTCTGGCTGGCCCAGGACAGACTTCGCCTGGAAGGACGGCGGGTGCGTCTGCTTCCCCCTCGCTCCTCCCCGTCCGCAAACACGGCTCTGGGCTGCGCCGGAGAGTCGCCCCTCGGGCCCTGGCTGGTCAGCCCGGCCCTGGAAGATTTTTAACCGGGGCGGCCATGCGTAAATTTCTGGTTCTGCAATTGGCCCGCCTTGGGGATCTGCTGCAAAGCAAGCGCCTGGTCCTTTCTTTGATGGAAGAGGGCGAGGCGCACTTGGCGGTGGATTCCTCCCTGGCCTCCCTGGCCTCCGTCATTTATCCGCAAGCGGTGATCCATGCCCTGCCCGCCCATGCCGGGAATTTGCGGGAGGCGGAGACCCTGATCCTGGCCCGCGAGGCTTGCGCGGGTCTCGTGGCCGTCGGTTTCGAGCGCGTTTACAACTTGAACCGCAGCTCTCTGAACCTGGTTCTGGCCGGGCTGTTTGAACCGGAAAGGGTATCGGGCTACCGCCTGGACCGGGGGCAGCCCCTGTCCTCCACCTGGAGTAAGCTGGGGGAGCGCTGGACCAGGAAGCGGCGCGCCTCACCCTTGAACCTCATGGATTTTTGGGCCTTTTTCCATCCTTCGCCCCTGCCGCCGGAACGGGTCAACCCCGTGCCCGAGGCCGGACGCGCTTCCGGCCAGGCGGTGGGGGTGGTCATGGCCGGGCAGGCGGCCAGGCGCTCCCTCCCTCCGGCGCTCCTGGTCCGGATTCTGGAGGCGCTTTTCGCCGCGCGCAAGGGGCCGGAATTCATCTTTCTGGGAGGCCGGGCGGAGGGCGAAATCGCCCGCAGACTCCTGAGAAGCCTGCCCGGAAAGATCCAGGGGAAGACCAGAGATCTTACCGGGCGGACCAGCCTGGAGGATTTGCCGGAAATCCTGGGCGGCCTGGATCTGCTGCTGACCCCGGATACCGGGCTCATGCACCTGGCCGCCCACTTGGGCGTCCCGATCATGGCCTTTTTTCTGTCCTCGGCCTGGGCTTGGGAAACCGGGCCTTACGGTCTGGGACACTTGGTCTGGCAGGCGGTGAGCCCCTGTTCCCCATGCCTGGAAAACGCCTCCTGTTCCCAGGATCTTGACTGCCTGCGGGGCTTGAAAGAGGCCGACTGGCCGGGTCTGCTGGCCGGGATCGGATTTGAGAATGCCGATCTGCGGGAGAGCGGCGGATTGTCCCTGTTGCGTAGCGGACTGGATCCCCTGGGCGCGGTTTATCGCGGTCCCGACCCGGAAAGGGAGGAGCGGGCCGCGGCTCGCGCCTTGCTGGCGGAATTTTTAAATCTGGCCCAGCCTGCCGGTCTGTCCATCCCGGAGCATATCAGCGCCGGGCTTCTGGCGGAAAACGACTGGCTTTTGCCGGAATACCTGGAGATATTATGATTCGCGTTCTGGTGGTTCTGCCGTTTTACGGCGGCTCGTTGCCGGTGGGGCGTTTCTGCGTCGAGGCCCTGAGGGATAACGGCTGCCTGGTGGATGTTTTTGAGGCTCCGGCCTTTTATCCCGCCTTTCAGGCCCTGAAAGGCCTGAAGGTGCGGCAGGATCGCCTGGATTTTCTTGAAAACAGCTATCTTAGGGTGGTGGGGGAGGCGGTGCTGGCCCAGGCGGATCGTTTCCAGCCGGATTTGATCCTGGCCCTGGCCCAGGCTCCCTTGGGCATCCCGACCCTCAAGCGTTTGAAAAGCGCGGGTATCCCCACGGCCATGTGGTTTGTGGAGGATTACCGTTTGTTCACCTATTGGCGCGTATTTGCCCCACACTATGATATTTTCGCGGTGATCCAGAAGGAGCCGTTTCTGGAAGAACTGGCCAAGGCCGGGGTGCGCGGAGCCTTTTATCTGCCTTTGGCGGCCCAGCCCTCTCTACATCGTCCGCTGGAACTCACGACAACGGAAAAAAGGAGCTTCGGCGCGGATCTTTCTTTCATGGGCGCGGGTTACCCCAACCGCCGCCTGGCCTTCAGGCGTCTGACCGCCTATAATTTCAAGATTTGGGGCACGGAATGGGAGGGAGAGGCAGCTCTGGCCGGCTGCCTGCAAATGGAGGGGCGGCGGATCAGCCCGGAAGAGACCGTGCGCATCTTCAACGCCGCCAAGATCAACCTGAACCTGCATTCAGGAACCAGGCGGGAGGAAGCGGTGACCCATGGCGATTTCGTCAACCCGCGCACCTTTGAAATAGCCGCCTGCGGAGCTTTTCAACTGGTGGACAGGCGTACCCTCATGCCGGAGCTTTTTGCCGACGGCGAACTGGCCGTCTTTGACAGCCTGGAGGAACTGACCGACAAGATCGAGCATGCCCTCGCCCACCCGGAGGAGAGAGCGGCTATGGCCGGGAGGGCCAGGGAGAGGGTGCTGCGCGAGCATACTTATGCCCACCGGATGCGCGTATTGTTGGAATTCGCCGCCGCCCTGCCCGGCTGGCCGCGGCCGCGGACCGATTCCGGCCTGGCGGCGGAGCTGGCGAACCTGCCTGGGGATTTGCGGAACGGTCTGGCCGAACTCTTGCAAAGTCTGGAACTGCCTCCGGCCACGGATTTCGAGACCCTGATCGCGGCCCTGAGAAGCAGGAGCGGAGTTTTGAGCCCATTGGAGTGCGCCCTGCTCTTCCTGGACGAGTGGCGCAAGCAATACCGGGTCTGATAGTTCAGCCGTTGGCCTGGAACAGCCAGAACCAGGAAGAGGCATAGGGGCGCTGGCTGTGCAGACGCCAGCGCGCGGCAAGTTCCGGCGGCAGTTCCGGGGCGGGGCCTCGGGCCATGATCAGGGCCAGGCCGGCGGGGGTCGTACGTCCGGCGACCAGGGCCAGGAATTTATCCCAGGGCAGGAAGGCCCGGCTGAGGATCAGGTGGGCGGGCCTGGTTTGGTCCATGAATTCTTCCGCCCGCAGGCGGCTCAGGCGCACGCCGGGCAGAGAGAGCCCGGCCAGGGCCGCCTGTAGGAAGAGGGCGCGTTTTTCCCGAGCCTCCACCAGGTGGTATTCCCCGTGGCTCCAGAGCATGCGCAGAGGCAGGCCGGGGATGCCGGCCCCGGCTCCCAGGTCCCAGGTCTGTAAATCTTCCGGCCAGGGGAGGCCCTCCAGCAGGCGGGCCAGATGCAGGCTGTCCAGGATCAGCTTGTCCAGGATTTCTCGCCAGCGCGCCGGTCCCACCAGGTTCATCTTTCGGTTCCAGCGGACCAGCAAACCCAGGTAAGCGTGCAATTGCTCCAGGGGGCGGTCTTCCAGGGCAAAACCCGCCTCCTCCAGGCAGGCGGCCAGGGCGGGACGGGCCAGGGCGGGGCTCTTGTTTTTGTTGCGTTCCAAATATTATAGCCACTGTTTGGTGCCGTCAGGCATACCGTGCCCACCGGAGGGCGGCTTTTGGGCAATGCCGGTGAGCGCTCGGCCCAGGGGCATGGTGATGCTGACCTTGCCGTTGATCGCCCAGCCCGAGGCCTCCAGCAGCGGACCCAGGGTGCGCTGGCGCAGCTTTATGGCCGCGCTGATCATCGAGGGGCCGGAAATAAACAGAAAGATGGCCAGAAATACCAGAGGGATCTGCCACCAGCGCAAGGAGACCATGGCCCCGGCCAGGCTGGCCAGGGCCGTGCCGATGGCCCCCAGGGCCAGCCCCATGGCGGCCAGAATGCCCATGTTTTTGCCCAGGTCGAACTTGGCGGGCGCGGCTCCTCCTCCGGCAGCCTGGGGTTCATTCAGGGCGGCGGGCAGCCCGGTGACCGCGGTCGTGGCCCGGTTTAAGGTCTCGGCATCCTTCTGCCCGGCGAACTGCTGGATCTGCTCGGAGATCATCCGCCCCAGGCGTTGGTAGGGGCTGAACACGGCCTGGCGCAGGCTGATGGGGTTGTTGATCGCTTTGATGATCGTGGCGTCCCAGATGCGTCCCTGCTTGTCCAGGTAAATGCCGTTGCGGTTTTCCAGGAGCAGGTCGTCGCTCCCCGCGGTCACCGCCGCGGCAATGATGATGGATTGGCCTTCCGCCTGTCCTGTCTCCGGGGCGCGCCGGCAGGCGCAGTAAACCAGAAAGAGCCGGCTGTGGACGGCCAGGGAGGAGTGCCGGGCCACATCCTGCACCGGCACGCAGAGGTCGCAGCTTTTGCCGTCCAGGTAGAGGGTTCCGGTCTGGAAGGCCGCCTCCTTGTTCATGGCGTAGAAGTCGGCGAAGGAGAGAAAATTCAGCAGGAGTTGCTGCAGACGGCAGTAATAGCGGGTGAGGCGCTCCACTTCGGCGAAGTCCGCGGCCTTGGCCGGGGTGCGTAGGTCTTCCTCGGCCATGGCCAGAAAGCGCTGTTCCAAATCACTGTTCAGGATTTCGTCCACCCTGGAGGCTCCCAGGTCTTCAGGTCCGGCGTGTGGCGGAAAATCCGCTTCCGCTCCGGCGGGGCGCGTGGGCTTCGCTTCCATGACCGCCTGGTAAGGGGCGAATAAGACCAGGAGTTCTCGCCATTCTTCCCTGCTCAAGGTCCGGTCCCGGAGCAGGGGAGCGAAGAGGGTGGAAAAGGCGTTTATTCGCTCGCGCCAGGCCGGGTTCAGCCCCGCGTCCAAATCCAGGGGGCGTCCGGCCTCTACCCTGGAGAGGGGCAGACGGGATAAGCCTTCCGGGTCCAGAAAACCGGATGGGCTTACCGCGCCTCCGGCTTCCGCCGGATCAAACAGGGAACCCGCATCCAGGATGCCGGCGGCTTCTGGGGCATAGGCGGCCAAATCGCAGCGCAGAAAATAGTCGTCAATTTTTTCCCGCAGGCCCCGCAGAGATTCCCAAGCCGCGCTCGTATTTCCCTTTAGGGTCGTTTTCAGAGGAGCCGCCGCCCGGCGCAGCCGGTTATGCCAGTCCCGCCATTCGTGCAGGGTCTGCATGAAAACCCTGGCGAGCTCCGCGTTCAGCCCGGCCCGGCCTCCGGCGTCCAAGGCTCCCCCGGCTACGGAGATCGCTTCGGAAATAAAGCGCGCCATCCCGGGGTCCAGTCCGTCTTCGTCCGTTCCGTTCGCGCCTTCTTCCGGCGGCGGCAGGATGCCGTCGCCGTTAAACAGGCTTTCCGAGGCCACGGCCAGGGCCGCTTCCGCCTCTTCCGGCCCCAGGCTTCCGGCCTCGGGCTTGTTCAGTTGCTCCAGCATAATCTTGGCGGTTTGCAGGAGACGCCGGCCTTCATCCCGTGAATCATCAATGGCGTCCATGGGCAGACTGGCGGGCAGGGCGGCCATTTCTTCGGGAGAACGCAGGCGGGCGCAAGCCCAGTCCACGGCCCGGACCACATCCGGCACCCGGATGCGTCCGTCGCGATCTTCGTCCACCAGGCTCAGCAGGCGTTCATCCAGGGCCAGGCCGGAGGCGGGACAGCTCAGGGCTACCCAGAGCTTGGGATCCAACTCCCCCAGGCGGCGGTATTCCTCGGTCTGGGCCGGAACGACCTGATCCAGGCCGCCCAGGCGCCGGAAGTTCCATTGAAAGGCGCGGTTTTCGTTGTGCATGTCGGTATCCTGACTGGTTCGTTTTTTAAAAGGATCCGGGGAATTTTTTATACTCCGGCTCTTCCTTAATGAAAGCATAGGCGGACTTGCCCGTCTTGTGCACGGGCCGGCCCTGGCCGGACAGCAGGGCCAGGATCAGTTCCCGCTCCGAGGTAATATTTTGGGGGAACCAGGTGGCGTATGTTCCCACATTTTCCACGCAATGGGCGTCGCTTCCCGCCACCGGGATAAGCCCCAGGCGCCGGCATACGCGCGCGGCCCGGAGGTTGTCTTCCTGGTATATGTTCCCGCCGTTGAAAGTCTCCAGCCCGTGCAGGCCGGTCAGCTTATCCGTAAAACGGTCCAGCCCGCCGCCGTAAGATCGGAAAGGGTGGGCGGCGAAGCAGAACCCCTCGCGATCGTTGACCAGGTCAATGAAGGTCTGGGCCGGGGTCAGCCAGGGCTCGGGCAGCTCTTCCAGGCCGAAGGCCACGATATCTCCCTGGGCCGTGCTGAATTCTACGCCCACGAACACCGGGAAGTCCTCCCGGCGCAAGTAATCCGCAGCCACGGCGCGGATGTCCGTGGAATTGTGATCCGTGACGCACAGGCCGTCCAGCCCGGCATAACGGGCGGCGACCACCGCTTCTTCCAGGCGCATTACGCTACAAGGGGAAAAGAGTTCTTCATGGGTATGCATGTCTATAAACATAGCCGAGAGAAGCATAAGTTCTTTGCCCAGGGAGGGCAAGTATTGATATAAAAACCTGGGCGTGCTAGAAACTGCGGGCGGTTGCGCCGTGAAAGCGCCCCGGAGGCGATTAAGGAGAATGTGTTATGCCGAACCGATCCCCGGAGGAACTGTTGCCGGATTTTTTCCGCCTGGAGAGCCCGCTTCCCGGAAGTCCTCTGAAGGCGGTGAATGTTTATCTGGTGCGGGGAGAGAGGCATCTGCTCATTGACAACGGCTTCAACCACCCTCTTACCGAACAATCCCTGCTGGCGGATTTGCAGGCCCTGAAAGCCGACTTCGGGCGGATGGATTTTTTGTTGACCCATCTGCACAGCGATCACAACGGGCTGATCAGCAAACTCCTGGCCAGGGCGCCGGGAGCCAAGGTCTTGATGGGGCGGAAGGACGGCGAGCCTTACCAGGGTTGGCTGGCGGATAAAACAGCCTGGAAGCGCGGGGTATTCCAGCGTTTTATCCAGTATGGCTTTCCGGAAGAAGAGCGTGGGGAGATTCGTCATCCAGGCCTGGAGGGCGCTCCGGACGGGCCGTTTTTTCCGGATTTCCTGGAGGACGGGGATCGGCTGAGCTATGGGCCATATACCTTCACCGTGCTGGAGACCCCAGGGCATACTCCGGGGCAGATCACCCTGTACGAAGCGAGCCGGTGTTTTTATATCTCCGGGGATCATGTCCTGGGTGATATAACTCCCAATATCACGGCCTGGGGCGGGGTAGAGGACAGCCTGGGTAATTACCTGCGCAGCCTTGACAAGGTAGGGGCTCTGCCCATTGAGCGCAGTTTTCCGGGCCACAGGCGGATGATCCCGGATACGGCCGGACGCATTGACGAGCTTAAGCGCCACCATGTGGCCAGACTGGAAGAGGTGTTGGATATCCTGCGCCGGCACGGCAGGCTGGATGTCTACCAGGTGGCCCGCCGCATGACCTGGGCCATGCGCGGCAAGAACTGGGATGAATACCCGCTTGGACAGAAGCCTTTCGCGGTGGGTGAGGCCAAGTCCCACCTGGACCACCTGAAGTGTCAGGAACTGGTTTCCATGGAAGAGCGGGGGGGCGTTCTTTACTTCGCCATCCGGAATTAGGCGGAGCTGGGCGGATATGTCTCAACCATTCATGCTGCGCCGCATCCACCGTCTGGTTTGGACCTCGCTGCTGGCCGCCCTGGTGGCCGTGGGCGCGTTCGTCGCCCTGCCCATAGGGCCTGTGCCCGTTACCCTGCAAACCCTTTTTGTGCTGCTTGCCGGCCTGACTCTGGGCGCACGCAACGGAACCCTGGCCGTGACGCTTTATCTGGCCGCCGGGAGCCTCGGCCTGCCGGTATTTGCCGGGGGCAAGGCCGGGCTGGCCGTGCTTCTGGGACCCACCGGAGGTTTTCTTTTGGGCTTTATCCCGTCAGCCATGTTCTGCGGTCTGGCCCGCGGTCTGGGGGTGAAAAAATACCTGCCCGCCCTGCTCATCTGCGTCGGCGGCACCGCCGTCACCCTCCTGGCCGGCACTGTCCAGCTTATGCTGGTGTTGCATATATCCCTGGAAAAAGCCCTGGCCGTGGGGGTCTTGCCCTTTCTGCCCGGCGGGGCCGCAAAATGTCTGGCCGCCGCCGCTGTCTATCAATTTCTGGTCAAACAGAAACTGCTTCCGTTATAGGGTTTTGCCGCTCCTTTAAAGGGCTTTTGCCTCCGCGTAGCCTGCGCGCAGGGCTTCGGCGTTGAGGGAGAGCATGCTTTGTGACTGTCCGGGACTTACCTGTTCCAGGCAGTTTTCGGCGCTTTCCAGGGGCAGCAGGCTCCCCAGGGCCTTGAAATAGGCTCCCAGGGCCACCATGTTCAGGAGGCGGGCGTTGCCGAGTTTTTCCGCCAGGTCGTTGGCCGGGATGGCAAAACAGCGCAGGCGTCCGGTATCGGCCTGGTTTGCCTGAGCCAGGGAGGAATTGATGATGATGAATCCGTCTTTTTCCACCCTGGGCTGGAATCTTTCCAGGGAGGGCTGGTTCAGGACAATCACGCCCTGGGGGTGGCGGATGATCGGGGAACCGATTTCCTCGTCGGAGAAGACCACCGTGCAACTGGAGGTCCCGCCGCGCATTTCCACCCCGTAAACCGGCATGAAGGTGACGTTCAGACCCTGGCGCATGGCGGCGTAAGCCAGGAGATTGCCGATGAGCATGATGCCCTGGCCGCCGAAACCGGCAATGATTGCGCTGGAGTATAAACTCATTTGCCGCCTCCTTTGCCGCTTTCCGCAAAGCCGTTATCTTTGAAAACGCCCAGAGGAAAGACCGGGATAAGTTCTGTGCCGATGCGTTTGTTGGAGCTTAAGGCATCCATGTGCCAGTTGGTGGGGCAACCGGCGAGCAGTTCCACGAAGCCCAGGCCGGAGTTGGTAGACTGCGCCTCAAAGGCCCGGCGGATCATTTTTTTGGCTTGGCGGATGTTTTTTGCGTCGTTCAGGGCCCCCCTGGCGGAATAGACCGTTCCGTCGAGGCCGGAGATAATTTCGGCCATGCGCATGGGATAGCCGCAATCCTCGGAAATCCGGCCCATAGGGGTGGTGGTGGTCTTCTGCCCCAGAAGGGTGGTGGGAGCCATCTGGCCGCCGGTCATGCCGTAAACCGTGTTGTTCACGAAGACGATGGAGATTTTATCTCCCCGGTTGGCCGCGTGCATGATTTCCGCGAGACCTATGGAGGCGAGATCTCCGTCACCCTGGTAGGTGAACACAAAGCAGTCCGGCCGGGCGCGTTTGAGTCCGGTGGCGACGGCCGGGGCGCGTCCGTGGGGGGCTTCCAGGGCGTCCACCTCGAAATAGTTGTAGCTGAAGACCGAGCAGCCGATGGAGGAGATCAGGGCCGTTTTTTCCTGTAGCCCCATTTCATCCAGAAGTTCGGCCACCAGGCGGTGGGCCACTCCGTGGTGGCAGCCGGGGCAGTAGTGGGTGGGAACGGGCGTGAGACTGCGCGGCGGGCTGAAAATCAGCTCTTCGCCTTCGACAAGCCCGGGAAGGGATGGGGTTGCGTTCATGCTGTTCTCCTTGCCGCTTCTTCAATGGGCCCGATGAAGTCATCCATGGCCGGCACGGCTCCTGGCATATGTCCGTGAAAGTCGGAATCCGCGTAGCCGCGTATCGCCAACCGCACATCGTCCACCATCTGTCCGCAGTTGTGTTCAATGGTGAGAAATTTTTTGCCGTGCTCGGCCAAGTCCTGTAAAACTTTATCCGGGAAGGGATACAGGGTGATCGGCCGCACCAGGCCGACCTTGAGCCCCTGGGAGCGCAGCAGTCGCACCGCGCTTTTGGCGATGCGCCCGATAGAACCATAGGCCACAACGACCAGAGAGGCATCCGCGGTTTCTACGCATTCCGCCTCGGTTTCGGCCCGCATAGCCGCGAATTTTTCCTGGAGTTTGCGGTTGTGCGCCGCCAGAACCCCGTCCAGCAAATAGAGGGATTTGAGCACATGCTTTTCCCGACCGGCCGCGCCCGAAACCTGCCAGCTTGCCGCCGCGTGGCTGTTGATCTGGGAGGGCGTCCAGAGGCGCACCGGCTCTTTCATGGTGCCTACCACGCCATCGCCCAGGACCAGCACGGGGTTGCGGTATTTGAAGGCCAGGTCAAAGGCGCGGATCATCATGTCGTGGGCTTCCTGGCAGCCCGAGGGGGCCAGGGTCAGAGTCCGGTAATCGCCGTGCCCCCCGCCGCGCGTGGCCTGGTAATAGTCGCCCTGGGCCGAGCCGATGTCGCCCAGACCCGGACCGCCCCGGTTCATGTTGACAATGACGGCGGGGAGCTGGCTTCCGGACATGTAAGAAATACATTCCTGCATCAGCGAGACGCCGGGCGAGGAAGAAGAGGTGAAGGCCCGCACCCCGGCGGCGGCCGCGCCCATGAGCATGCTGGCCGCGGCCAGTTCGCTCTCGGCCTGCACAAAACTGCCGCCGGCTTCGGGCATGGCCTTGGACATCATTTCCGGAATTTCGCTCTGGGGGGTAATGGGATAGCCAAAGTAGCAGCGCGCCCCGGCGGACAGGGCGCCGTAGCATACCGCTTCATTGCCTCGGATAAAAATTTTTTTGTCTTCCATATCTTTCTCCTGGTCACTTGCCTTCTTTGCGGGAACGCACAATGCTGATGGCGCAATCCGGGCAGATCAGGGCGCAGGAGGCGCAGGCCGTACAGGGCTTGTCGCCTGAGACTTCAGCCACAAGATAGCCTTGCGGGTTATACCTGGAGGAGATCGCGAGGATCTTCTGGGGGCATACGCTGGCGCAAAGCATACATCCTTTACAGCGTTCTTCCGCGAACACGGGGCGAGACATGCGTGTTTCCTTTGGACGGATCTCCGTCTCGGTTAGACTTTTCACAAATATTGACAGGAGTCATAACTTCATTGAATGGAAAAGCCAAGAGAATTTGTCATTGTTTTAAGGAGTAAGTGATGGGCAGCAATTCTTCCGGATTTACGGTAGCGGTGGTCGGGGCAACCGGCGCGGTGGGCCGCGCCATGCTCAAAACCTTGGAAGAGAGGAATTTTCCGGCGGATGAGGTGCTGGCTTTTGCCTCCTCGCGTTCCGCCGGGAACAGGATCCCTTTCGGGGACGGGGAGCTGAATGTGCGGGAGCTTACCAGGGATTCTTTCCGGGGGGTCAATCTGGCCCTTTTCGCCGCAGGGGGGGATCGCGCCCTGGAATTCGCTCCCCTGGCCGTGGCCGCTGGCTGCGTGGTGGTGGACAATTCCAGCGCCTGGCGCATGGACGTGCGTTGCCCGCTGGTGGTGCCGGAGGTCAATGCCGGGGCGTTGCGGGAACATCAGGGGATCATCGCCAACCCCAACTGTTCCACCATTCAGATGGTGGTGGCCTTGAAGCCCCTGCATGACGCGGCTTCCATCGTCCGGGTGGTGGTGTCCACCTACCAGGCGGTGTCCGGAACCGGGCAGAAGGCCGTTGAGGAACTGGAGATGCAGGTGCGCCATATGTTCAACATGCAGGAGCCGGAGGCCAAGGTCTATCCCCACCGCATCGCCTTCAACTGCCTGCCCCACATAGATGTCTTCCTGCCGAGCGGCTATACCAAGGAAGAGATGAAAATGACCATGGAAACCGTAAAAATCATGGGAGACCCTTCCATCAAGGTAACCGCGACCACGGTGCGGGTTCCGGTGTTTTACGGCCATTCCGAGGCCGTAAACATTGAGACCAGGAAAAAAATCAGCGCCCGGGAGGCCAGGGCTGTTCTCAGCCAGGCCCCTGGCGTGCGGGTGCTGGATAACCCGGACATGAAGATCTATCCCATGCCCGTCATGGCCGCCGGACATGGCGAGGTGTTTGTGGGGCGCATCCGGGAGGACGAGAGTATCGAAAACGGCTTGAATCTCTGGGTGGTGGCAGACAATCTGCTTAAGGGCGCGGCCTTGAACGCGGTGCAGATAGCCGAGCGTCTGCTGGAAGAAGATTTGATCCGGGTGCGAAACCTCGGGGCCTTTAAGGCATAAACCCTGCGGCGGGGCGGGGTGATTCCCTGCTGATGCCGTGTTTTTTCAGCAGTTCATACATGTGCCCCCGCGAAAGCCCGGCCAGGTCCGCGGCCTTGCGCGGATCGCCCTGGCAGTGCTTCAGGATCTGCTCCACATACATGCGTTCGGCGCGGGTTTTCCATTCGCGCAGGCTGGGCATATCCGCGAAGGAAGGAAAGTCCTGCCCTTGAAAGGAGGCTTGCGTCCCGTTGTCGATCTTGCGGCGGGCTACGGCCACCCGCAACTCCGTGGGCAGGTGTCCCGGAAAGATGCGTTCCTGGCGCCCGGCGGCGATGCAGGCCCTGGTCATGGTGTGAATGAGTTCGCGTACATTTCCGGGCCAGACGTAACTGAGCAGCAGGTTCAGGCAGCCATCGGTTATTTCCTTGACGGGGATGGCGTGTTGCGCGCAAAAACGCATGACCGCGTGTTGCGCCAGCGTGGGAATGTCTTCAGATCGATCCCGTAGCGGGGGGATGTGGATGCTGATCCCGCGCAAGCGGAATAGCAGATCGCTACGGAAGAGATCTAGGGCCGCCAGTTGTTCCAGGTCCCGGTTGGTCGCGGCCACCAGCCGGAACTGGCTTTCCACCTCCCGTACGGCCCCTACCGGCCGGAAGCGCCGTAATTCCAGGGCGCGCAGAAAGCTGCCCTGGATCACCGCGGGCAGGTCCCCCACTTCATCCAGGAACAGAGTGCCCTTGTGGGCAGCCACGAGCAGGCCTTCACGGCTGCGATCCGCGCCGGTGAAGGCCCCTTTGGCGTGTCCGAACAGGTGGCTTTCCACCAGGTTGGCGGGAAGGGCCGCGCAGTCCACGGTCACCAAAGAATTGGCGGCCTGCGGGCTGTTTTTGTGCAGGGCGTGCGCGAAGAGTTCCTTGCCCACCCCGGTTTCGCCCAGGAGCAACACGTTGACCTGGCTGGCGGCGGCTTCCGCCAGCGACTGGAGGGTAGCCATAAGCTGGGGGCTGTTGCCGATGATGCCCATGCGGGCCAGGGAGGCGTTCTCCTGGGAGCGCGGTTTGCCCAGGCGGTAGGCCATGAGCTGGCTGATGGCCTGGGTCAGTTCCTGGACGTTCAGCGGTTTGCTGAGAAATTCATAGACGCCGGAGCGCAAGGCGGTCTCCACGGCATTGCCGTCTCCATGTCCGCTGATGATCAGGATCTCCGGGCGGGACGGCAGGCGGCGGAAGTCCTTGATGCGTTCAAGCCCGTTGCCGTCCGGCAGCAAAACGTCCAGCAGCACCAGGTCCACGCCCTCGTAGCCCAGGGCCAGGCCTTCCTCCAGCGTGCCCGCCCCCAGTGTTTCAAGGCCGAGGGCTGCGGCCGCCTCTTGCGCCAGGGCGCGCACCAGAGCTTCATCGTCTACCACCAGCAGTTTGGTCATAGCGAGTCCTTCCAACTGTCTATATACGAAATCAAGGCCTGTTTGGCAGCGGGCAGAGCTTGTTCAAGGGCCTGCCAGGACTCGCGGCAGTCCTCTCGGGCCAGGGCGGTTTTTTCCAGGGCCGCGCTGGCTGTCCGGATCTCTTGAAGTTGGAGCATGGCTGCGGAGTTTTTCAGGGCATGGGCCAGATAATGCACTTGAGCCGGATTGTTCCGCGCCATGGCTTGCGCGAGCTCTTGCTCTTTCTGCGGCAGTTCATCCAGCAGCACGGCGGCGAGTTTGCGCAGCAGCGCGTGTTGGCCGTCCACCTTTTCCAGGGCCGCGTCCTGATTGAAAACCTGTTCCGTTTGCGCCGTTCGCATGTCCTTGTTTACGCAGGCTTTTTCCACGAGTTGCAGGAGCTGTCCGGCGCTGAGGGGTTTTTCCGCCTGGACGCGCACGTTGAGTTCCCTGAGCCTGGTTTGTTCTTCTTTGTTTCTGGAAGCGGTAATGCTGAGGATCGGCAGTTCCGGATCAACGCCCGCGCCGCCCTTGCGGATGAGTTCCGTAAGTTCCAGGCCGTTCATGCCGGGCATGCGGATATCCAGGATGGCGAGATCCACGGGGATGCTCCGCAAGATCGCCAGGGCGTCAAAGCCGTTGCAGGCTACCGCGACATCGTGTCCGGCCTGGCGCAATACTTCCTCAAGAAAATAGGCGCTGACCTTGTTGTCTTCCGCCAGGACAATGCGCAGGGGGCGGAGAGCGCCCGTCCGGGCGGCGGTCTGTGGAATTTTTGCGGTGGGCGTTTCTTGCGTATCTGCGGGCAAGGCGCAGCGCAGCTCGATGACAAAGCAGCTTCCTTCGCCGGAGGAGCTTTCCAGGTTAAGGGTTCCGCCCATCAAGGAGGCCAGCTCACGGGTGATGGCCAGACCGAGGCCTGTTCCCGGCACGCAGTGCGTTTGCCCCTGGCGGCCCTGGGCAAAGCGTTCGAAGATATGCGTCTGTTCCTCCGGGGCAATGCCGGAGCCGCTGTCCCATACCTTGAGGCAGAGCAGGTATTCGTCGTTGTCCGTATTTTTCCCCGTAGCGTCCACGCGGATGCCCCCGCGTTCCGTGAATTTTACCGCGTTGCCCACCAGGTTGCCGAGGGCCTGGCGCATACGGAAGGCATCTCCAAGCAGAACGGGAGGAAGACCGTCCGCGATAACGAGCTCCAGGCTCAGCCCTTTTTCCGCGCATACGGGTTGGAACAACTCCAGGCAGTTTTCCAGGTTTTCTCTGAGGGCAAAAGGCTGCCGCATGCATTGCAAGCGCCCGGTATCCAGGGCCGCGTGCGTGGTTATGTCCGTAACCATGTCCAGTAGCGTGGCGGCGGCGGAACGCAGGTAACGGCAGGCCTGGCGTTTTTTTTCTTCATCCTTTTCTTTTTGCAGCAATTCGGCCATGCCCATGATGCCGGTGAGCGGGGTGCGCATGTCGTGGCTCATGTTGGCCAGAAAGGCGCTGTTCATCTGTTCTTTGTGTTCGGCCAGGAGGCGCTTGCGGTTGATGGCGAAGGACAGGCTGCCTATGCCCAGTATGCCGGCCAGCCCCATGAGCGCGTAGGTGTAGCCCAGGGTTTCATTGTATTCCTCGATGATCTGAAGAAAAGGGGTGGCCTCCAGGGTCACGCTGATGCCGCCGCGCACTTCGTTCAGCCGGTTGTCCGCATGGCAGACCAGGCAGTCGCTCTCGGCCCGCAGAGGGGCCATATAACGGAAGTTTTGCGGGCCGGCCGCGGATTCGTCCAGTTTGAACACCTCGTGTTCCCCCATGGCGATATTGCGCAGGGCCGCCTCTTCCCATTCATCGGCCCGGTTTTCCGGGCGGAGGGGGTTGATGCTGGTGATGCGCAGACGCGCTCCTTTGGTGCTGCTGCGATCCGCGATTTGGCGACTCATGTAGGCGGGATTGACGAGGATCAGATTTTCGCCGCCGGCCAGGGTGGCGCGGCGCATTCCTTCCGGGATCCAGGGATTCGCCGAGCCGTAGTCGCTTTCACGTACATAAACGCCGCCGTGGGAGGCGTTCCAGGCGCGGGTGTCCATCATCTGGGCGCAGAGGGTGCGGGCCTGCAGGCGGGCCAGCTCCGTGGCGTGGTTTTCTTCGTTCCGGATGCCACGCTGGAAAAGCACCAGCAGGAGCAGACACCAGAGGGCGGAGAGCATCAGCGGCAGCGCATTGAACTTCGCCGCGCGGTTTTTCATGTCAGCTTCCTTATCATCAGGGGTGTCATATTTATATGACACCCCTGTCATATTTTTCGGTTGTTCGCAAGGATTTTTGTGGCGTTTTTGTCGGAGGCATGACTAATTTTATATAGTTGCCGGGGGGTTATGCGGGCGGCTTGCGCGGTATGTTTTTTGCAGTTATAATTTGACTCGATCTGCCCGTGAGGCGCGAGCGGCCCTGCGCGTTGGCAGAGGCGGGGCTGTGCGCTCCGAACAAAGCGCGTCAACATTATTAAACTGTTCAGGAGGGGTTGGAATGGCCAAAAACAAGAGTCCATGTGAGGGAAGTTATTTTTGTCTTTTGGCGGCCTTTGTCGCCGGCTTAGTGGTTTTCGGGGCTGTGAACCTGACCATGAGCGCTACGGATGAAGTCGCGTTTTGCGCCAGTTGCCATGTGATGTCCGAACAGACTTGGACCCACCAGCTGAGCGCTCATGCCGGGCAGGCCTGCAATGAATGCCATACCCCCAAGGACGGGGTGGTCGGGCAGTTGGCCTATAAGACCAAATCCGGCCTTCAGGACGTGGTGGTGAACACCTTTATGGACGTGCCGAGCGACATCCGGGCCGGCAAGGGCATGAAGGATGTGATCCAGGCCAACTGCGTGCGCTGCCACTACGAGACGGTGCGCCAGGTGAACATGACGGTGAAGCCGTACTGTGTTGAGTGCCACCGGGCTGTGCCTCATCTGAACAAAATGCCCATAGACAGGAGGAAGGCTGCTGATGTCTAAAAAAATATTCTGTTTGGCCGTTCTGGCCGTGTTTGGGACCGCGCTGTTCCTGGGCGCCTGTTCCAAGGCCGAGAAGCCGCTCGCCCCGGTGTACAAGACCGGGCTTAGCAAGACCGAGACGCGCAATTCCGCTTTCGGCAAGGTGTTCCCCCAGGAATACGCCAGTTACAAGCGTAACAATGAAAGCGAGCTAATGACCGAGTTCAAGGGTTCGGTTCCTTTCCGCAAACACGATAACGTCAACCCGTTGCCCAAGGGCTTCAAAAATGTCCAGCCCTACCTCAAGAACCTCTGGCTGGGCTATCCCTTCAGCTGGGAGTATAACGAGGCGCGCGGGCATACTTACGCCATTCACGATATCCTGGAGATCGACCGCATCAACCAGTATGGTGAGGCTGCCGGTCTGCCCAATACCTGCTGGAACTGCAAGACCACCACAATTCCTGAATGGGTGGCGAAGTTCGGCGATGACAAGTTCTGGTCCATGAACTTCAACACCTTCAGAAGCAATGTCATGATCGATGAGGGCGAGGGTAAGTTCAAAAGCAACGCCACAGTCGATATGGATGATCATACCATCGGTTGCGCCAACTGCCATAATCCGGAGACCATGGATCTGATTATCTCCAGCTTCCCCCTGGACGAGGCCTTGAAGCGCCAGGGCAAAGACTGGCGCCAGATGAGCCGCAACGAGATGCGTTCCCTGGTCTGCGCCCAGTGCCATGTGGAATACTACTTCCAGGAAGGCAGCCGCGGCATCAACCGCAAGCCGGTGTTCCCCTGGGATAACGGCATGGACCCGGACCAGATGTATGAGTATTACAGTTCCACCAGTATCGGCAATAAAGATACCAGCGCTCACGTCAAGGGTTTTGAAGGCAAATTCTTTGACTGGGTGCATCCGGTTTCCAAGACTCCGATGATTAAGGTCCAGCATCCGGAATACGAGACCTGGTACGACGGTCCCCACGGCGCCGCCGGGGTGAGCTGCGCTGACTGCCACATGCCCTACCAGCGTGCGGACGGCAAGAAGAAGATCTCCAGCCACCAGTGGACCTCTCCCCTGAAGACTCCCCAGATGATCGACAATGCCTGCCGTCAATGCCACAGCGACAAGACGGCCGAGTATCTGAAGGGACGGGTGGAGTACACCCAGAAGAAGTCCTTTGGAAATCTGCTCGCCGCCCAGGATATGTCGGTCAAGGCCCACGAGGCCATACGCCAGGCCGCCGCATGGACCGGCTACAGGCATCCGAACTATGATCAACTGCTGATCCAGGCCAGGGAAATGAACCGCAAGGGCCAGTTCTATTGGGACTTCCTGTCCGCGGAAAACAGCGTGGGCTTCCATAACCCGGCCAAGGCCCTGGATACGGCCCAGAAGTCGCTGGAGTACAGCCAGATGGCAATTAACTACGCCATGCAGGCCACCTCTTACGGCATCGCCCCTGACCTCGAAGGCGACATAAAGAAGATCGTGCCGCCCATCATGGAATGGAGCCGCGCCATGCAGATGGATCAAGCCGAAATGGACAAGCATGTCTGGACCACATACGTGGCGAAGCAGCCCAAGGCTGAGCGGATGTGGCATCTGCAGAAGAAGCTTCGTTAGAACCGTGTAATCTGTCCGGCCCCGGGATAACCCCGGGGCCGGACATGCGCTTGAATAGCCGCGGGCCGGTAGAGCAGGCCCGCGGCGGCCTCTGTCAAAATCGCCCGCGATTATTGATTGAAGGCCGCACATTTTTTCAACGAATATCGATGGAACATAATGATTGAAAAACTCCGTCAACCTCGTGTTATAGCCGTTATTCTGGGCGCCCTGGTCATGTTTTGCGGCATCAGCGGTTATGCCCTGCATGCGACTTCGTCCACGGATTTTTGCGTATCCTGCCATGAAATGGGACCATATCCGCAGGAACTGCGTTTTTCTTCCCATGCCAAAGACAAGAACGGGAAAGAGATTGCCTGCAGTCAGTGCCATATTCCGCAGGGCATAGGCCCGCGTTTTCTCTCGGTGAAAATGTATTCGGGGATCAAGGATCTGGCCGTGCATTTATGGTTAAAGCCGGATCGCATCAACCGTCCGCATGCGCAGGCGGTTGCCCGCCGTTTTGTGGATGACGGCAACTGCCTTGCCTGTCATGAGGATCTCTTTAAGAACGCCAAGGGGGATGCGCCTGTTTCCGAGTACGGCCGGTTGTCCCATGAGGCGTACCTTGGTAAAAACGGCAACACCAAGCGCAACTGCGCCGGTTGCCACATCAATCTCGCGCATTTGCCGGAATTTGACCGGCGGCTCGTTGTCAACGCCGCCTTCGCATCCCGGTTTCAGCAGGAGGAGGTGACGCGCTGATGGTTGCGCTCAAAAAACCGTTGCTTATCGGAGGCCTCCTGGCAGTTGCCGCCGTGGCTGGATTCTTTATTTACATTGAGATGGCTTTCCCCAAGGTGCGTTGTGAGGCGGCCAAGCACCTGAACGCGCCTGAAGAATTTTCCGATTGTTTTACCTGCCATTCCAAGGCCACGCCGGTTCTGGCCCAGGACTGGAAGGATTCCAAACATGGAGCCCTGCTGGTGAAATGCGTGGTCTGCCATGGGCAGCCTGACGGCAAGGGATCCATTCCCTTTGCCGTCAAGCCCTCTGAGAAGGTGATTTGCGCCCGTTGCCACGAGCCGGCCATGAACCGCATGGTGGCCAAATTCGGGGAACTGATGAATTGCGATACTTGCCACCCCAGGCATCAGAACCCCATGCACCGCGCCGCGTACGAACCGATAAGCGCTTCCGGAAAAACTGAATGAATCTTGAACCCCTGGGTCGCCTTCCTCATGAAGCGACCCGCAACCAAGGAGTATGTCTATGATGAGCTTGTCCAGACGTGAGTTTTTGAAAGTGACCGCCGCGGGCATCGCCGTGAGTGTTCTGGCCGGTCCGGCCATGGCCGGGCAGCAGAGCGACGAGGCGGACAAATGGGTCAAGGGCGTATGCCGCTATTGCGGCACCGGCTGTGGTGTCCTGGTAGGCGTTAAAGGCGACAAGGCCGTGGCCATCAAGGGCGATCCCAACAACCACAACCAGGGGCTGCTCTGTCTTAAAGGAGCCATGCTCATTCCGGTCATCTACGCCGAAGATCGCTTGCTGAAACCGATGATCCGCAAGGGCGGCAAGGGCGACAAATTGACCGAGGTAAGCTGGGACGAAGCCCTGAACTTTGCGGCCGATCGTTTTAAGAAAGTCTTGGCGGAAAACGGCCCGAAGGCCATCGCCTATTACGGATCCGGCCAGGCTCTGACCGAAGAATCATATGTGGCCAACAAGATGTGGAAAGGCGGCTTCAAGTCCAATAACGTTGACGGCAACCCCCGTCTGTGCATGGCCTCGGCCGTGGCCGGGTACATCAGCACTTTCGGCAAGGACGAGCCCATGGGCACGTATGACGACATTGACGCGGCCACCTGTTTCTTCATCATCGGCTCCAATACCTCCGAAGCCCATCCGGTGCTCTTCCAGCGCATCGCCAAACGCAAGGAAAGCTCCCCCAACGTCAAGGTGATCGTGGCCGATCCGCGCCGCACCAACACCTCGCGCATCGCCGACCTGCATATCAGCTTCAAGCCCGGCACCGACCTCGCCCTGATGAACGGCATGGCTCATGTCATCGTCAGGGATGAGATGGACGACGCCCGTTTTCACGGAAAATACTGTAATTTTATGAAAGGCGCCGATGCGGTCACCTTCGAGGACTACAAGAAGTTCCTGGAGGACTATACCCCGGAAAAAGTGGAGGCCATCACCGGCGTGTCCGCAGCCACGGTCGTGAAGGCCGCCAAGATGTTCGTGGAATCCGCGCCCACCATTTCGCTCTGGTGCATGGGCATCAACCAGCGCGTCCAGGGGGTGTTCGCCAATAACTTGATCCATAACTTGCATCTGCTGACCGGGCTTATCTGCAAGCCCGGATCCACTCCCCTGTCGCTGACCGGCCAGCCCAATGCCTGCGGCGGCGTGCGCGACGTGGGCGCCCTGGCCCATCTGCTGCCCGGCGGGCGCTTGGTGGAAAACGAGGGTCACCGCAAGGAAATTGAGGAGCTCTGGAAGCTGCCTCCCGGCACCATCGCCCCGGCGAACGGCCGCCACACCATAGCCCTCTATGAGGGTATGGCCTCGGGCGACGTGAAGGCCGTGTTCATTCACTGCACCAACCCGGCCCATACCCTGCCCAATCTCAACAAGATGACCAAGGGCCTGCAGACCGCCTTTGTGGCCATGACCGAATGCTTCAAGAGCGCCGAGACCGTGAAGTATGCCGACGTGGTCTTCCCCGCCGCCTTCTGGTGCGAGACCGAAGGCGTTTACGGCTGCACCGAGCGGCGCTACGCGCTGATCGAGCAGGCCATCAAGCCCAGCGGCGAAGCGCGTCCGGCCCTGGACATCCTCATGGAATTCGGCAAGCGCGTGGGCGTGGATCCCAAGCTCATCCCCTTTGCCAATGCCGCCGATGTCTGGGAGGAATGGCGGCTGATGAGCGCCAAGTCGGTTTATAACTTCGCCGGCATGACCAGGGCGCGCCTGAAGAAAGAATCCGGCCTCAAGTGGCCTTGCCCCACTGAAAGCCATCCCGGCACCAATCGGCGCTACGTGAAAGGGTATGATCCGCTGGTGCCCGATAATCACCCGGACCCGATCTTCTTTTACGGCAAACCCAACGCCAAGGCCACCATCTTCCTGCGGCCCTACGTGGGGCCCTTTGAACCGGCGGACGCCGATTATCCCTTTGTGCTGACCACCGGCCGCGTCATTGACCATTGGCATACCGCCACCATGACCGGCACCGTGCCCGAGCTGCAAAAGGCCTATCCCGGCGCCTATGTGGAGGTAAACCCCGAGGACGCGAATAAGTTGAAAATCGCCAACGGCGACATGGTGATGCTGGAAACCCGGCGCGACAAAATGGCCTTCCCCGCCCGGGTCACCGACACCTGTATGCCGGGCCTGGTGTTCACTCCCTTCTTTGATCCCAAGCTCCTGGTGAACAAACTCTTCCACGATGCCGCGGATCCTGTTTCCAGGGAACCGGAATACAAGATTTGCGCGACCAAGGTCTATAAAGTATAACCATTACCGAGGAGGCGTAACCTCCTCACCCCGGCAGAGGCGTTATGCCTCTGCCGGGGCCAAGCATTTTCCACGGAAACAAGGATTTTTCGTATGGCCATACTTGGATTTCTGACCCACACCCTGCCCAGCCAGGCCCAGGCTACTGAAAAGGCCCTCGCCGCCGTGCCGGGACTGACCACCTATGGCGTGCACAAGGACACCTATGTGGTGACGGTGGCCGAGGCCCCCTCCGAAGAGATGGAGGCCCTCATTGACCGGGTCAAGACCATTGAGGGAGTGCTGGCGGTCTATGTGACCTCCTTCACCCGCGAAGACGAAGAAGAGGATGGCCGGGCCGTTTCCTCCGGCGCCGCGCTCATTTCCAAGAGCAAACGTAAATAAGCTCCATGCCTCCGGCTTTTCCATTTTTACGTCCTCCGGGGGCTGCCCCGGAAAAAAAATTCAGGGAGCTGTGTATTTCCTGTGGGCGTTGTCTGACGGCCTGCGTCTTTCGTTGCCTGAAAATGACCCCGGATTCGCTTTTCGGCGGCGAAACCCCCAAGGTATTTCACCGTGAAGTTCCCTGCTATCTTTGTATGAAATGCGGTCCGGCCTGTCCCACGGACGCCCTGCGCAGCGTGCCTATGGACAAGGCCGGCATGGGCATGGCCCACCTGGACAGAAAGACTTGCGTGGACTACCAGAAAGAGTTGGATATCATGTGCTGGACCTGCTACGAGCGTTGCCCCCAGCGTGGCGCGGCCATGGTCCTGGAAAACGGCTACCGGCCGGTGATCACGGAAGCTTGCGTGGGTTGCGGGGTATGTGAATATGTCTGCCCGGTCAAGGCCATCACCGTGACTCCAACGCGTTACCTGGAGAAAGCGTGAGACCCTCGCTGCTCTTCTGGCGCAGGCTTTGCCAAGGAGTCATCGCCCTGGGCTTTGTGGTGGTGCCGCTGCTCAATGCGCGGCAGGTCACCCTTATTTCCGGTAATTTCCTATCTTTGGATTTCTTCGGACTGAACTTCATGGACCCCCTGGCCTTTCTCCAGACCCTGGCGGGCGGCTGGCCGTCCGGGCAGGCCGTGACCGGGGCGATCATGGTCCTGCTCTTCGCCCTGCTGTTGGGGCGGGTCTTTTGCGGCTGGATGTGTCCTTACGGGCTGGCCTCGGAACTGGTCTTCTCTCTGCGCGGCCTGGGGCGGACGCCTGAAAAAGAGGCGAGCGCCGGGGTAAAGGCTGCTGGAGGCAATCCTTTTGTATTCAGGGGAGCGGCCACCGCCGTTGGGCTGCTGGCGGTGCTGTTGTTTTTGCCTGAACCCGTGCTGAACCAGCTCTCCATGCCGGGCTGGTACACTCGCGTCTTGCAGACAGTGGCCTTTGCCGGGCAGCTTTCAGGCGTGGCGCTGATTTTTCCGGCCTTGCTCCTGCTGGAAGGCATAACCGGCAAGCGTTTCTGGTGCCGCTACCTCTGCCCGCAATCCGTGCTGCTTTCCCTTTTCGCCGCCGTTCCCCGTCCTGGGCTGCGGTTGCGCTATATCCGCAGAGAGTGTTCCTGCGCCGCCAAGGACCGTCCCTGCCTTAGGGTCTGTTCCCTGGCCTTGAACCCGCGTGAGAACAGCCTGTCCCAACGCCTGAACTGCAATAACTGCGGGGATTGCGTGGACGCCTGCCGCTCGCGGGGCAAGGCCCTGCGCCTCTCTTTGAAGGGGTAGGCTACGCCTCCCCCGGCTCCTGCCATTCGGTCTGCACCCGCAGGCTGACTTCCTCGATCTGCCGCACCATGTCCGGAGGACAGACGCCGATGAGCGGGGATCCCGCTTCCATGTTGCTGTTGAAGCTGAAGTAAACGGCATAGATCACCCCGTCAGGGCCGGAGTAACTGAGGCTGCTTTCGCGCTTCATGCGCGAAATAATGAATAAATCCATCCCGTTATATACAGAGACGCTTTTTGGAGGAGAATTTTTGACCTTGAGATCTACCTGGGGAATGAAGTAGTACCGGGCTTTTTCCGGGGCCAGGAAGAGGAAGAGGGCCTTTTTCAGGAGTATCTGCAACACCTCTTCCCTGGAGAGCTTGTGCCGCGCCCGTGCCAGTACCGTGCCGGCCTCCACAAAGGTTCCGGACGCCTCCAAGTTGCAGGAAACGATCTCGCAGTTTTCCGGGGCGCGGATCTCTTTACGGTTATGTTCGCGTTCCAGGCAGGCCAGGAGGGTGCCGGGTTTTTCCTTCCAGGGGCCGTGCGGTCCCTGGACCCGGCTGCCTGGGGCCAGATCCGGACTGAGGCTGAGCACCCCGGAATGGGGAGCCAGAATGGAGGATTCCTGGTAGGGGGAAGCCTTTATTTCATCAAGTAGCGCGCTTATGTCCAGCATGGGCTTGCCTCGTCATTGATAATAAAGGTTGCGCCCGCCCATGGTCAGCATGGCCTGGTAGAGGTTGAAACGGGTCTCTCTACGGTCCCAGATGCCCTGGATATGCCCGCGGGCCATGGCCTTGAAGACGTTATGGTAGTGGGGCGGAGGGGCCTCGCCGGTGGTTTCCCTGATCACTCCGTAACCCGCGAAGCCGATGTTGGAGGAGCGGATGCCGAACTGGTATGGCGAGCAGCCTAGGAAGCTGGCCACCGGTCCGGCGTAGGAATTGGTGTCATAGACCACTAGGTAGAGGCCGCCGTCGTCAATATAGCGGCGCACGGCCATGGTGCAACGGGGCATCTGGATTAGCCCGTTGGTTCCTTCCTGGATGCGTATGCCGGCGGTTCCATGCACATAGGCCAGGAAGGGGTAACGTTTCTTGCCCGCCCTCTCGGCGGCCAGGATAAACTTTTCCCCCTCGGCCGCTCCCACCGACCCGCCACGGAACGGGGCGAGGAACATGGCGACGACCAGCCTGATGCCGTTGATACTGGCCTCGAAGGTCATGCAGGAGCTCTTTTGCCCGGTTTGGGCGGAGGCCTTGGCCAGTTTCAGGTCAAATCCCGGATATTTTAGCGGATTTATGGCCTCGATCCCGGTATTGAACTCGGTCACGGATTCGGGGTCAAAGAGGTTGTAGAGATACCATTTGTATTCCATGGGGAAGTGGTGCCCGCAGTTGGCGCAGACCCCGGCGAATTCGCCGAAGAGGTCCGGGGCCCACATATCCAGGCAACCGTGGGTGGCGGCGTTGGGGCAGGATATGGCGCGGTCGTCCGTGGCCCGTGGGCTGACATAGGCCCAGTTGCCCCCGCGTTGTTCCTGTGGTTCTTCCCAGGTGGAAAGGGCGGTGAGCTTGGCCTCTTCCAGGTGCCTTTTCCGGCGTACGCGGAACAGGGGCAGCAGGGGACGCAGAAAGCGGCGGAGGGGCACGGTCTGTTTTTTCACGAAAAAGGTCGTCTCGGAATGGAGTTCCCGCAGGAAGTTGGAGAAATTCTGCTGGCTGCGGCGGAAAAGATCGTACTTGAAATAGGAGCTGAATTCCCACCAGAAGCTGCTCAGGTGATCCTTGAAAAGTTGTAAGCGCCCGCGGGTGTCGTCATGCGCCTTTTGGGACAGGGCGCGGAATTTCCGGTGCCGGAGGTCCAGCAGGCGCTCCTGGGCCGCGGCGGAAAGGTTCCAGCGCATGCACACGGTTTCCAGGTTAAGTCCGCCTTCAGAGGTTTTTTTGCGGCGGGCGCGTAAGGACATGGAGCGGATGGGCTCAATTCCCCGCACGCTCAGAACGATTTCATCGGTGGCCCGGAGCACGTCCTGACGCAACTGCCTGAAGAACTCAAAGTTATGGCAGCGCGCCCCCAGCACCGGCTCCTGAATGATTTCGTCAATATAGCCCAGGCGCAGGTTATCCTCGGCGGTGATGCACAGGTTGCGGGCGCAGTCTTCAATGAGTTCCGCCGGAGCGCGCCTTTTGCTTTCCTTCAGATTGGCCTCGATGGCCGCCGCCCCTTCCGGGGAGATGACCGAATAATAGCCGTGGGAAAGCATCAGGCGTTTGTCCGCCAGCCCCACGGCCTCGGCCCCGCCGCTGCCGCCTTCGGAAAAGATCGCCAGCACCGGAACGCGCAGGCTGCCCATTTCATAGATGTTTTTGGCAATCTGCTGGGCCGCTCCCGGGGTGTCCTCAATAGGATAGGAGCCTGGCGTGAAAACATAGATGTGGATGGGGATGTTTTCTGTTTCCGCCACCTTCATGTAGTGCAGGGCCTTGGCGTTGCCCCAGGGCTTGACCGAGCCGCCGTTGCGGATCTCCTCGCCGTGCCCTTTTTCCTGGCCGATGACCATGACCGACTGGCGCAGGGTTTTCTTGCCCTGTCTGCGGGTGATATAGGCCCTGGCGATGAGGATGGCCGGGTCGATGGAATGCTCGTTCATGCTGCCGATTTCCGTGTAATTGTCGTAGACGTTTTCCAGGATGTCGCGCAGGCAGATGCGTTGCGGATGGCGCACGATACGCACCTTGTCCATGGGGGTCAGTTCGGCCTCCAGCTTTTTCTCCACAAAACTGAACAGGTCATCCAGGGATTCCGCGGCGGCCAGGCGTTCTTCCTGGTTCATGGAGGGAAGGCGTGACTGCATGTCCTCCAGGCGGGAGGAGAGCAGGCGCAGATTTTCGTTGTTCTTGCCTGCCAGAATATCCCGTATGTAGTTCAGCTGTTCGATGATCTGCTGAAATTTCTTATCGGTGTCCATTATTTTACGCCCGCCATGAGGCTTAGAATTTCAGAATATCCCCGGTCTTCTTTTTCAGGAATTCCAGGTTGGTCTTCATGGGCTCGCCCTGGGCCGTACGGCCTTCCAGGATCATTTTTTTCAGAAAGGAGAGCCCTCTGCCCCGCGCCTCCTGCAAATCTCGCCCCCAGATGATCCCCAGGGCCAGATTGGGGTCAAACTCCGTGGGGATGTCATATGGCTCGTCAGTTGGCACATGGCTGTGCATGGTCAGCCAGGGTTCCTCCGGCTGGTGGAAACGCTCAATCCTCCCCACCCAGGGGGTGAAGCGCTGTTCGGGGTCCTCGGCGATGATCCGGTATTCCAGGCTTACGCCTTCAAAGCTGATATCCTCCTGGGTATATCCCAGGGGATCGCCCAGGCCGGTGCGGATCTGTTCCACCAGGAGATCAACGCCTTCCTGCCCCCGGATACGGGTAATGGCGGAGGAAACGCCGTTTTCCACCTGGATGCGGGCGTTGACTTCCATCAGGTAAGGGTTGCCTTCGCGGGTGACGATCCATTCCCAGGTGCCGGCGTTGTCGTAACGCACCTTGTGGGCGATGTTCAGGGAGTGCCGGATGATTTGTTCCAGGACCCCGGCGGCGTCGAAGTTATAGGAAACCGAGGAAGGATCGAAGCCCGGCGCCACCTCCAGGCGTTTCTGCAAGCCGGTGCTTTGGATGGAACAGTTGCGGGTGCCGAAATGCACCAGGGTCTTGCAGTTGCGATCCGCCAGGATTTGCACTTCCAGGTGGTTGAAGTCACGGATGCGTTGCTCGATAAGCACGCCCTCGTCTTTGAACTGCCTGGCCGCATAGTTGCGCACCCGGCGATAGACCGAACGGAAGAGATCCGGGTCATGCACCTCTTCAATGCCCATGCCGCCGCCGCCAGCCGAGGCCTTGATCAGCACCAGGGGATTGCGGATCTGGTTGTCCGTCTGAAAATTGAACAGGGTGCGGGCCAGCTCCTCGGCTTCCATTTCATCGTAGATGGGACGGTCGGATCCGGGTACCGTAGGTACATCCAGGCTGCGGGCCAGGCGTTTAGTGTTGATCTTGTCCCCAAGTTCGCGGATTATGCGCCAGGAGGGGCCGATGAAGATCATCTCCCGCTCGCGCTGAATGACCCGGCGGGCAAAACGGTAATCCTCCGAAAAAAAGCCGTAGCCCGGATGAATGGCCGTGGCCCCGGATTCGTCCGCCACTGCCATAAGCTCATTGGCGTCATGATAGGAAGAAATGCGGTACAGGCTTTTGCTTCCGCCCAGTCCGCGGGCCAGGCGCACATGTCCGGAGGCGTGATCCTCCTGGGTGTGGACGCAGACAAACTCCAGACCAAGTTTGCGGCAGGCCTTGAGGATGCGTATGGCGATTTCGCCCCGGTTGGCAATAAGCACTTTGTGTTCATGCAGGTCCAAAACGCGTTCCTCCTCCCTCGTGCCGCGTTCTTTTGACGCCTGCGGCAAACTGTCGTAAAACAGATCAAGAGGGTAGTCTATGCCAAAAGGGAAAAAAGTCCAGAACTGCGCCGCGGTAATCCGTTCTTTGCTGCCCGCGGGTTTTGCCCCCAAGGTGGGGCTGGTTTTGGGCACGGGCCTTGGCGGTGTTTCGGAGAAGCTGGAGACCCCGCTCAGGGTGCCGTACGTGGACCTGCCGGATTATCCTTTGTCCACCGTGGCTTCCCATGCCGGGCGTTTCAGCGTCGGACGCCTATCCGGCATGCCGGTGATCATACAGGAAGGGCGCTGCCATCTTTATGAGGGCCGCAGCCCGCAGGAAGTGGTCATGGGCGTGCGCGTCATGGCCGAATTGGGGGTGGAGGTCCTCATTGTCACAAATGCCGCCGGGGGCTTGAACCCGCTTTTTGCTCCCGGCGACATCATGCTCCTCGCGGATCAGATCAATTTTACAGGCCGGAGCCCCTTGACCGGCCTGGAGGATGCGTCCGGAGGCAGCCGTTTTGTGGACATGAGCGCGCCCTTTGATGCGAAGCTTTCAGTTTTGGCCCTGCAAGGCGCTGTAAAAGCTGGTTTTTTTCTGCGCCAGGGGATTTTTTTGGGGCTCGCCGGGCCGCAGATGGAAAGCCGGGCCGAAACCCGCATGTTCAGGGCTTGGGGGGCCGATGCCGTGAGCATGTCCACGGTGCTGGAGGTGATCGCGGCCCGGCATCTGGGTCTGCGTGTTCTGGGCCTGTCGGTTATTTCCAACCTGAATCTTCCGGACAACATGGCGGAAACCTCCCTGGAGGATGTTATCCAGGTCTCGTCCCAAGCCGTTGACCGGATCAGCCGGCTAATCGAGTCGGTACTGGAAGGATTATGAAAAGCCCCTTGACTCAAGTGCTCATGTTCAAGGAAAACAATAAGCGTCACCTGCGTTTCATCCTGCGTTTCATCCTGGGCATGCTCCTGCTGATTGTTTTGTACAGTCTTATTTTCCAGCAGATTATGCGCCTGGAGGAGCGTGAATACGGCTTCTGGGACGGGCTGTACTGGACCACCAGCACCATGTCCACCTTGGGCTTTGGGGATATAGTCTTCGAGAGCGCCATCGGTCGAATATTCAGCATCCTGGTGCTTTTTTCCGGGGTGCTCTTTTTCATGCTGCTCATGCCCTTCATTTTTATCCGTTTTATCTATCAGCCCTGGCTGGAAGCGCATAAACAGAGCAAGGTCCCGCGCGGTCTGCCGGAGGGCTTGCGGGATCATGTCTTGATCTTGGGGGTGGATGACATTGCCCTGCAAATAACAGTTCTCCTCATGCAACATAAAACGCCCTGTTACCTCATGGTTTCCGAACAGAATATGGCCCTCAGTCTTTTTGATCAAGGGCTTCCGGTGCTGCATGGCGAAACGGACAACCCCGAAACCTGGATCGCGGCGCAGTTGCGCAAAGCGGGCATGGTGGTGTTGTTGCAGGACAATCTGAAAAATACCAGCATCGCGGCCTTGGTGCGCTATTTGGCGCCGTCGGTGCCTCTGGTGAGTTCAGCCACCAGCGAACATGCCGAGGATATTCTCCGACTGGCTGGGTGCAACCAAGTCTTCAATTTTACCCGTATGCTGGGCGAGGCTATGGGCCGCCGCGTCTTTGCCGGCAAGCGCGACAGTAACGTCATTGCCTGGTTTGAGGATTTGTACATCGCCGAAACCAGGGCCGGAGACACTCCCCTGGTGGGCAAGAGCCTGCGCCAACTGAATCTGCGGGTCAAACTGGGTCTGAATGTGGTGGGCATACGCCAGGGTCGGGAATTTTCCTCTGCCCATCCGGATATGATCATTGACGAGAGCATGGTGCTGCTCCTGGCCGGGCAAAGGGACAATCTGGAGAAATTCGGCGAATATATGCGCCCGATGCTGGACAACCTGGAGGAGGCCGAGGCCGGCAACCCGGTGCTGGTGCTTGGTGGTGGCCGGGTGGGTATGGCGGTGGTGGACAACCTGGACCGCCGCGCCCTCCCTTTTATCCTGCTGGATAAGAATCCCGCAAGGATAAAAAAGGACGATCCCCGCTTCATACTGGGCGAAGCCGAGGATATCCAGTGCCTGCGCGAGGCCGGTCTGGAACAGGCCAACAGCGTGGTCATCACCACGCACAATGACGACCTGAACATTTATCTGACGCTGTTCTGCCGCAAACTCAGGCCGGAAACCCAGATCATCGCCCGCTGCAACCTGGTCCGCAACATCAGGCCTCTTTACCAGGCCGGGGCCAGTCTGGTCATAGCTATCTCCAGCATAGCCACCAATTCCATCATGAACATCCTGATTCCGGACAAAATTTTCATGCTCACCGAGGGGGTCAATGTTTTCCGTCTGCCTCTGCCGCCTGTACTGCGCGGGCAGACCCTGCGTCAAAGCGGCATCCGGCAGCAGAGCAACTGTAACGCGGTGGCCTTGTGTCGCGACGGAAAAATGCTGGTCAACACGGATCCGGACATGACCATGGAAAACGGCGATGAACTCATTTTAATAGGTTCCCGGGAGGCGGAGCAGGACTTTATGAGCCGTTTCCCGCCGGAATGAGCTCGCTGAAACCGGCCGTTGCCGGGGAAAGCTTTTTCTGGATAAAAGTCCCGCAAGATGTTAGATTATTGCTTGTAGTGAAAGGAGGGTAGCCATGCAGACCAAGCAGACCAAGCATGTCAAGGGACATGAAAAGCGCCGGCACGGCCGCCTGAGCCGTACCTTTGTGGTGGAACTCTATCCTTTGAGTTTTTCGGGCGGGCGGGATAAAGCGGTTACGGCCCGTTGCTATGACATCAGCGAAGGCGGTTTTAGCCTGGAATCTCCCAAATCTTTTCAGCAGGGGACGCATTTACAGGCGCGCATCCACATCCCCATGCTCAACCGTTTTGCCCCAGGCTTTTTCAAGGTATATGAAAACGATGCCGACCAATATTTCACGGCCATCGTAGAGATTGTCTGGTGTGAACCCAAGGGCGGCCATTACCTGGTGGGGGCGCGCTACGTCAATGTGGACGAGAGCCAGGCCCGCGCCCTGGCCGGATTGATCAATAAAGCCTTCCAGAGCGAAGGCCGTAAAAGTTAGCGGCCGCCTACAAATTCCCTTTTGCGGCGGTCTACGGACTTTGCCCGCTTGCCCTTAAATTGGGTCCTGTTTCCGCTTTTTCAAAATAGCCGGGATATCCCCCCTGTTGCCGGACGTTTTTCCTGTTCAATCGCCTCTTGGCAGAGGGCGGAAAATTGATTAGGGTGTGCGCGCTTGCATGGACCGGGCGGACATGAGGCTGCCCGGCGTGGACGGCGAGAATCTCCGGAGGATGCCTTTGAAGCGAGGAAACAAGGACGGGCGCCCCCGGCGTTCGGAGCGTTCCAGAGCCTTTCAGGTTTTGTACGGTTTATCTTTCTGTCCGGCGCATTCCCTGGTGGATCTCAAGCGGCGTTTTGCCCGCTCTTTGTATGCTGTCCCGTCAGCTAAAGAGCCGGAGGCGATCACCAGCGAAACCGGCGAAGAAGCTGAAAGCGGGCCAGAGTTGTTTTTGCGGGATCTGTTGAAGACTGAGGACGGAGGAGGTGAGCCGGTGATCACCCCGGAATCCGTGGAAGATCCGGCTGGTTTTGCCTGGGAGCTTACACGGGGGGCTTGGCTTAACCGGGAAGAGATTGATCGGCTGATTGCGGATTTTTCGCAAAACTGGAAAGTGGAGCGCTTGGGAAAAATTGAACTGGCCTTGTTGCGTCTGGCCATGCAGGAGCTGCTCTTCGTGGCGGAGACGCCGCCCAAGGTCGTTCTCAATGAAGCTTTGGACCTCTCCAGGCAGTTTGGCGATGAAACTTCCCGCGCCTTTGTGAATGGTATTCTGGACGCCGCCCTGAAGGCCCTGGAGGCCGGAAACCTGCGGCGGGCCGGCGGTTGGTCTTGAGCAAATATGCTCTATGGGGGAGTGAAAAGTGATGAAAGTCTATCTCGTTGGCGCCGGACCCGGGGATCCTGGACTACTAAGCCTCAAGGGGCGCGAGGTCCTTCAGAAGGCCGAGGTGGTGATCTATGATTACCTGGCCAACCGCGCCCTTCTGGACTATGCGCGGCCTGGGGCCGAGGTGGTTTATGCTGGTAAACAGGGAGGGGATCACACCCTGTCGCAGAAAGAGATCAGCCGTCTGATCATCTCCAAAGCCAAAGAAGGCAAGGTGGTGGTCCGCCTGAAAGGTGGCGATCCGTACATGTTCGGACGGGGTGGGGAAGAGGCCGAAGAACTGGTCCGGCAGCAGATCCCCTTTGAGGTGGTTCCGGGAATTACCAGCGCCATTGCCGCCGCGGCTTACGCGGGCATACCCCTGACCCACCGCTCCTTTGCCTCGTCGGTGATCTTCGCCGCCGGGCACGAGGATGCCGAGAAGCAGAAATCCGCGCATAACTGGGAAGCCCTGGTCAAGAGCAACGCTACACTGGTTTTTTTCATGGGTATGAAGAACCTCCCGGAGATCTGCTCCTGCCTGCTGGAGGCCGGCCTTCCACCGCGCACTCCGGCGGCCGTGATCCGCTGGGGCACGACCCCCAGGCATAAGAGCCTGATCAGCACGGTGAAGTCCCTGCCGGCGGAAGCGCAAAAGCACGGCTTCAGCGCCCCCGCCCTGATCATCGTCGGCAAGGTGGTCGGCCTGCACGACAGTTTGAACTGGTTTGAAAAAAAGCCCCTTCTGGGCAAAGGGGTGGTGGTGACCAGGGCCAGGGAACAGGCCAGTGACCTCCTTGCCATGCTGACGGATTACGGCGCCAACGCCATTCCTTTTCCCACCATTGAAATTCAGCCCTTGGAATCTTACGCGGAAGTGCGCAAGACCTTGACCTATATTAATTCTTACGACTGGTTGGCCTTCACCTCGGTCAACGGGGTGATCTGTTTCTTTGAGCAGATGCAGGCCATCGGCCTGGATGCCCGCGCTTTGGCCGGATGCAAGATAGCCGCCATCGGCCCGGCCACTGCCCAGGCCCTGAGAAAGCGCGGCATCCGCGCGGATTTCATCCCGGAGCGCTTTGTGGCCGAAAGCGTGGTGCAGGGGCTTTGCGCCCTGGGGGTTAAAGGCAAGCGTGTCCTTATTCCAAGGGCCAAAATCGCCCGCGATGTCCTGCCGGAACAACTGGAGAGAGCCGGGGCAGGGGTGGAGGTGCTGCCGCTTTATGAAACCAGAACCGGGAACGCCCGTAGGGAAGAGATTTTGGAATTGCTGGAACAGAAGGAAATCCACTGCGTGACCTTCAGTTCTTCTTCCACGGTGGAGAACTTTTTCTCCCTCATCCCGGCTTCCATGTTCAAGGAACACCCGGAAGTGAAATTCGCCTGCATCGGCCCGATTACCGCCGGCGCCCTGGCCAAGCACGGCCTCTCCTGCGACCTTCAGCCCGAGGAATATACCATCCCCGCCCTGGTGGACGCCCTGGCCCGGAATCTTTAAGCCCCAAACCTACAGGCTGGGGGAGAGTTCCAGGGTGATGCCCGCCTCCTGTTCGGTATCCAGGAGCCACTCTTTTTTGCGGTTCAGGATATAGACGATGAGCTCGCCGCTGGCGGAGTAGGCGATGGTCTTGCCGGGTTCGGCATTCTGGCGGACGAGCTGTTGGATCTCCTGCATGGCCTGCATGGCCTGCCATTCCATGTTGCGTCTGATCCCTGTGCCTTTGCAGTGGGGGCAGGGTTCCGAGGCGATGGAAATGGCCGAGGAGCCCAGGCGCTGGCGGACGACCTCCAGGAGACCGAAAGAACTGATTTTTCCAACATCGTGACGGGCGCGGTCTTCTTTCATGCCGGCGCGGAAGGTTTTCTCCACTTCCCGCCAGTGGCTGTGGTCGCGCATCTCGATGAAATCCACCACGATCTGGCCGCCGATGTCGCGCAGGCGCAGTTGCAGAGGGATGTGCCTGGCCGCCTCCATGTTGATTTTAAAGGCCATGTCCTCGAAGTTGTTTTTGCCGCCGCTGCGCCCGGAGTTGATGTCGATGGCGGTGAGGGCCTCGGTGTGATCAAATATCAGGCGTCCGCCTGAGGGCAGGGCGACCTCCCTGGACTGGACCTGCCGGATTTGTTTGGCGAGGCCGAAACGTTCAAAGAGGATTTGGGCCGGGTCGTTATGTAGTTGGAGGATGGCGCCCCGTTTGGGGAAGAGCAGGGTGATGATCTCGCGCATCTGCTCGGCGATGCCTTCGTCGTTGACCCAGAGCTCAATGATGTCTTCGGTAAGGTAATCGCGAACGGCCCGGGCGGCCAGGCCGAGTTCCTGGTAGATCATGACCGGCGCGTTTTCGGTGGATCCCTTTTTCCGCACATCCTGCCAGAGGCGTTTCAGGAGGCGGAGATCGCGTTGCAGGTTGGTCTTGTTGGCCCCTTCGCTGGCCGTGCGTACAATCACACCCAAGCCCTGTCCGGGCTTGAGCTGTTCCAGAATTTCGCGCAGACGGGCGCGTTCGGTGTCGCTCCCCACCTTGCGGGAGATGCCGATCTGCTCGTTGCCGGGGGTCAGCACCAGGTAACGGCCAGGCAGGGAGAGGTAGGAGGTCAGAAAGGCGCCTTTGCTGCCTGAAGGTTCCTTGACCACCTGCACCAGGATTTCCTGTCCGGGCTTGAGCACTTTCTGGATCAGCGGGTATTTATGACCCTTTGCCGGCTCATGCGGACTCAGGTAGTACTCGGGGTGGATTTCATCAATCTGCAAAAAGCCGTTTTTGGCCGCTCCGTATGAGACGAAGGCGGCTTGCAGGTTGGGATCCAGGTTATTGATCACCCCTTTGTAAATATTGCCCTTGACCTTCGCCTGGTGGAGCATCTCCACATAATACTCGCGCAGGCCGCCTTCTTCGGTGATGGCTACTTCCACCTGTTCGCCGGCCAACACGTTCACGAACATTTTGCGTTTGCCCTTGGAAGCGGAAGCGGGTTGAGGATCTGCGGCCTTGGAGGAACGGTTCCGGCGGGAGGGCTTGGGATCTTCCTGCACCAGGGCCGGCAGGCGTTCAGGCTTGAGATCCGGCAGAGTCTCCGTGGTCTGGACTATAGCCGGAAGGTTGGTGGCAAGCTCTTGAAAGTGTTCTTCTGAAGGGGTCACGGCTTCCGCCGTAGTCGCCGGATTCATCGGACCCGGCGAATCCGGCTGACTTGGCGTTTCAGTTTGGGGGGAGCTTTTTTTGCGGCCCCGGTTACGCGCCGGTTTCGGCTTCGGCTTGGCCGGGGCTTCTGGAGCCAGGGAGGCCTGGGTTTTGTTTTTTCTTTTACGGGGCCGTCTTTTTTTGGTCGGAGACGGGCTGGGGGAGGCTTCCGCAGGGGGAGGCGCTGGAAGCTCTTCGGACATAGCGGCAGGAGTAGACATACTGACCTCAAAAATTTGAAAATTTGGGATCAGTTTGCTTGGGAGGCACCCTGGTATTCTCGTCCAAAGGCCGACGGCCTTCTGGAAACTCGTTAATTTTCCGGCCGCGAGGCGGCTGAAAATATCGAGGGAGTTCGAAGGAAATCATTTCCTCCGGGAGGGTTTGCTGGGGCAAGGCCCTCAAAAAGCAAACTGAACCATAAAAAAAATTCCGGCGGCCTGGCGAAAAATACCACAATCCCGCGCCTGTTTGGCGAGGGTTGGGGCCACACTTGGGAATAAGAACGGTTTTTCTAGAAAAAAGCAACAGGTTATTTGAGGGGGCCGGGGAGGTGAAGGCCTCCCCGGGGCCGCATAGTTTCACTGGTCTTCAATATCCACCAGTAGCGGGATTTTTTCCAGGTCTTCAAGGAATTTGTCCGGGCGTTCCTTTTGTTCGGGAACCACGATGTCGGAATTGACGTATGCGCGGTAGCCGGTGCCGGCCGGGATCAGGCGCCCTACGATGATATTTTCTTTCAGCCCGCGCAGGTAGTCCAGCTTGCCGCGCAGGGCCGCTTCGGTCAGCACCTTGGTGGTTTCCTGGAAGGCCGCGGCCGACACAAAGGAAGAAGTGGTCAGGGAGGCCTGGGTGATGCCCAGCACTAAAGGTTCGGCGGTGGCCGGGGTCAGGTTGGCCTTGAGGGCCCGATCATTTTCCTCCTTGAATTCCTGTTTATCCACCTGCTCGCCCACCAGGAAGCTGGTCTGCCCCGGGTCAAGGATAGTGAGCTTTTTCAACATCTGCCGGACGATGACTTCAATGTGCTTGTCGTCAATGGTCACGCCCTGGAAGCGGTAAACATCCTGGATTTCGTCCACCAAGTAGTTGGCCAGGTATTTTTCACCCTTGGTGCGCAGTATGTCGTGCAACTCGGGGTGTCCCTCGGTGATCAGCTCTCCGGCCTCCACAAAGTCCCCTTCGGCCACGGTGATGTGCCGTCCTTTGGGCACAAGGTATTCCTTGGATTCGCCCACTTCCGGGGTAATCACCATCTTGCGTTTGCCCTTGGTTTCCCCGGAAAAGCTAACCATGCCGTCAATTTCCGAGACTAGGGCCATATCTTTGGGTTTACGCACTTCAAAGAGTTCGGCCACCCTGGGAAGGCCGCCGACAATATCCTTGGTTTTGGAAGATTCACGGGGTTTGCGGGCGATGATGTCGCCGGCGGCGATTTGATCTCCGTCCCGGACCATGAGCAGGGCACCCACCGGCAGGGGATAGATGGCGGACATGCTTCCTCCGGGGCGCAACTGCGGCTCGCCTTGGGGGGTGAGGATGGATACCGAGGGTTTGAGGTTGGTGGAGCGGTATTCAATGATGGACTGGGAGACGATATGGGTGGTGTCGTCCATCTTTTCCTGCATGGTGCGGCCTTCGATGATGTCCGAAAACTTGACCTGGCCGTCCACTTCCGAAACAAAAGGTTCGTTGAAGGGGTCCCATTCGGCCATGAGCCAGCCCTTGTTGATCTCCTGCCCGTCTTCCACCAGCAGTCTGGATCCGTTGGGCAGGGTATATCTTTCGCGTTCGCGCCCCTGTTCGTCAACCACGCTGATCTGTCCGCTCTTGCCCAGGACCAGGCTCTGTCCGTCGCGGTTTTTGACGATCTTGATCCTGGAGAAGGATACCCGGCCCTGATACATGGATTCCAGGCTGGAGCGCTCGATTTCCCTGGAGGCCGTGCCGCCGATGTGGAAGGTGCGCATGGTCAACTGGGTGCCCGGTTCGCCTATGGACTGGGCGGCGATGATGCCCACGGCCTCGCCGATGTTCACTAGGTGGCCGCGGGCCAGATCCCGGCCGTAACACAGGGAGCAGATGCCCCGCTCGGCATGGCAGGTCAGAGGGGAGCGGATGGTGACGTTGTTCACCCCGGCTTCTTCCAGGGCGGCGGCCACTTTTTCGTCCACCATGGTGTTGGGTGGGAAGAGGACTTCCAGGGTTTCCGGATGCCGCACCTGGTAGAGCAGGGTACGCCCCAGGATGCGGTCGGTAAGCCGCATCTTGATTTCTCCGGCCTTCATCAGGGGGGTGATCTCTATGCCGTCCACCGTGCCGCAGTCCTTTTCGCCTATGATTACGTCCTGCACCACGTCCACCAAGCGCCTGGTCAGGTAGCCGGCGTTGGCCGTCTTGATGGCGGTATCGGCCAGACCCTTGCGTGCGCCGTGGGTGGAGTTGAAATACTGGCTCACGTCCAGCCCCTCGCGGAAGGACGAGGTGATGGGCGTTTCAATGATCGCCCCGGAGGGCTTAGCCATAAGGCCGCGCATGCCGGCCAGCTGGCGCATCTGGTCCTGGTTGCCCCTGGCCCCGGAGTGGGACATCATGTAGATGGGGTTGAAGGATTGGTTGAGGCGGATTTCACCGCTCTTGGGGTCTTGCACCTGGTCAAAGGAGATGTCGCTGGTCATGGCCGCGGAGACATCTTGGGTGGCCTTGGTCCAGACATCCACCACCTTGTTGTATTTTTCCGTCTGGGTGATGATGCCGTCGTGGTATTGCCGCTCGATGTCATCCACTTCTCTCTGGGAACGGGTCAGGATGTCTTTCTTGCTCTTGGGGATGACCAAATCCTTAACCCCGATGGTCACTCCGGCCCTGGTGGCATACTCGTAGCCCAAATCTTTCAGGCGGTCGCAGAGCAACACCGTGGCCTTGCTTCCGGCTTCGCGGTAGCAGCCTCCAACCAGTTTGGCGATATTTTTCTTGTTCAGCACGCAGTTGACCAGTTCAAAGGGAATCCCGTCCGGCAGGATTTCGCCAACCAGCACCCGGCCGGGAGTGGTGTCAATGATCCGTCCGTCCAAGCGCATGCGGATTTTGGCGTGCAAGGCCACCTGGCCGGCGTTGACCGCGGTCACCACTTCCCAGGGAGCGCAGAAAACCCCGCCCTCGCCTTTTTCAAAATCCCGGTCCACGGTCATGTAATACAGCCCGAGCACGATGTCCTGGCTGGGAACAATCACCGGCGAACCATTGGCCGGAGAAAGGATATTGTTGGAACTCATCATCAGTACCCGGCACTCCACCTGCGCTTCCAATGAAAGGGGCAGGTGCACGGCCATCTGGTCGCCGTCGAAGTCCGCGTTATAGGCGGTGCATACTAGGGGGTGAAGCTGGATGGCCTTGCCTTCCACCAGGAGAGGCTCAAAGGACTGGATGCCCAGGCGGTGCAGGGTAGGGGCACGGTTAAGCATGACCGGGTATTCCCGCACCACTTCTTCCAGGATATCCCAAACCACCAAATCCTCCCGCTCTACCATCTTTTTGGCGCTCTTGATGGTGGAGGCCAGACCTCTGGCTTCCAGCTGGGAATAAATGAAAGGTTTGAACAGTTCCAGGGCCATTTTTTTGGGCAGACCGCATTGGTGCAGCTTGAGCTTGGGGCCGACCACTATGACCGAACGCCCCGAATAGTCCACGCGTTTGCCCAGAAGGTTCTGGCGGAAGCGCCCTTGTTTGCCCTTGATCATGTCTGAAAGGGATTTTAAGGGGCGACCGTTGGTTCCGGTGATGGCTCGTCCCCGGCGGCCGTTATCGAAGAGGGCGTCCACGGCCTCCTGGAGCATGCGTTTTTCGTTGCGGATGATTATGTCCGGGGCGCCCAGTTCCATGAGGCGCTTCAGGCGGTTATTCCGGTTGATCACCCGGCGGTAGAGATCATTCAGGTCCGAGGTGGCGAAGCGGCCGCCGTCCAGGGGGACCAGAGGGCGCAATTCCGGCGGAATAATCGGGATGACCTCCAGGATCATCCACTCCGGCTTGCTTCCGGATTCAGCCAGGGCCTCGACGATCTTTAGTCTCTTGGTGAGTTTTTTCTTTTTGGTTTGGGAACGGGTGTTCTGGGATTCTTCACGCAGTTCCACCCTGAGTTTTTCCAAATCCAGGTTCTCCAGCAACGAGCGTACCGCCTCCGCCCCCATGCCTACGGTCAGGGCGTCTTCACCGTAGTTGTCAATGATCTTGAGGTATTGATCCTCGGCAAGCACCTGTTGCTTGGGCAGGTTGGTCTTGCCGGGGTCCAGGACGATGTAGGAGTCGAAGTACAGCACCTTTTCCAGGTCCGCCATGGTCATGTCCAGGAGGGTGCCGATTTTGGAGGGCAGAGTTTTGAGAAACCAGATATGCGCCACCGGTGAAGCCAGTTCTATATGCCCCATGCGTTCGCGCCGCACCTTGGAGGCAATGACTTCCACCCCGCATTTTTCGCAGACAATGCCGCGGTGTTTCATGCGCTTGTATTTGCCGCAGTTGCACTCGTAATCTTTGACCGGCCCGAAAATTTTGGCGCAGAAAAGACCGTCGCGCTCCGGTTTGAAGGTGCGGTAGTTGATGGTTTCCGGTTTTTTCACCTCGCCGTAGGACCATTCCCGTATAGATTCCGGGGAGGCGATGCCCACCTGGATGGCCTTCAGGCTTTTTATATTGGCTACCGTAATCGCGGAGCCCCTGGCCGTGAACAGATCGTCCAGACTCATGTCATACCTCCCTATTCATCACTCAAGGCGCCGCCACTGAAAGAACCCTGGCGGATGGGGCGTTTTTTGCCCTCTTCCTGATGCAGGGTTACATTCAGGCCCAGAGACATGAGTTCTTTGACCAGCACGTTGAAGGATTCAGGCATGCCCGCCTCCAGCATATTATCGCCCTTGACCAGTTTTTCGTACATCTTCACTCGGCCGGTCACATCGTCGGATTTGACGGTGAGAAATTCCTGGAGCAGGTTTGCCGCCCCGTAAGTTTCCAGGGCCCAGACCTCCATCTCGCCCAGGCGCTGCCCGCCGAACTGGGCTTTGCCGCCCAGAGGCTGCTGGGTGACCAGGGAATAGGGGCCGGTGGAACGGGCGTGGATCTTCTCATCCACCAGGTGGTGGAGTTTGAGCATGTACATGATCCCGGTGGTCACCCGGTTGCCGAAAGCATCGCCGGTACGCCCGTCGTAGAGAATGGTTTTGCCGTCGTCCGGAAGGCCGGCTTTGGACAGCCACTTCCAGATCTCATCTTCCGAGGCCCCGTCAAAGACCGGGGTCTTGGTGATTATGCCGCCCCGCATGGCATTCATCGCCTCCCGGAACTCCTCGTCATCCAGGGAGTCTATGAGGGAGGAGGTTTCCGCGTCGCCGAACACCGCCTTGGCATCGGCCCGCACCTGTTTCATGGGAGTCCCGCCGGCGGCCAGTTCCGCTAGTTGCCGTCCTAGTTCCTTGGCTCCCCAGCCCAGGTGGGTTTCCATGATCTGCCCTATGTTCATGCGTGAAGGCACGCCCAAGGGGTTGAGCACGATGTCCACCGGGCGACCGTCTGCGAAGAAAGGCATGTCCTCCATGGGCAGGATGCAGGAGACCACGCCCTTATTCCCATGCCGTCCGGCCATCTTGTCGCCCACGTTGAGTTTGCGTTTGATGGCCACATAGACCTTGGCCATCTTGATCACTCCTGGTGGCAGGTCGTCGCCTTCGGTAACTTTATCGCGTTTGGCGTCATAAGAGGCCTTGGTGAATTTGACCTGTTTGTCGTAATGGTCAATGATTTCGCCAATCTGTTCGTTGACTTCCTTGCTTTTGAAAATGCCCTGCAATTTCTTGATGGGAATATCTTCCAGCATTTCCGGGGAAAGGGCGCGTCCGGCCTCGGCCAGCACCTCGCCTTTTTTCTTGCCGGGGATGGTTGCGGCGATCTGTTTGCCGGCCGCCAGCGCGGCGATCTTTCGTTTGGTGGCCTGCCCCAGGGCCTTGACGTGATCCGCTTCCTTGAGATCCAGGGAAGCCAGTTCCGCCTGCTCAATGGTCAGGGTGCGTTCATCTTTTTCACCGGAACGGCGGTTGAAGACCTTAACGTCAATCACCGTGCCCTCGATGCCCGGCGGCACTTTCAGGGAGGTGTTCTTCACATCCCTGGCCTTGTCGCCGAAAATGGCCCGCAGGAGTTTTTCTTCGGGAGTAAGCTGAGTTTCGCCCTTGGGGGTGATTTTGCCTACCAGGATGTCGTCCTGTTTCACGGCGGCCCCGATGCGCACCATGCCGCTGGCATCAAGGTTGCGCAACAGATCTTCGCTGACATTGGGGATATCGCGGGTGATTTCTTCCGGTCCCAGCTTGGTGTCGCGGGCCACCACTTCAAATTCCTCGATATGCACGGAGGTGAAGGTGTCGTCCTTGACGCAGCGCTCGGAAATGAGAATGGAATCCTCAAAGTTATAGCCGCACCAAGGCATGAAGGCCACGATCAAATTTTTTCCCAGGGCGAGTTCTCCCTTTTCTATGCCGGGGCCGTCTGCCAGCACCTCGCCCTTTTTTACTTTTTGTCCGGAGCGGCAACTGGGTTTTTGCCCGAAACAGGAATTCTGGTTGGACTTGTGGAATTTTTGTAGGTTATAGGCGCGCACTCCGCCGGTTTCCGGGTACAGGCCACCGCCGTAGCCCACCAGGATGCGCGTGGCGTCAACATAATGCACCACCCCGTCTTCTTCGGCCAGGATGCAGGCGCCGGAGTCGCGGGCCACGTCCCCTTCCATGCCCGTGCCTACTAGAGGAACATCGTTGCGGAGCAGGGGCACGGCCTGGCGCTGCATGTTGGAGCCCATGAGGGCGCGGTTAGCGTCGTCATGCTCCAGGAAAGGGATGAGTGCGGCGGAGATGGAGACCATCTGGCTGGGGGATACATCCATGAGGGTGACCTTGGATTTGGGACTCATGGCCACATCGCCCTTGATGCGGGTGATCACGAATTCGTCCAGGATGTTGCCTTCTTTGTCCGTGCGTGAGTTGGCTTGGGCGATGACCTCGTTGTCTTCAAAATAGGCGTCGGTGAAGATCACTTCCTTGGTCACCCGGCCGTCCGCCACCTTGAAGTAGGGGGTTTCGATGAAGCCGAAGTCATTGACCTTGGCATAGGTGGTCAGGGAGACGATGAGACCGATGTTCGGTCCTTCCGGGGTTTCAATGGGACAGATGCGCCCGTAGTGCGAGGTATGCACGTCGCGCACCTCGAATCCGGCTCGGTCCCGGGTGAGCCCGCCGGGTCCAAGGGCGGAAAGGCGGCGTTTGTGGGTGACTTCCGAAAGGGAGTTGGTCTGGTCCATGAACTGGGAGAGCTGGGAGGTGCCGAAAAATTCCTTGAGCACCGCGGCCACCGGCTTGGGGTTGATCAGGTCATGGGGCATGAGAGAAGAGACTTCCTGCAGGCTCATGCGTTCCTTGATGGCCCGTTCCATGCGTACTAGGCCGATGCGGTACTGGTTTTCCACCAGTTCGCCAACCGGGCGCACCCGGCGGTTGCCCAGGTGGTCGATGTCATCGGCCGGACCGTGGCTGTCTTTCAGGTAGACCAAGGTCTTGATGGCTTTGAGGATATTCTCGTCCGTGAGGGTGCGCAGGGAAGGGTCATCGGCCAGGCTCAGGCGCTGGTTAAGCTTGTAGCGTCCCACCGGAGAAAGATCGTAATAATCCGGGTTGCGGAAGATATTATTGAAAAAACTGGCCGCGATTTCCGCCGTGGGCGGCGAACTGGGGCGCAGGCGGCGGTAAATTTCCACCTGGGCGCCGTCGGTGTCCGGGATCTTGTCCAGCATCAGGGTATCCAGGATGGAGGAAGAGGCGTCCGCCCCCTTGGTGCGCAAGACGGCAAAGCGGGTGATCCCGGCCTCGCGGATGTTCTCCAGGAAGGCCTCGGTAACCTCTTCGGCAGCTTCGCCCAGGAGCGCGCCGTTTTCAGGATGGGGGACATCCTCGGCCAGATAATAGCCGTAGGCGAAATCCGGGGCGACTTCCAGCGTCGGGTCCGGCTGTTCGCGCAATAGCTTCCAGATACGCTTGTTGATGGGTTTGCCGGCTTGGGCCAGCGTCTTGCCGTCCTTATCCAGGATATCGGCGTGGGCGTTGACCTTGATCTGCATTTCCTTGGGCAGTTCCCAGAAGATCCGTCCTTCCTTGGTCACCCGCAGGTATTCTTTCTCATAGAAATAATCCAGGATCTGGTTCCTGTTCATGCCCATGGCCTTGAACAGGATGGTCACCGGCATCTTCCGGCGGCGGTCTATGCGGGCGTAGAGGATGTCTTTATGGTCAAAGTCGAAATCCAGCCAACTGCCGCGCATGGGGATGATCCGGCAGGAATACAGCACCTTGCGGCTGGAGTGGGTTTTGCCGGAATCATGTTCGTACAGGATGCCGGGGGAGCGTTGCAGCTGGTTGACGATGACCCGCTCGGTCCCGTTGACGATGAAGGTGCCTTTCTCCGTCATTAGCGGCAGGGTGCCGAAATAGATATCCTGCTCCTTGATGTCGCGCACACTCCGGTTGCCGGTGGAGTCATCCACGTCAAAAACGAAGAGCTGCACCTTGATGCGCAGGGGGGCTTCGTAGGTCAGTCCCTTGCTGATACACTCGGCCTGATCATATTTGGGTTCGCCTATTTCATAGCCCACATATTCCAGGCTGGCGGTTTTGTTGAAGTCGGTGATGGGAAAAACCGAGCGGAATACGCCCTCCAGCCCTTCCGAAGGCGCACGCTGGGCCGGGTCCGGCTGGAGGAATTTTTTATAGGAATCAACTTGCAGATTGAGCAGGTGGGGAGTGGGGAGGGTGACCGAAATTTTGCCGAACTTTTTGACAATCTGGCCCATTTTTCACCTCGGGGCGGCCCGCCGCCGTTATATGCCGCGCAAAAACAATATGGCCTGCGACCGGCAAGGCCACAGGCCTTTTGGCCTGTAATAACTTTACGAATAAATCAATATACTTAGAATGGGGTTCATTTATTTTGGAAAGCAAGAACAAATGATGAACCTAAGTCTTTAGCCCGTAAAGAATAAAAAAGCAAGGAAAAATAAAAAAATTATTCGGTAAAACGCACCAGCTCCAGCAGGGTCTGGCGATGGGTGGACACGATGTGGAAGTATTCGTTCTGCGGCACATAGATGTACGGCACGGACTCGTTCCGGCGGAAAAAGAACAGGGAGAGGATCATCCGGTTGATGGCCTGGTGTCCGATAATCACGATCCCCGGCGCGGCCCCGGAGAGGAACAGGGCCTTGCGGAAACCTTTGCCCACCCGGTCTTTCAAGGTGATGTAACCCTCTCCGCCTGGATAGACATAGGCGTATTTATCAGCCTGGCGGGCGGCGTATTCCTTGGGTAAATTCCGGCGGATCTCCGTATAGCTCATGCCTTCGCATTCCCCGGCGCTGATTTCGTCAAATTCCGGGAGCATGATGTGGATGCTGCCGGGATGTCCTTGCAGCAGTGGGGCGGCGGTTTCCTTGGCCCGCTTGCGGGAGGATGTGAAAATATAAGGTAGGTCAAAGGGTTGGAAATGGGCGGCCAGAGCTTCGGCTTGTTTACGGCCCTTGCCGGTCAGGCCGGAATCGCCGCCTATGCGATTCTGGGCGTTGTATTCGCTTTGTCCGTGCCGCAAGAGATAGAGATGGCGCACCCAGTCGGAAACCAAAATGTCGCGGATCTGGATGTAAAAGGGAATGCCGGCGCAGTCGCGCTCTTCCAGGATGCGGTTGTGCAGCGTTTCCACCCGGACGAAATGCCTTTCTTCCCGCAAGGGCGCATACAGCCGCTCATAGTAGCCGATGCGCCGCACGAAGCTCTCCTTGGCCGCGGCCAGGCCGAATCCGGAAAATTCGGGCAGTCCGGCCTTGCGTTCGATGCTCGCCTCGAGCAGTTCCGCATCGTTATTGATACATTCAATGAACAAAATGGGCGCGTCCGTCAGGTTTTCTTCAAGAACGCGCCGTCTTTGGCGGCTGATGTTGGCCGCGTCCAGCACGGCCACATTTCCGCCGCCAGCCAGGAAATCCCTGGCCTGCTCCATGTTGATCCTGGCCAGTTCCTCTCTTTGCCGGCGCGCCGACTCATTTTCAGGGGCGTAAAATTCCGGCAGGGAAGAGGCCGCGCCCAGCCTGCTCCGGCGTAGATCCCCGTTATTGAACAGGCGGACTTTCAGCCCGTCGGCCTCCAAACCTTCCAGCAGGCGGGCGGCCAGAAAGGATTTGCCCCTGGCCGGCAATCCCACCAGCGCTATATACAGATGCGACACAGGCTATCCAAGCGCGTCGCTTACGGCGGCCTTTTCCACTTCCTCCCGCATGGCGGCCCTGGCCTTGAGCAGGCGTTCCGCCAAGCTTTGATCTTCCAGGGCCAGGATCTGGGCGGCCAGCCAGGCCGCGTTGCGCGCGCCGGCCTTGTCCAGGGCCACGGTGGCCACGGGGAAGCCGGAAGGCATCATCACGGTGGAGAAGAGGGCGTCCAGACCGCCCAGGTTCCCGCTGCTCAGGGGGATGCCTATTACCGGACGGATGGTGCGGGCGGCCACCGCGCCAGCCAGGTGCGCGGCCATACCGGCGGCGCAGATGTAAACCCCGCAGCCTTCGGCCTCCAGCTCGCGCACCAGAGTCTCGGTGCGTTCCGGGGTACGGTGGGCCGAGGTGATGGCGAAGATATGCGGCACACCCAACTGTTTGAGCAGTTCCGCACAGGGGCGCACTGTTTCCTCATCGGACTTGCTGCCCATGAAAATTGCCGCCTTGCGCATGGTTAGCCTCGAATCAGTCGCCATACACCACGGTGGTGTAGGTATTGACAATGCCCAGGATGCTGTGCGCCTTGTAGTCCACAAACTTCACCGTGCTCAGGCCGCCATTTCTGGCCGCCGTTTCCACGCTGCAATCGCCTACAGCCACCAGACCGAGGTAGCCGGTGCACTCGGCTTCACCCACCTTGCTGTATTCCCCGGCGGCGTTCTCATAGCCGGGGCCTTTCAGGTTGGTGTAAAGCGACCCGGACACCGGGGAAGTCACTCCGCCGCAGCCAGCCATGAGCAAAGCCAAGACCAGGATGAAGGCCAAAAAATTTTTTCTCATGTCGCTCTCCCTTCCGGCCGCAACGCCGAAACAATTCAGAATCCGTTACTATGCCATTTCCCGGCGGATGGCAAGTTCACCAGCGAACGCCTTCCCCCCAGGCGTGAATTGAGTTATCCGTCAAGGATGCGACGCAAGGGATTCAGCATTACCGGCCGGGTGCAGGGAGTGGGTTTCCGCCCCTTTGTCTACCGTTTGGCCGGGCGTTATGCCTTGAGCGGCCTGGTGCGCAATTCTCCCGAGGGCGTATGGCTTGAGATCCAGGGAACCGATGAGGGCCTGGCCGCCTTTGCCTTGGCCCTGCGGGCGGAACTGCCCCCTCTGGCCGGCATCGCCTCCTGCCGGGAGCGGGAGCTGCCGGCGCTGGCCGGGGAATCCGGCTTCAGCATTGCGGCGAGCGGGGAGGGAGGAGAGCCGGAGGCCCTGATCGGCCCGGATACGGCCACCTGCCCGGACTGTCTGCGCGACATCCTGACTCCCGGCGACCGGCGTTTCCGCTATCCCTTCACCAACTGCACCAACTGCGGGCCGCGTTACAGCCTGACCGCGGGGCTGCCCTATGACCGTGACAGAACCTCCATGTCCTGCTTTCCCCTTTGCCGGGAATGCGCCAGAGAGTATGCGGACCCCGGTGACCGGCGCTTTCATGCCCAGCCCAACGCCTGTCCGCTCTGCGGCCCGCGTCTCCAGCTCATCCCGCCGCCCAGAGCTTCCTCACCTCCGGAAGAGGCTCTGCGGGAACTGGCCAGGCGGCTTCTGGCCGGGCGCATTGCCGCCATCAAGGGGCTGGGCGGTTTTCATCTGGCCTGCGATGCCCTGGAGACTCAGGCGGTGGCCCGCCTGCGCGCGGCCAAGCGCCGGCCGCACAAGCCCCTGGCCGTCATGGTTGTGGACCTGGAGGCCGCTTCTACTCTGGCTCGCCTGGGCTCCCTGGAAAAAAGGCTGCTGGAGAGCCCGGAACGCCCCATTGTCCTCTGTACGCGGCTCCAGGATTCCCCCTTGAGCGGGCTCATCGCCCCGGACGGGCGTCAGGTGGGGGTGATGCTCCCCTATACCCCGCTGCACCACCTGCTTTTGCGAGACTGCGCCGAACTGCGCCCGGATAGACCCGCGGCGTTGGTGATGACCTCGGGCAACCGGGAGGATGAACCCATCGCTCTGGGCAACCGGGAGGCCCTGGAGCGGCTGGACGGCCTGGCGGAGGATTTTTTGTTCCATGACCGGGATATCCTGGTGCGGGTGGACGACTCGGTGATCCGCCCGGCACAGTCCGGGGAGGATCCGGAGAGTATCTTTTTTCGTCGGGCCAGGGGTTTCGTCCCCCTGCCTCTGCCCCTGCCGGAGTCCGAGGGTGCGCCCTGCGCGCTCGGCCTGGGAGCGGAACTGAAAAACACCGTCTGTCTGAGCCGGGGGAGCGAGGCCTTTGTCGGGCAGCACATCGGGGATCTGCGGAATCAGCGGGCCGGCGTCTTTCAGGAGGAATGCGCTCTGCATCTGGCCGAACTCTTGCAGGTCAACCCGCAAATCCAGGTGGCCGATGCCCATCCTGATTTTCATTATGGAGCGGCCAGGGAGAACCTGCCCCTTTTGCGTCTGCCCCACCATTTCGCCCATGCTTTAGCGGTGCTGGCCGAAAACCGGCAATATGGCCCGGCTCTGGCCCTGACTCTGGACGGCGCGGGTTTCGCCCCGGCGGAGATCAATCCGGAGGGGCACATCTGGGGAGGGGAACTGCTCTTTGTAGATAAGGCCCGCCCCGGCAGGGCTCCGGAGATTACCCGCCTGGGGAGCCTCGCTCCCCTGGATTTACCCGGAGGCGAAGCGGCGGTTCGCGCCCCCTGGCGTATCGCCCAGGCCCTGATCCTGCGTCTTGGCCTGTCCGGGGATGCGCCGTTGCCCTGGCTGCTCCTGGAGGAAAAAACCGCCGTCCGGATCCCGGATCTGTTGCGCCTGGGGCTGAACAGTCCGCGCAGCAGCGGGGCGGGCCGCCTCTTTGACGCGGTTTCCGCACTCCTCGGTCTCTGCCTGGAGACCAGCTATGAGGGGCAGGCGGCCGTCCGCCTTGAGGAAGCCCAGTATTACGGGCTGGCTGCACCGCTTCCCTGCCTGGAACTCTATGCCGATTTCGCAGCCGGCCGCGCCTTGCGCCTCCTTTGCCCGGTGTTGCAGGCGCTGGAAGATAATCCAGGCCCTGGCCCGCGCCTGATCCTGGATACGCATGTCCTCTTCCGCGCCCTGTATGAGGCGGCCCGTCCGCCTTTGGATGAAGCGAGACGCGCCATGCTGGCCCGCGCCTTTCATTGGTCTCTGGCCGAGGGTCTGGCGGATCTGGCCCTGGCCGGAAGCAGGATCAGCGGCACATCATTGGTGGGACTGAGCGGCGGGGTGATGCAAAACCTCAGCCTGCACCTGCTCCTGCGGGAAAAATTGCGTCGCCGCGGGCTCATCCCTCTGAGCCACAAGCAACTGCCTCCGGGCGATGCCTGCATTGCTTACGGTCAGGTGGTCTGGGCGGTGATGGGGCGGTAAGGCCTAAAATCTTTCACGTTGCAGATCGCGCTGCTCCGCGGCTTCTCTGAGGGCCTGGCGCTGGTCGTGCAATTTCCTGCCCCGGGCCAGGGCCAGTTCCAGTTTGATGCGTCCGTGGCGGAGATGCAGGTTCAGGGGAACCACGGTCAGGCCCTTCTGCTCCACTTTGGCGCTGAGCAGGCGGATTTCCGAGGCGTGGAGCAGGAGTTTTATTTCCCGATCCGGGTTGGGGCGGTCATAGCCGGCATTGGCGTAAGGGGCTATGCGCAGACCCAGCACAAAGGCCTCTCCTTGGCGGAAAGATACATAGGCGTCGTGAAAACTGGCCAGGCCGTTCCGGATGCTTTTTACCTCCGGGCCAAGGAGGGCCAGGCCGGCTTCAAAGAAATCCAGCAGTTCGTATTCATGCCTGGCTTTTCTGTTCTGGACCAGTTGGGGGGGCCCCGGTTTTTTGGAGTTCACGCGTCCTCCTTTGCGCCCAGGTTGATGAACTGTAGCTCCTGGCTGAAGCGGCCGTTCATGTATTTTTCCATCAGGCGCCTGGTGGTCTCGGTGGAGACCTTGTCATAAACCTGGGCCAGGAGTTTGCGCAATTCCGGCATATTCAGCCGCCGGATCAGGTATTTGAGGATGGGGATGGCCTGGGGGGTGACGGAAAATTCGTCAATGCCCATAGCCATAAGCAGCGGCAGGCAGAAGGGATCTGAAGCCATTTCCCCGCACACGCTGACCCGGATGCCGGCCTGACGGGCGGCCTCGACCACCTGGCGGACGGCCTCGAGCACCGCGCTGTGCAGGGGCTGGTACAGGTAGGAAACATATTTGTTTTCCCGGTCCACTCCCAGGATATACTGGATGAGGTCGTTGGAGCCGATGCTGAAGAAATCCGCTTCCTTGGCCAGGGCTGGGGCGAGGAATACGGAGGAGGGCAGTTCGATCATTACGCCCACGGGCAAGTTCTCCGCGCAGGGTTCCCCTCTCTCCAGCAACTCCCGGCGCGCTTCTTCAATAATGCCCTTGGCCTGGCGTAATTCGCGCAGTCCGGAAACCATGGGGAACATCAGCGCCGCGTTGCCATGGGTCGCGGCGCGCAGGATGGCCCGGCACTGGCTGCGGAGCAGGTCCGGGCAATACAGAGAGAGGCGGATGGAGCGCAGTCCCAGGACCGGGTTGCTTTCCTCCAGTTTGGGGATGCCGGCCAGACTTTTGTCCGCGCCGATATCCAGGGTGCGCAGCACCACACGATCCGGGGCCATGCCGCGGACGATCCGGGTGTAGTCGGCGTACAGCTCTTCTTCCGTGGGCAGATCCAGCCTGGAGAGATAGCCGAATTCCGTGCGGTACAGGCCGATGCCTTCGCCGCCCAGATCCCGGATGCGTAAGGCGTCATTAGTGGTCTCGATGTTGCCGTACACCCGGACCCGGCATCCGTCCTCGGTTTTGGCGGGCAGATGCGCCTCCTGGCGGAGACGCGCCTCGAAAAGATTGAGCAGTTCCTGTTTTTTCTGGTAGGCCGCCAGTTCATCCGGCATGGGGTTTACGATCACTAGCCCGCGGATTCCGTCCACGATGACCATGGCCCCGTCCCTGGCCGCTTCTTCCAGCCCGGTGACCCCCACCACGCAAGGCAGACGCTGCCCCCTGGCCAGGATGCCGGTATGCGAAGTCTGCCCGCCCATTTCCGTGGCCAGAGCCAGGATGTTTTCCGGAGCCAGGGCCAGGGTGTCCGCCGGGGTTAGGTCATGGGCCATGATAACGCGGCACCCCAAGGCCGGGGAAGGTTCGGCCTTACGTCCGCGTAAGCGCGCGGCCACGCGTGACCCCACGCTTTTTACATCTTCGGCCCGTTCACGCAGATAGGGCACGTCAATTTTTTCAAAAGATTTCAGAACCGACCGCACGGCCTTTTCCCAGGCCAGCCCGGCCGGCAGACGATCCTGGCGGATGGCCTTGCGGGCCAGCTCCATGAGTTTGGGGTCACGGCAGATCATGCTGTAGGCCTCCAGCAGATCCGACTGTTCTTGTGACATTCCGCGGACCTTGGTCTCGGCGTTTTCAAATTCACAGGCCTGATCCGCGACTGCTCGCTCCAGGCGTTTTTCTTCACGGACGAAATGCTTGGGGTGGATGATTTCCGTGGAAAAAGAACCTCCGGAGGCGCGGTTGATAAAGAGCGCCCGGCCCACGGCTATGCCGGAGGAAGCGGCCACGCCGGTGAGGATGCGGTGTTTCTTAAGGTTTTCTTTCATGTCATTTTCCGGCAAAAAAGCGCAGTATGGCCTCGCCGGCCTCCTTGGCCTCCGTCCCCAGACAGGTGAGCGTCAGCGTGGTATGGCGGGTGGCGGCCAGGGTGAGAATATCCAGAATGCTTTTGGCATTGGCGTTGTGCTCGCCCGCGTTCAGATAGATATCCGCCGCAAAACCTTGGGCGATCCTGGCTAGGTTGGCCGCCGGTCGGGCGTGCAACCCCCAATCGTTCAAAACCGTCACCGTGGCCGTAAAGATCACTTCGGTTTCAATTTCTGCCTGATATTCCGTATTATGCGCCATGGGTTGTCCGTTTTTCCTGAAAATACATAAAACGCCTTTACCTATACCCAAGGATGCATGCTGTCCAGCCACTCTTAAAGCAATGCGATAATCAGCGACCAGGCGCAGATAAGAGGCAGACGCGGCAGATGCAGGCGGGCGATGAGTCCGCCGGTGAAGATCAGCGCGGCCACGGGCAAAAACCAGTCCCTGGCGGTTTGGACCAGGAAGAGCGGGTTCTCTTCAGGCCGCAGCAACAGGACCAATAACAGACAGAGCAGCAGGGCGTTGCAGCATTTCAGCCAGGCGGCCTTGTCTGCCAGCCGCAGCCTCCAGACATGCCGCAGGCAGGGGAACCCCCTGGCCAGCCCCAGGTGGAAGGAAAACCACTTAAAGAGAAAACTGAGCATGAACCAGGCCAGAGCCAGCCAGGCCAGGGTCGTTGTCCAGCCCAGAACGGCCAGGCAGGCTAGGCTGAGGGTGAGCATAATCAGCAGGCTCCCGTTGAAAAAAGAATCCCCAAGGGCCGAGAGTGAATTGAGCAGGGTGCGCTGCAAGGGCAGGATCGGATCCGGGGTTGATCCGCCGCCGGCGAATTGGCGCTCCTGGCGGAGGAAGGCTCCGGCCAGAAAAGGGGCCCAGAGCGAATGGCATTTGAAATGTCGGGCATAACGGGCGCAGCTTTGAGCAAAGGCTTGGTCGTCCCGGTGCAGGTCGCGCAGCCCCGGCATGATGGAATATAAAAAGCCCAAGCTTTGCTCCCCCGGTTCGGAGTACAGAAAATTCAGCATACTGCTGCGTAGCAGGCATTTGCGGTAAGCTTTGGGGGAGAGTCCCAGATCCATCATTACCTCAACAAACGGTAAATTTCCGTTGCGCTCCAGCCCGGCGCCTGAGCGCGAATTTGGCGGAGGAGATCGCGCGGCTTGAGCGTATCCGGGTTTTGCCGGCGCAAGGCGGCAATCATGGCGCGCACGTCTTCTTCGGCCAGGCGTTTATGGGAGAGCGGCGGTCCGGCCACCGCCGTGATTTCTCCCAGGAGATCTCCGGGCAGATGCTCCCATTCGCCCAAGGTGAAGAAAATAAATTCCTCGTGGACCTTGGTCAACTCACGGGCCAGGCAGATCTCCCTGGGGCCCCCCAGATCCAGCAGGGTTTCCATGGTCTGGCGGAGCCTGTCTTTGCGCTCGTAAAAGATCAGGGTCAGCTGTAGGGCGGCGAAAGGGGCGAAAAAATGGCGTCTATCTCCAGGTCGGCGAGGCGGGAAGCCTAAAAAAACAAAAGGTTGCGGAGGCATCCCGCTGGCGGTCAGGGCGGCGACGGCGGCGCATGGCCCAGGCAGGACCGTGACTTTGAATCCGGCGGCCCGGCAGGCCCGCGTCAAGGCATAGCCGGGGTCGGCCAGGAGCGGGGTTCCCGCATCGGAAACCAGGGCCAGACTGCGCCCTTGGGCGAGTTCTTCCAACAGGCCGGGCAGGCGTTCATCTTCGTTATGTTCATGGAAACTGATCAGCCGCCGGGCGCTGATTCCGCATCCGGCGAGAAGAAGGCCTGTCCGTCGCGTATCTTCGGCCAGCACGGCGTCGGCCCTGGACAAGGCTTCCCTGGCCCTGGGCGAAAGATCACCAGGGTTGCCAAGGGGTGTGGAGACCAGCAGCAGTTCCCCTGCCGGCGGACTGGAAACTGAGGACATTTTTGAAATGCTCCAGGGTAGGGGCGGAACCTTCAGTCCCGGCCAAAGGCAAGGATACGCAAATCAGGTCGAAACGGCAAGGTTGCCGCCACAGGCTACGCTCTTCCAGGTACAGGGAGGCGGCCCGGAGGAGTTTGCGGCCCTTGGCCGGAGTGAAGGAATCTTGCGGGGTAAAGGCGGTTCCCGGTTTATGCGTGCGGGTTTTGACCTCCACAAAGAGCAACAGGTCTTTCCCCCGGGCCACTAGGTCGATTTCCAGGGCAGACGCGATTCCGGAGGGTCGCCAGTTGCGATCCAGCACTTCCAGCCCCAGGCCGTGTAAATAGTCAGCCGCCAGCTTTTCGCCTCTTTGTCCGGTCAGCAGATGCCCGGCGGTTTTTTGCGTGGAGGCGCCCATGGCCGTTGGTGCGCGGAAGGTTATTTCATCCGGTAGGTGATGCGCCCGCGGGTCAGATCATAGGGGGAAAGCTCCACCTTTACCTTGTCCCCCGGCAGAATGCGGATGTAAAACTTGCGCATTTTACCGGAAATATGCGCCAGCACCACATGCCCGTTATCCAGTTCTACCCTGAACATGGCGTTGGGCAGGGCTTCCTGCACCACTCCATCAACTTCAATGGCTTCTTCTTTAGCCATGCGCCCTCCAGGCGTATATTACAGTAAATTAAAAATCTTTTCACAGTTTGCCGGTTATGTCAATTAACCCCGCCGGTATTTATTGGTCACTTTGGGCAATGGAACAGGCGATGCCGGCGGTTAAACGCAAGTTCCCGGCAGTTGGACTTAAGGTCGGAAACGTTCGCGATCATCCAGCCGCACCAGATGGGCTGGACCGTTACCCGGCTTCTGGAGGATTTGCCTTGCGTGGGCAAATTTTGTATGCTGGTATTTATGCTGAATTTATAAGGGGGAGAAAATGGCGTTGGAACCGATAATCCAGTGTTTCATGGAAGAATTTGAGCGTTTTTGGGCCATGATGGAAAAACAGGTGGAGATCTGCCCGGAAGGGCTATGGGGAGTCAAGGCCGGGGGCTATGTTTACTGGCAACAGATCTGGCATGCCATGGTCATCGCGGAATTGAACGCCATCGAAGATCCGGAGGTCAAAGCCCTCTCTGTGGACAAGTATTCGCGGGATGTGGCTCTCTTGTCCAATACCTTGGCTCAAGCGCCTGCCAAGGCTGAAATTTTGGAGGAGGGCGGCCGGATAAAAAAACTGGCTGTGGGTTACTACGAAAGCCTGAGCGTTGCCTCCCTGGCCATGGAACACCCGGCCCTGAGCAAGCGTCTGGGTAAGCCGCACACCAGACTGCACGCCGCCCTGGGCACGATCCGGCATCTCAATTACCACATAGGGGCCTGTGACGCCATCCTGCGTGAACGCGGGCTTCCGGGAGTATATTAAAGTTGGGCATTGAAGACTTGAAGGCGTGAAGTCTCCTTCACGCCTTCAGAGAGCCGGACACCCGGTTCAGCCGTTACCGTTGCTTCCTTTCGGACCTGGCGGGGTTGGCGGCGGAGGCCGCCGCCCGGCTCCGTTTTTACCACTATCCGCTCCCGCCCGCGTCTGTCAAGAGCCGTCAGCGGGCGGGAGCGCCGCTATTTCATGCTAAACGTCTCATGTACATCCCGAACAGGATGTTCTGGCGCGAAATCTTCATACATCACGTTCTTGCCGTTCGGGAGGGTTATCCACGGGAGTCTCTCCAGAATCTAAACAGGTAAGTCTTTCGCGCACTAGGTTGACGTGTTCGCGCAGGGTGTACAAGAGATCCGTAAAGCCCAAAGGAATATTTTTGGAAGAGGCGTCATCTTCAATGCGATTAAGGCGCTCCAAGTATTCATTTTTGCGTGCGCGGTCATAATTTTTGCGTAATTCGTTTTCCATGAATTTCAGGTCGCCGTAACAGCGGAAAATCCTTGAACGCACGCGCCAACTATAGATGGATGGAGCGAACCTCAAAAGGGGCAGGAGCAGGATAATGATCGGTAGCGCCAGCACCAGCATGCGTTCGATCAGAACGGCCAGCCAGAAGGGAAAATAGCGTTGCAGGAAGGGTGGGCCTGATTGGTAATAACGCTCCGCTTCATCCGCGAGCAAAAATCCCTGGTCTTTGTAGGCGGGAAATTCCCCAGGCTTCTGAAAGAAGCCGCCTTGGCCGTTGACTTTGGTCATGGCTTGCAACAACAGGTTGGATAGAGCCGGGTGAAACTCATCGCTGATCACAACATTGGCGGTGGTGGTCAGTAATGTAGTATCCCTCGGAGGAAGTTCATGCACAAGGTCAACCACGCCACGCGGCAGTATTATTTTTGACAAAAAGGGGAAGCGCCGCAAATAGGCGTCCGCTTGGCTGAAGTCCATGACCTTGACTTCCGGGGCGTTCAACAGGCTTTGCACGATTTCCGCTTCGGGCGGGGCAATCACAAAAACAGCGTCCACATCCCCTTTCAGCAAGGCGCTGGCGGCTTCATCATCATCCAGTGGGGAAAGAGTTTCACTGTCGGCCGTGATGCCGTTGGCCTGCAATAATCTTAGCGATAATCCCCGTATGCTGCTGCCTGCCTGGCCAACGGCGATGCGCAGATCGCGCAGCAAAAAGAGTTTGTTAATGTGTTGGCCGTTTTTGTAAAAAACCCATATCGGCTCATAGGTAATGCTGCCAAGCGTGCGAAATTGGCTGCTCTTGCCGTCTTCGCTCAGAGTGTCATCTCTGATTCCTCCCTGGATAATGGCGATGTGGGCCTCGCCCTTTTTCAGGCGTTGCAGGTTCTGCCAGGAACTCACCGAAGTTTTTACTTCCAGCGTAATGCCGTGTTTTTTCAAAAGCCCGGCGTATTGTTGGGCATAGGCGTAATAAGCCCCGGATTCGGGGCCGCTGCTGATGATGATCGAGCGCGGGGGCGCAGGTTGGACGAACTGGTAGGCGATGTAAAACCCCACGGCGGTAATCAGGATGATCGGCCAGGCTGTTGCCAGAAGGTCCCTGAAGGAGATGATTTTCGCTCGTAATTTGTCCATGATATCGGGTGTGGGCAAAATATATAATCAAGATTGCTTTTAATAAATGAAAATTATTTCTTTTGCGTGGGGCGTTTTTTGACTTTCCGTCGGCAACGGGTATTGTCGCGGCATGATTCAAGCAATACCGGGAAAGGCGAGGTATCAAATCTTCGCGGATCATATGTGAACGCGCCAAGGTCAAAGAATTCGGGTTCCACGCCCTGCGCCACTTTGTCGCCCGACAACTGCTACAGCATTTAAGAGCATTGCGCGACACCTCAAAGTATCCATTTTCAGCCAAAAAGTTATTGTTCAACGGTATGTTTTTGGGGCTAAAAACAGGCTGCCTGCAAGCCCAATGGCGCGAGTAGCGCTTTACACTCCCACAATCAAAGGGCGCAAATCATCTTCCATCGCGCGGAAACGTTCATTCGGCGTAAGGGCAATCCAGCGCAGCATAAGTTCATGAAGCCGCTTCCAATTTGCCGCGATACGTAGGTCGTTAATGCGCAAAAATACGTCACAGGCTGCAAAAGCCGTTCGTTTGTTGCCATCTACAAAGGGATGGTTGATCAGCAGGCTCTCCAGCAAGGCGCAGACTTCCTGCACTACATCCGAATAATACCCGGACTGTGGACGAAACACAGCTGCCTCCAGCGCGCCAAAATCCCGCACACCGACCGCTCCGCCATAGCGTTTGAGGAGCACGGCATGCATGGCAACTACGTCAGCTGTGGTCAGATAGTCCCGCGTCATTTGGCAAGCGCCTTATACAAAGCGTCGTGCTCAGCCATACTCGCCTGCAAAGCGGCGAGGACATGTCTGCGGGGTTTGCCCGCCTGTTTGTTGTTAATGTATTCCCGCAGGGCTTCGTCCAACAGGGTCTGAATATGCCTACCTTCATCAGTAGACATCTGCCGAAGGCTTTCCAGCACATCGGGGGCAAGCTGCGTTGCAAACTTGACCTTCTTTTCCACTACCGTGCTCACAGACATGGCATGCTCCTTTCTTTCAAACTACGCACGTTATCATGATTTGTCAAGATATATCATGATATTCGCCCAAGTTGCCCGCAAGCCTAGTGGACCGGGCATGGATGGCCGCCGGATCCGGATTTTGACGATTGTGGATTTGTGGGATCGTAACAGCCCGGCCATGGAAGTGTACATTTCACTTCCGGGTTTACTCAAATCCCATTTGGAGAATCGAACCGAAAAGTCTTCTGTCGTCTTCCCCTACATGACGGATTCTAGCCCCTTCCGATCCAGGAGGCTGAGTAACTTGAGTGCAGTGCCGGAGGGCTTTTTAGCACCTCGTTCCCATTTCTGAATAGAATTGGCGCTGGCGTTGATGACCGAAGCAAGCACGGCCTGGCTGATGTTCAGGCGTTCACGCAAGGCTCTGATTTCGTCCGGCGAAAACTCCGGCACAGCCGCGAGGCACAGCTCATCAAAACGGCGCATGGTCGTCTTATCCACCAGCCCGATACTGTGCAAATCCGCTACCGCCTCATGAACAGAGGCCATAGCTCCACTTTTATGCTGCATACTCATAGTATTTCCTCCAAAATGCCGCGCTCCACGGCCGTCTGGAGAGCTTCCCCGCTCAAGCCCATGTACACGCGGGCAAACTCTTTGAAAGCAATTACCTCATCAGGCGCAAGCTCATCCTGATCCTTTTTGAGGAAACAATGCACAAATACCCACCTATCTTGCAGGTTAGCCGCCACAATCACACGGCTTCAACCTCTCTTGCCTTGTCCTGGTATAGCCACCCGCTGCTTATACACGTTGCCGCCAAGAGCGGCGTGGATAATGCCTTTCCGCATCTCCTCTGTCGCTGCTTTCAGCGCGGCATCTGTGATTCTTGCTTTTTTGGCGATACGGGCAAAAGGACGGGTTTTATACAGGCTCATGGGAATGAGGTAGTACTGAGTCCTACAAAAGTCAAGACCGTCGCCAAGCGAAATCAAGGCTCACACATTTTTTGTGACAGTTATTCCGTATTACCTGCCTGTAGCCCACGACTCTGGAGTATATTTCCGCAGACTCGCGGAACTTGATAAATGAGGACGGAGGGCGGCAAGCTGCGCCCCGTAAGGCAGGTAGGGAAGCGACTGCCAGATAGGGAGTTATATTAACGGTTGTTCTGCTTCAAGGAGACCTCCGTGTGCAAACAAATTTATCATGCCCAAGGCCACTCAAGGCGTGGTACAGATTTTAGACCGCCTTGAGGAGAAGTAAAAGAGCACCACGAAAACACCTGGTTATGTGAGGAGCAGTTGCTCTAGGGCTTGCGGCGAACTGATCCCGCTAACGCCGCCCACATGCCAGAAAGCAATGCCGGCGGCTTGGGCGCAAGCCAGATCTGTGACTAAATTATCGCCTATAAATAGTGCCTGTGATGTCGTCGCGTTGAGAAAGTCCAAGGCTGCCAAAGCCATAGCCGGCTGTGGTTTGCCAAAGACCCGCACGCGCATGTTTGGTGCCACCGTTTTCAAGAGCGCCAGCAGACTGCCGGTTTCCAAATGTATGCCCCGAGCGGCGGGATGGGTTATATCGGGGTTAGCGCAGTATACAGGCAGGCCGGCTAGAGCGGCGTTGGCCGTGTTCTCCAGTTTGGCGTAATTTATGTCAAGATCACGGCACAGCAAAATCGCATCGGCCTTGTGCCAGCGATGGCCGGGTATAATATGGAGGCCATGCTGCAACAGAAGGTTTTTTATGGAGGCACTGGCCAAGGCTACGATCTTGCCGCCGGGAAAATCATGGGCAAGCTGTTTGACCGTATCTATTCCGGCCAAAAAAAACTGTTCTGGCTTCACCTTGACGCCTGCCCTGACAAAGACAGCGCATAAATCCTCTGCCGAGTGCGTCGAGTTGTTGGATACCAAGGCCAAGCGTCTGGCAAAGCGTTTGGCTAAATCCTCCGTGCCGGGGACAATGCGCCCGCCAATCAGCAACACCCCGTCTATATCCACCAAAAGCGCACGCTCCGAAAGCGGCTGCAATTGCGTTTTCATAAAGTGAGACTCTTGCTTTCCTCAATGAATCGTTCGGCCCTGCACACTACCTGGTCTTGAACTATTGTAACCACCGAATATGCAGGCTGTTCGTCACAACCAATGAAGGCGTGGTCAATATCCGAACGGCACAAACACATTTTCGCATTGATTTGATGCACCGTGCTGCGGACTATCGAAAACGGAACGCCCCGCCATGTTCCGCTGATGGTCTTACAGCCGGATGAGCTACTTTAATTACTTCGCCGCATTCGGCAGCAGGGCGCGCACATCGCGAACCAGAACCGGCATCGTCTGCTCGGCTGTTTTTGCGCCGGTGATCAAACTTTCGGTGTGCCCTTTGATGACTTCAATCAACTTTAGCGAATTGTCACCCGGGTACGAAACCCACTGCGTCAATATCGGCAACTGCTCAAGCGGCGTGGCGCGATTGGGGAATTGTTTGTAAAAATCGCCCAGTAACTCCGGCGTATTTATGGCCACCTGATTAACCGGCGTGTATCCAGTTCCCTTGCCCATAATTGTCTGACCTTCCGCTCCTGTGGCAAACTTCACGAATTCCCATGCCGCCTTCTGGCGTTCCTTGTCAGTGCTCAACACCATCGCCATGGCGCCGCCGCTGGGCAGACGCGGGTTATGCGCGCCAACGGGGAAAACAAGCGTTTTCATCTTGAACTTGTCGCCAACCATTCTCTCCATATTAGCGCCCTGACTGGATGACGAAGCAAGAATGCCGATATTGCCCGCGACAAATGCCTGGCGTGCCGGAGTTTGGCCAAGGTTTTTCATGCCCGCCTTGGGGAACGACTCAAAAATTTTCAGGGCCGCCATACCGGCGGGACTGTCAAATGCGATGTCGGACTCGTCGTCAGTAAGAACCTTTCCGCCATTGGCGGTTATCAACGCCTGAAACAGCCAGTTGCCGGTCTGATCCCACTCGAAATAAAAGCCGCTTGTCGGCGTTCCTATCTTGCTGTCTATGGCTTGTCCGGCAGCAAGAATTGCAGGCCAGCTCGTCAGGGAATTCACGTCAACGCCTGCCTGGGAAAGCAAATCCAGGTTGACGTAGACAACAGGCGTTGAAATCGCAAACGGTATGCCGTATTGCTTGCCGTCATGCCGGCCCAATGCGGCAAGCGCCGGAGAGTAGCCCAGTTTTTCCGCGCCTCCATCCGCCTTGACATAGTCGTCAAGCGCCACCGCCAGCTTCTGTTGGGCAAAAAGACCCAACTGGTTGATCCCGTTAAACGCCACATCGGGAATGGTGTTGGTGATTTTGTCGCGCAACAGGTCTTGCGCCAGTTTCTCATAGCTAACCGCGGGGGTGCGGATCTCAACCTTGATGCGGGGATGTTGCGCCATGAATTTGGCGGCAATCTCTTCTGTTACTGTCTTGTAGTTGACCGCATAGGCGTATGTCACCTGAATGGTGACCGCAGCCTTCGCCGCGCCAGTCATCAACACAACGACCATGACAACGCCCAAGGCCAGGCCGCCAAGGGATTTTCTCAATATGTCCAACATAATGTTCTCCTGTAAATTGGTTTATCGAATTGTCAAACCGTCTATGAAACGGCGTTGCGCCATAAGGAAAAACGCGATCAGCGGGACAACAATAATGGTCGTCGCCGCCATGAGCGAGCCGAATTGTCGTCCCAGTTCTTCGTCGCGAAAAAGCAGGATGCCCAGGGCCGGCGTGGAAAGTTCCATACTGCGTAGCGCAATCAGCGGCCAGAACAGGTCGTTCCAGTGCGAAACCACCGAAAAGATGCCAAACGCGGCGATGACCGGCCCGCTCATCGGAATCATAATTCGCCAGATGATTCCCGCTTCGCTCATGCCATCGAGTTGTGCGGCGTGGATCAGTTCGTCAGGAATTGTGAGGAAGAACTGGCGTAACAGAAAGACGCCGAACGCGGAAAACACCCACGGCAGAATCAACGCCCCATAGGTATCGAGCAGGCTTGCGTGATGAAGCATGATGAAATGCGGAATTGACAAGACCTGGGACGGAATCAGAAGGACAACCAGCACCGCCGCAAAAAGCGTATCCCGGCCGCGAAAGCGCAGTTTCGCAAGCGCATACGCGCAAGGAATGGAGACCAGCAATTGCAGCATGAAAATCGCCCCGCAAACCACGACTCCATTGAACAGGAAGCGCACTATGGGGGCGCTGGCGAACACCGCCGCATAATTGTTCAGTCCGCTCAAATTGCTGGGCAAAAGATGAAAACTGCGCTGGAAAATTTCACTTTCCGGCTTGATGGAGAGACTGAGCATCCAGATGAACGGAATTAGCGCAAACAGCGCCGTGGTAATCAGCACCGCGTGACGGACGATTTTTCCGGTTCTTCCCAAAGAGAGCGGCGTCATGTGTAGTGTACCCTTTTGTCTATGACCCTTGCCTGCACAAGCGTCAGCATGGCAACAACAATCAGGAATACAACCGCCATCGCCCCGCCGTATCCGGTTCGCAGAAAGTTGAAGCTCTCCACATACAGCCGGTATAACAGGGCGTCAGTCCCGTAGTTGGGGCCTCCTTCCGTCAGCACATGAATCGTATCGAAGACCGAAAACGCGCGAACGGCGATGATAATCACGACAAACATCATGACCGGGCCCAACATGGGCAGGACAACGAGCCTGAGGCGATCAACAGCGCTGTCCGCGCCGTCAATTTCCGCTGCCTCGTACAGCTGTTGGGGAATGGCCTTCAAGCCGGAGATGAACAGCACCATGGCATAGCCAAAACCCTGCCAGACGCCGATTAACGCCAACGCGAGCAACGCGGTGGATTCATCCCGCAGCCAATTCGCGCCCGAATAGCCAAACCAGTGGAAAACGCGGTTGATCATGCCGATTGACGGGTTCAGCATGGTTCCCCAAACGATTGCCATAGCGGAAGTTGCCGCCATGACGGGCACAAAGTGCGCGGTTCGATAGATTCCTTTCAGTTCCTCGCTGGATTCAAGGAGCACGGCGACGAACAACCCAAGAGCAACAGTTCCCGGAACGACCAGCAGGACATAAACAAAGGTGTTGCGCAGCGACTTCAAAAAAACCTTATCGGCAAGCAACGCCTCGAAATTCCCCAGGCCGAGGAATGAAAAACTCTTCTGCCCAAGCTGCCAGTCCGTCAACGAAAAAAACAACACCGCCAGCACGGGACCCAAGAATAGCACACACATCGCCAGAACAGCCGGCGCGCTGTAAATCCAGCCCCGAAGCTTATGTCGCTTCATGCCGCAATCTTCTTTACGGCTTGGCGGCGGATGCGTTTTCTGTCGGCGTCAAACCACAGCACATTGTGCCTGTCCACGTTTACGCCAACCGGCGCGCCATCCTCGTGACGCGCTGCGTCCGGTTTCGTGCGGACGATGACGGTTCCGGCATCATCGTCAAGTTTTATGTGCACGAAGATGTCCGCCCCCAAGTGTTCTGTCATGCTCACGATGCCGTTCAGCATTGCATCAAGCGGTTTTCCAATGGTCGCGCATTCAGGACGAAACGCCATAGTTGCCGCATCCGGCGGGAATGCCAGATAAAGACCGGCGTGTTGCGCCATTTTTTCAATCGCAACCACGTTTATCTGCGGAGTGCCGATCATTTCCGCCACCCGCAAATCATCGGGGTCGATGTATAGCTGTTCCGGCTCGGATATCTGCATCAGTTCGCCTTCCATCATTACCGCAACCCGATCCGACATGGTCATGGCTTCAGCCTGATCGTGGGTGACATAAATGAAAGTTGTGCCGAGCTGGCGATGCAGGCCCATGATTTCAGCGCGCATCTGCACCCTATGCCTGGCGTCCAGATTCGAGAGCGGTTCGTCCATCAGAAAAACCGCCGGATGACGCACCATCGCGCGGCCAAGCGCTACTCGCTGGCGTTGCCCTCCCGATAATTGTCCGGGTTTACGATCCAGCAACGCCGACATCCGCAGCATGGCGGCGACCTGTTCAACCTCGCCGCGGATGTCGCGCTCGATTCGCCTTGTTTCGGGCAGCAACCGCCCCAACAGCGGGAAACGCTGTATGGAAGTCAGCCATCGCATCCGTAACGGGGTTGCAATATTGTCGAACGCCGTCAGATGCGGATAGAGCGCGTAGGACTGAAATACCTTGGCGACATTGCGATCCTTAGGGCGCACGCCGGCGACGTTCTTGCCGTTGATTCGCACTTCGCCGCCATCCGCATCTTCGAGACCGGCGATGATGCGAAGCAGCGTTGATTTTCCGCATCCGGAAGGCCCAACCAACGTCAGGAATTCGCCATCCTGAACCGAGAGCGAAACACCCTTCAGCACGCTCGTTTTGCCATAGTGCTTTTTAATGTTCCGTAACTCAACTGATGCCATGTCCTAAACCTCCTGGTTCGTTATCCCTGTTTTGCCGGAAATGTTACGTTGGCGGCTGCGCCGCTGCCAACGCGCACAATTGGCGGCATCCAGAATCGTTCGCTTGATTTTTGAAACGGCAGACGCATGTAAAGAGGGTCATTGCCGTGGACTTGCAGCGTGAACTGCCCTTTCTCGATGATTAAGTCCGCGTGGGTTTCCGCGGTTTTAGGGTAAGTTGTAAACTGTTCCGGCAGCGACTGGATAGTGAAGTAGTGAATGCCGCCGATATTGGTCCATGTGTTCCAGTGTGAATGTCCGGACATCCAGATGGCGAGACGTCCGGTTTTTTCCACGGCGGCGCGTATTGCTTCGTGATCCGGGAAGGTTGAATAGGTGGGATGAAAGTGATGATAGAAATTTCCGGTTTGCGCGCGACCTGCGGGTGAAACATGCGAAGCGACGATTGCGGGGCGTTCGTCTTCGAGCAGCGCGCGTACGAGCCAGGCAAGGTGTTCCCGGGTCGGAGAAAAACAGCCGAGTTCGTAATCGAAATTAACTCGCGGCTGCCAGGCAATCAGGCGCAATTCGCCAAGATCAATGATGTGGCTATCGAATGAGCAATCGAAGATTTCCTCGTTTTCTTTTTTGGAAAGGTGGAACACATCGTGATTGCCCATGATGTGAACCCGCTTGCGCGGAAAACGCGCAAATACCGGAGCCAGTTCTTTGGCAACAGCGAGGTCAGTGTCGTGCTCCGCGTTATCAATCCGGTCGCCCAGTTCAAGCAACAGGTCGGCACCGCTTTCGGTCGCGTAATCTACGAACTGTTCCACCGCGCCAACGACGGAATACTTCGGATCTCTGAGATGCGGGTAATTGATTGATGACTTGCCGTTGTGCACATCCGTAATGATCGCTATTTTCATCAGATTACCCCCATTTGCGATACGCCAGGCGCTGTTACCTGGAGGAGTAATGATAGAAGATAATTGTGACAACTATATAAAAAGATTGTTTCGAAAACGTGTTTTTTCAAGCAGGCTTGTTTTGCATGTTTTCAATTCAGAACCGCTCTCAGGGATAACCGGGGCAGAACTTGTCCACGATGAAGGCCGAGGGGTTGCCAGCTTCCTCGTCTGCCGCGAACACGACCATTGGTCCTTTGTAGTCGGCCAGGGAGATAAAACGCTTGCAGCCGTTCAGAATATACTTGTCGCCCTTCTTGTTGACCTTGGTGGCAAGCATCTTGGGATCAGAGCCGGTATTGGGTTCAGTAAAGGCGAAGGAGGCCAAGTGGGTGCCGGAACAACAGGCGGGCATCCATTTTTTCTTTTGCTCCTCTGTACCTCGGTTGAAAATGGCGGCCAGCCCCAAGTTGTTCACGGAACAGACCATGCCAACGCCACTGGAAGCCTTGGCGACCTGCTCGTTTGCCAGTACAAAGGCCAGGAAACCGGCACCGGAACCGCCGTAGATTTCTGGATAGCACAGACCGAGGATACCAAGTTCTCCGAGGCCGGTCAGGATTTCATGTGGGATTTCATTTTCCCGGTCGATCTTAAAGGCAATGGGTTCAATGTTTTTTTCCGCGAACTCATGTGCCGTCTGCTGGATGAGTTTTTGCTCGTCAGTCAAGTTGAAATTCATAGTATTCTCCGTGATTATAGGTTTTTTTAGAGTATTGCTCCGGTGTTACAGGGCATACCTTTATTACTTTGTATGCGCTGAATAGCGGTTTCCACTTCGATCAGGGCTTCGGGCTCATCTTCACGGCTTTTTCCTGAAAACCAGAATCTTTGTTGTCAGGTTTTGCACTACCTCATCATGCTGATTTTTCGTTTCCACAAGCCATGAAACAACCCCTCTATCGGGTTTGGATTTGGATATCTGAATATTCGTTACTTTTGATTCGGCCTTGAGCGTGTCTCCTGGCCTGACAGGCCTCAGCCATGTGAGATCACCGCCGATCCCTATTATTCCGCAGTCAATAGGTATGCTGGTGACGATCAGGTGCATGGTAACGGCTGCGGTTTGCCACCCGCTGGCGGCATGACCTTTGAAAAAAGAATCTGTGGCCTTTTCAGGATCGGTATGGAACACCTGCGGGTCATAGATGGTCGCAAAATCTATAACTTGCTGTTCATCCAGATGAAATGTACCGCTGATGAAGGTTTGTCCTACATACAGGTCTTCAAGGAATAATCGTGCATCCATTTGAAGAAGCTCCTTGTTGTTTGCTGCGAACCGGCAGCAGTTTTTTATGTGCACTTTATTCGTGTATATACACTATTAATATGATTTCATTACAGGCAACACATAGTCTATACGTAGTTTTTACTTTCTTGCTATGTACGCACCCGGCTTGTTATAAAATTATAACTGTTGAAGCCTCGTCATAACATCTTGAAACATATTGATATTTTCTGCGCCAATAACAGAGTAAACTTCTCGTTGCGTTTTTTTCCACAAGGGAATCGCTTTGGTCAGGGTGGTCTTGCCTTTGGCCGTGACGATTATTTTACGGTCGCGGTTATTGTCGCCGGAAATATCGGCCACGAATCCGTCCGCCAGCAGCGGCTTTAGATTTCTGACAACGGTGGTTCTTTCCAATCCCAGAACATCGGCCAACTTGGTGACATTGCTCTCGGTCATGGCGTCCAAATTCATGAGCAGATAAAATTGGCCGACATTCAAACCTGTGTCTGCCAACGCTTGATCGTAATAAGAGGTAAGCGATCCCGCTACCCTCCTGAGGTTTATGCAATGGCAGGGCATGGCTTGTCGATATAATGAGTTGTTGACATACTTATCTTTATTTATCCGAATGGTTGTTTGCCCTATTTTTCATTGCGTGTATATACACGATATGGTTTTTCTCTCAACCTGTCAACAAGTATTTTTTACTGATAGAAAAATAATTTTACTCTCAAGTGGCGCACAGCGGCGAGCCTTGCCGCCTTCCGGGGTGCGCGAGGTCGCGCATGGATCGCGCCTACCGCCCAAGCCCTAAGCTCCGGCTTCGTTCCAGGGCCATATCAATGCCTTTAAGCGCATCCGCAAAAGCCTCATCACGATCCGGCGCGGTGCGAATGTAGTCCATTGCTTTCTGCTGCATCTCAATCCCTGGCAAAAAATCCGTTTGTACGCCGAGGAGGAGTATCACAAGCGGGTTCCCGGCAAAGAAGACCTCGATGCCGTATTGCGGCACGCGGAAGTAGGCAAAAATCACCCGAAGTATGCACAAAAAGTATGCATTTTAATTTTTCACCTAAAAAGCCATAAAAAAAGGGGCTATGCCGATAGCCCCTTTTGCGAGGGAGGGACGCAAACGCTCTTATAACATGCTGTAATTATTTGGCTATATATCGGGGGTGGTTTTCGGTGCCCCCAATAATGCCCCCAAATCTCAACGCTGCCCTATAGGTGGAGCTTTCTTTTTTCGTTGCGGCGGTGGCTTAAAGATATGACAAATAGCCGCCAAGGGCAAGTAAGCCCTCTAGGCGTGGTTGCAGCACAGGGGGCTTTAATTCAAATCTCTATTTGTCCGTGGGTTTGAATCACTCTCACACATAAAAACCCCCGCCTCCAGGGTAGAAGACGGGGGCATGGGGAGGCCGTGCGGCGGTGTTATGCCGTGTCCTGTGCGGGCTTCCGCGCCTGTTTAAGTAGCCGCTCCGCACGGGCCAGCTTCAGGGCCATGGCCTGGGCCTTGAGCTTATACGCCTTCTTTTCAAGCTCCAGGACGGCCACGGCGTGACGGCAAGCCTCCAGGGTATCCAGGGCAAAGGGGC